>Ga0306869_1000130_pt1 | contig 43874 bp, 46 predicted proteins | sample AntRauTorckE6833_FD_190421 | JGI IMG/M metagenome (GOLD analysis project Ga0306869, IMG submission 190421) | Saline lake microbial communities from Rauer Islands, Antarctica - Metagenome Torckler E6 #833 (v2) (version 2) | ecosystem: Environmental > Aquatic > Non-marine Saline and Alkaline >... | reverse complement strand
AATTACTGGAAAGTCTTATCGAATAAAAGACAAACTCTCTTTTATGGAAACCAACACTAAAAACCAATAAAATTCTTACCTACATTTTCAATCGCCGCTTTTATGCATTTTTTAATTGACATTTACATAAAAAACTTAAACTCTGAAAAGGGAGCTTTTTTATATCAAAATTTTTATAATTTTCTTGGAGGTCATTGTATTATTATAATTCTTAATGTAATATGTAATTATATTATATTAAGGTGGTACAAAGATGAAAAAGAGATTTAAATTTATGACTATATTTTTTGTTTTATTTTTTTTACTAGGATGCGGTGCGGAACAAGATGGACAATTGGAAAGTGGGTCGCCAGGTAGTGATCCTGAGAACATCACTTTAGTTGATGACCTACCTGAAAGAAAAATAATTTATTCAGTTGATTTATCGATTTATTCAAAAGACCTTGATCAAAGTATTGAGACACTTAGAGCTAATGTAAACAATGATGAATGGTTCGACTATGAAAATATTAAAGATAGACAAGCAAATTTTAAAATTAGAATTAAATCAGAACGATTAGATGATTTTGTTGAAAGTATTGATGATTCATTTGAAGTGAATTTTTATAGTAAAACGGGTCAAGATATATCACTTGAATATCTTGATACAAGCAATAGAATAGCTGCGCTTCAAACCCAGTATGATCGACTGATTGATCTTTATGAAGACGCTTCATTAAACGAAATGATAACAATCAATACCCGCTTAGGAGAGATAGAGACAGAATTATTAGAGCTTGAAGGGACTTTAAATACTTTTGATAGTTTGGTAGATTATAGTGAAGTAGAAGTCACTATATATCAAACCACTGCGTCAACACAAAGTCCATTTTTTAATCGCTTATTAAGATCATTCTTAAATGGTGTAAATGCAGTTATTACCTTTTTTGATTTCGTTTTAATTGCTTTAGCTGCGGTATTGCCTTTTGCGATTATATTAATACCTTCAGGACTTGGAATTTTCTTTATAGTCAAAAAACGAAATAATAAAAATGAACCGAAGTCTTAATGTAATACATATTTTTAGTTGATATCTAAAAGTCTATGCTTAGTCATAGGCTTTTTGTTTGGTTTATAGATGTTTTAATATATAACCATTTTGATATTTATAATTGTTTATTTTACATGTAAAATTTTTATGATATAATGACATTATACTTTATAAGGAGATTACTATGTTTAAGGGAAAAAGTGTTATTTATATTGCGGTTGTTTATGCATTATTAGCAGCTTTCTTTTATGGGTTTAGTGCACCTTTATCTAAACTCTTATTAGATCATATTTCACCATATTTAATGTCAGCATTATTATATTTTGGTGCAGGTATTGGCATGCTAATTGTTATTTTATTGAGCAAAAAACAAAGAGAAGACCATATATTAAAAGGTTTTAAAAGACCTGATATTAAATATATTATTTTTATGGTGTTACTGGATATAGTTGCGCCAATCTTATTAATGATTGGGTTAACAATGACAACTGCTTCCACAGCGTCTTTGTTAAACAATTTTGAAATTGTTTTTACAGGACTAATAGCCATGATTTTCTTTAAAGAAGTCATTGGTAAGAAGATGTGGATATCAATTGTTTTAATATTAATGGCCGGTATATTATTGAGTTTTGAAGACTATACAGGTTTTCATATTTCAATTGGGGCTTTATTTGTTATAGGGGCAAGTTTGAGTTGGGGACTGGAAAACAATTGTACGAGAATGTTATCAAAAGGCAATCCTTTACATGTTGTTGTTATCAAGGGTTTTGGATCTGGTTTAGGATCTTTGATTATTGCAATAAGTGTCAACCAACACCAAGCAATTTGGTATTATATGTTATTGGCACTTATTTTAGGTTTTTTCTCTTATGGTTTAAGTCTTTATTTTTATATCAGTGCTCAAAGATATTTAGGGGCTGCTAGGACAAGTGCTTATTATGCGATTGCACCATTTGCTGGGGCTCTATTCTCGTTCTTAATTTTAAACGAATCACCGACTCTTGTTTTCCTTATTGCCTTTACAGTTATGGCAATCGGAACTTATTTAGCCATTAAAGAAAATAATATGCATGAAGAGACTTTCCAATTATAGCGGTCGAGATTTGTATAAAAGCTGATAACTTGGTATGATAATATAAGTGATGTAGATGAAAAAAATATTTAAAAATACATTTAATAATTTTAAAAGTCCTTATGTATTATCTTGGTTTATACTTTCTTTGACCATATTATACGTATTTATAACGGTCTTATTTGAGTTTAGTGATTGGATGATTATGCTTTATGCCTTATTAATCATTCCATTGATGTTTGGTTTGTCACAATTGTATAGAGAAGAAAGAGTAAAGAAGTCTCTTTTTAAATTAGATTATTATGATGGGCTTTTGGCGGGTTTAGCGGTTCTTTTAACTTATTTAATGGCCCATCAACTTGATTTAAGTGCAGTGATTGCTTCTAGTTTTATAGGCTTGCTTGGATTTTTCTTATTAAAAAAATACTCAGTGGCTATATATTGTGGTTCGTTTGCTGGTATGGTCTCTTCCTTTCTATTTGGTTATCTAGAAGTAGCGAGTATTGCTTTAATTTGCGGTTTGTTATTTATGTTGCTAAAACCTGTGTTTAAAGGCATGGGTGGCAAATTAGGAACAACAGCTTTTATGTCTACTATATTAATCGCTACATTATTCCAAAGAGATTTTTTAATCATTGTCAATGATTTGAATATTTTTAGGTTAATACTTGTCAGCTTACTAGGATCAATTATTCCTTTTTATATCCAACATAAATTTAAACAGTCACCCGTCTTTGCTTCGGCATTGCCGAGTCTAATATTTGCAATCATAATGATTTATTTAGCACAAGATTTTGTAACGTGTACTGTTGTGTTCTTTTCTGCCTCTTTCATTGCTATGTCTTCAAAAAATAGATTGTCTAACATTTATTATTTAGTGATTGCGGCTTTAATTCACGCATTCTTATTCCATGTTTATTTTGAACATTACAATGGCTTAGGTGGCAAATTAGGCTTAATGGCTTTAACATCTGTCATTATCACCATTGGTATAAAGTATATAGTTAATTTAATCATACTTAAAAGTAAATCAAGAGACATCCGTTGATGTTTCTTTTTTTTCTATTGAAAAATTAATTAGTTTGTGTCATAATTTTCTTAATAAGAGGTAAATATGATTCGATTATTGGAAGAAAAAGACAGAAAAGTATTATTGGATTACTTGTATCAGGAAGCTGAGTACAATATTTTTCCTATTGGAGATATAGAAGCTTTTGGGTTTGATCAAGATTTTCAAAGAATATACGGAGAGTTTAATCAAGAAAATCATTTGATTTCTATACTCCTAAGGTATAGGGAAAACACCATCTATTATTCAGACCAATTAATTTTTAACTTAGAATACTTAGAAATCTTTAAAAATGATCCATTTAAGTTTATATCAGGAAAAACAGAATTAATGAGTTTGATACATCCTCACTTAGAAAATTTTGAGTTAGAAAGAATGTATTTTTGTAAAGCCACATCCATTATTCAATCTTTAAAAGTTGATGATTATTCAATCAAACAATTAAGGACTGAAGAAGAGGCTGGAAAGTTGTATGATTTAATTTCAACCATAGACGAGTTTGGTGCGCACCTAAAAGAAAAGGATGATTTTATCGACGCAAAAATGAAATCAATTCAAATGGGTACGACTCTTTTTATCGAGGAAAAGGGTAAGATTATATCAACCGTTGCCACAACTGCTGAAACGACAAAATCCGCCATGGTGGTGTCTGTAGCAACAGATAAAGCACATAGAAATAAAGGACTGGCTTCAATATTAATGGTGGCATTAATGGATTTATACATTCATCAGAAAAAGAAATCGCTATGTTTATTTTATGATAATGTTGCCGCAGGTAAAATATACCTTAAATTAGGCTTTAAAACCATTGGAAAATGGGATATGTACCATCAAAAATGATCTTGGATAATTCAAGGTCTTTTTCTTTAAGCATAACATTTGAAATACCATACCCCTTAGGGTATAATGTTGATGGAAACTTGACAAAGAGGTGTTAGACATGAAATGTGATGATGCATTAAAAAACAGATTAAAAAGAGCCCACGGACAAATGCAGGGTGTTATCAATATGATGGACAATGATATTGCTTGTATGGATTTATTAACACAACTAAAAGCAATCCGTTCAAGTGTTGACAAAACCATTGGTATATTAACCACGCAAAATTTAATTCAAACTATTGAACGTAAGTTTAATGTGAAAATAGAAGATATTAACGAAGCTGTTGACTTAGTGGTTAAAGGAAAGTAGGGTGAAACGATGTTTAATTTTAATATAGAAAAGCAAACACAATCATCTGAATTTGAAAATACAATAAAATGGGATTTATTAGTTGTTGGTGGTGGGCCTGCAGGATTAAATGCTGCCTTGTATGCCAAAAGAAAAGGACTTAAGGTGGGTATCATTGTTAATGAAATCGGTGGTCAATTAAACAATACCACCTGGGTTGATAACTATCTAGGTTATAGCATGATTGAAGGCGAAGATTTAGCCAATAAATTTTTGGATCATGTTAAACAATTAGAGGTGCCTATCCTAAAAGGTGTATATGTACAAGAAATCAAACATTTGGATCCAGACTTTTCTGTGTCTGTTTCAAATGGTAAAGGCTATTTGACTAAAACAATACTATTATCAACAGGTGGAGAACCTAGAAAATTAAATATAACAGGTGAAAAAGAATTTAATAATAAGGGAGTCACCTATTGTGCAACCTGTGACGCGCCTTTCTTTAAAGATAAGCATGTAATTGTAGCTGGTGGTGGAAATTCTGCAGTAGAAGGTGTGATAGACTTAGTCCCTTGGGCTAGTAAAATCACCTTGGTACATAGAAGTCAATTTAGAGCTGATAAAATATTATTAGATAAACTCAATGAAATTGATAAACTCGATATTCATCTTGAAACCCAAATTATTTCTGTGGTTGGAGATGAACATATGACAGGTATCCAAGTTTTAGATAAACATACTAACGAAAAAAAACTTATAGAAGCTGATGGATTGTTAATTGAAATTGGGACAGAAGCAAATTCAAAATTAATCAAAGATATGGTCGATACAAATGAAAGAAATGAAATTAAGGTTGACCTTAACCAAATGACATCGATTCCAGGGCTTTATGCTGCTGGAGATGTAACGGAACAACCATTCAAACAAATTATTATTTCAGCTGCTGAAGGCGCCAAAGCTGCTTTAGCGGTTAATCAATATTTAAATCAAATTTATAAAGGAGAGTAAAAATGGCAAATTTATTGAACGAAGAAGTAAGTAAACAAATTAAAGAAGCATTAGCACCAATGAAAAATGAAATCACAATGGTTTTATTCACCAAAGAAGGTGGATGTAATACATGTAGTGAAACAGAACAATTATTAACAGAAGTTAAAGCACTTAATGATAAGATTTCAGTAGAAGTAAAAGATATTGATAAAGACAAAGACGACGCAGAGAAATATCATATATTAGATGTACCAACTTTTGTTATTTTAGATGACAAGAAAAAATACAAAGGCGTAAAATTTCAAGGGATTCCTGCAGGACATGAAATTAATTCATTCCTTTCAGCGATTGTCTTTATGTCAGGATTAGATTTAGGCTTAGATAAGAAAATTATTGAGCGTTTAAACAAAATTGATAAGCCAGTTGATATAAAAGTGTTTGTAACATTATCATGTCCACATTGTCCTGGGGCTGTCGCTACAGCACATTCATTGGCGATGTTGAATGAAAACATTGAAGCATCAATGATTGAAGCACAAACATTCCAAGAATTATCTGTTAAACATAAAGTTTCAGGTGTTCCAAAGATTATTATTAACGATGAATTAGAGTTGGTTGGAAATCATCCAATTGATGCATTCTTAACAGAATTAGAAAAACTATAATATACATTAAAAAACATATTGGTCTAGCCAGTATGTTTTTTTTAAAAATAGAAAGCATTTTCAAGAGTATATAATTTCTTTTGAATTCGAAATTATGCTATGATGTGATTGTATATAAATATATTTGAAGGAGTGAAATCATGTCAAAAAGTAAAGTTGTAATCATTGGAACTGGTTTTGTGGGGATGAGTTATGCCTATGCATTACTCAATCAAGGAACCATAGAAGAGTTGGTTCTGATTGATTTAGATAAAGATAAGGCAGAAGGTGAAGCCATGGATTTAAACCATGGATTGGCTTTTGCACCAAGAAAAATGAGCATTTCTGCAGGAGATTATAGTGATTGTAAGGATGCAGGATTGGTTGTTATTACCGCAGGCGTTAACCAAAAACCTGGCGAAACAAGAATTGATTTATTAAACAGAAATGCTAAAATTATACAAGCTGTTACGAGAGATATTATGGCTTCTGGATTTGATGGAATTATTTTAGTGGCTTCTAATCCGGTTGATGTTTTAGCTTATGTCGCTTGGAAAGAATCTGGCTTACCAACGAGTAAAGTGCTAGGCAGTGGGACCTCATTAGATACAGCTAGACTTAGATACGAAATATCAAAATATATTCATATTGATGCAAGAAACATTCATGCATATATTTTAGGTGAACATGGAGACAGCGAGTTTGTTTGTTGGTCAAAAGCCTATGTGGGCGCTAAGCCAATGATGGATGTTATTGAAAGTATGGATCAAATTGAGTTCGAAGATTTAGACCTTATTTATCATAAAGTAAGAGATGCTGCTCAAGAAATTATAAAAAGAAAAAAAGCGACTTATTATGGGGTAGGAATGGCTCTTGTTAGAATTACTTCAGCAATTTTTAACAATGAAAATAGGATTATGCCTGTCTCAGTTTATAATAATGGTGTTTATAATATCGATAAAGACTTGTACATTGGTTTACCAGCTGTCTTAAACCGAGATGGGGTTCATCATGTGGTAAACCTAAAACTATCAGATGAGGAACAAGATAAACTAGAATCATCCGCTAAAATACTTAAAAAAAGCCTAGAACAAATGGATATATAAGATATTTGCCAATGTTATGATATTAACATTGGCATTTTTTTAAAGATTGATAAGTCACCATATATTTGATAAAATGTAATTAGATAAGAAGGAAGTAAGGTGAAATAATGAAAATTATTAATAAGACTTTAGACGTTAAAACAAGAAAAGATGAAGAATTTGTTGATATCACTAATATGGTGAATGAAGTTCTAAAAGAAACTAAAATAAAGAATGGATCTTTGTATTTATTTGTGCCTCATACCACTGCAGCAGTAACCATTAATGAGAACACTGACCCTAATGTAAAGAAAGATATGTTATTTAGTTTGAGACAAACCTTTCCAATAGAAAAAGAATTTTTACATTTTGAAGGTAATTCTCACGCCCATATTAAATCAAGTGTGATTGGTAATGATCAAATAGTTCTTATAGAAAAAAACGAATTAGTCTTAGGACAATGGCAAGCATTGTATTTTTGTGAGTTTGATGGTCCAAGACACAGGCAATTAAATCTTCAGTTCGTGGGTGAATAAAAATGTCTATTCAATACAAAGATTTTAATATATTATCAAAAGATCAAGTTTTTCATTTATATGAGGAAGCCGGTTGGAACAATTATACTAAAGATATCAAAAATGTTTTATTTGGTATTCAAAACTCTGCCTTCGTTTACACTGCTTGGGATGGAAGATTGTTAATTGGGCTTGTGAGAGTTGTAAGTGATAATTATACTATTTCTTATATACAAGATTTATTGGTCTTAGAAAAATATCAAAAACAAGGCATTGGCAAACACTTAATGGATACAGTCAAGAAAAAATATAGTCATGTTAGACAACTGGTGCTTTTAACAGATGAAAACGGTCCTTTGCCATTCTATGAATCTTTAGGTTTTAAAGAAGTTTCCAAGAATCATTGTCTTTCTTATATGCTGATTAATAACAACACTAAAAACGAATAGTTTTTAGTGTTTTCTTTTTATAACGGCCATAGGGATATAATTTATATATATGAGTGTCTATATATATGATTAATTTTTTTATTTATTGAAAAGCGCTTGTTTCTTTAATATTTATTTGCTAATATGAAGATAATTTTTGTTATAGGAGAGCAGATATGAAAGAGACGGAAGGAGTATTACTAGAGCATTTTTCACGGTATCCTAAGATGAAATTTGATGATTTTTTAAAACTCATTTATCAGAATAGTTTTGGACCTAAACATATGGACTCAAATCCAAGTTTAGAATCAGTCCGCAACTATATCCATGAAGAGTTAGAAGAATTCGAAGATTATTCTGGGACACATCAAGTTGAGAGCATCGGCAATGACTATTATCGTGTGTCACTATCAGTGATCCACAGTCGGCTAATGTCAAGTCAAGAGTTAGCAGAAGCTTTCTATCAATCAATGATTGAATCTCCCATCATCGATGATGATTCAATTCAAGTTTTTACTTCTCAATTGAAATTAGTTTGTGATTTAGTTTCGAGAGAAGTAATTGGTTTAGACAAAAACCAATGTGAACAATGGGTCGAAGATTATTTAGATCATGGTATACGCCCAATCAAACATAGTGAGGTTTATAGAGAAAACTATCATCCACATTATCGGGTTGTTCACAAATCGATTTTAAAAAATTATTTAGAAGTTATTTAATTTCTAATAATTTGAACGAAAACAATTAAGTTTATAGTAAAAAAAGCCATCTTATTGATGGTTTTTTTTAATATCTATTTTACTTCTATTACAATCTACTGATTGATAGGGATTAAAAATGGTTTTATAAATAACGAATAAATATCTAAATGAATAATATAAATAATTCTTGACAGCTGTACTGGAATTTGTTAACTTATATAAGTTGGATTTTTCTGGTTAAGCAAAATCAACCAAAAAACATAATTTTTTAATTTTCCTTTAATAAAAAGTAAGAGACTCCTTTCGAGTCTCTTATTTTTTTTAAATATTAGTTTTTATCTTTTAATAATAGAATGATATTGTATAATGATAGTAGAAGTATTTTTAAAGGGAGGTTCTAATATTAAGTATTAGAGATAATTATGGCAAAATTAACTGATGTTACCATTGTAAATTCACATACACTAAAGTTAAACACCGATGCAAAAAAAGGTGATGAAATTGATTTAAAGTTATTAGATCATATTGATACTTCTATTTTAACTGCGAAAATAGATGATTTTAAAGACGAAGAATATAATAGAAGAATTAATGACTTAAATAAGAAATTTCAGTTGGAAAAAGAAAATGAGATTCAAAGGAAGTTAGAAGACAAGAATCAAGAATTAACTGAGCTTAAGTTTAAATTAAAAACCCAAGAAGATACAATTAAAACTAAAATGGAATCTCAATATAACTTGGAGAAAGAACGTTTATTAAATGAGATTAAAGAGTTAAAAAGAGAAAAAGAAAATGTTGTATCAAATAAACAAAACGAAATTGAGTTGGCTGTTACAAAAAAAGCGAATGAAATTAAAGATCAAATCAATCAATATAAATTAAATATTGAACAGTTAAAACAAGAAAAAGAAAATTTAGTAACCAATAAAGAATTAGAAAAAAAGAACGCTGTTAATGAAAAAGAAAAAGAACTTAATGATAAGATCAAAGAATTGGAGAACAATATCTCTAAACTTTCCTTAGAAAAATCTATGATGAATATCAAAAAGATGGGTGAAGAATTAGAAAGTTGGGTTGATCAAGAGTACCAAAACTATGCTTTAAATGGTTTTGAAACATGTACTTGGGAAAAAGACAATGAATCTATTAAATTACGAGGAGAATCTAGAGGAACAAAAGCTGATTACATTTTTAAGGTGTATGCAGGTGAAGACAAAAATGAAATAGATGAGTTAACCTCGGTAGCCTGTGAAATTAAAAGTGAAGATCCAAGTTCAATTCATAAAAAGAAGAACGCTGATCATTATGACAAATTACACAAAGATCGTATAAAAAAGAATTGTAAATACGCATTGTTGATTAGTGAACTTGAATGGGATTCTGTTAATGATGCACCGATTAGAAAAGTGCAAGAGTATGATAAGATGTATATGGTGAGACCTCAATACTTCATTGTTTTTCTAAGTATTGTCACATCTCTAGCTAAAGCACATATAAAACTTTTACAAGACTACAATATAGAGCGTGTTAAGTTTAAAGATTCAGAAGATATTTTAAGTGATTTTGAGTCTATGAAAGATGAAATCTTAGATAGAAGTCTTAAATATATAGAAGATAAAATGCATGAAATTAATGGAAGTGTTGAAGAAATTCAAAAACAGTCAAAAAAAATATTAGAGGCTTCTAGAATCGTATTAGAAACCCATCTAAAAACAATTAAAAATAAAATTGAACAGTTTAATATAAGAAAAATTTCCAAACAAATTAAAGAACTAGATTCAGAATAATAAAATTGAGAAACGAACCAATAATTTGGTTCGTTTCTTTTTAAGTAATTATGTATAATAAATTTCAATGTTAAATTGAATTTGTGCTGTAATGTAGTATAATAAATAATAACTATATCAAAAATACGTTTGGGGAAAGATTATGAAATTAGCAAAAAGAGTTCCGCGCTTAACTTTATATGTGTTTGTTAGTTTGTTTTTTGTGGTGATAATCTTTATGGTTCTGTTTTTGTCTAATTTGTTTACACAAAAGCAAACAGAAATTTTATCCCTTAAAAGAGAATTAGCCGTTGTTGAAATTGAAAATGAATTTACTGATATTAGTTCTATTCTAGAAACGTTATCCGTTTCTATTTTAATTAATGAGGATTCTCAAGAACTTGAGCAAATTTTAAATGATATTAGTAATACCAATGTTACCATTACTCAAATGTATTATGGTAAACCTGATAAAACATATATACTAACATCAGAGTTTAATGAACCTCCAGGTTTTGATATTACCGAAAGACCTTGGTATCAAACTGCAGTTGAACATAAAAAATTGGCTTATACAGATGCTTATATTGATAGTGTCATTCAATCTACTATAATGACAATTGTTTTGCCTGTCTATAATGACTCTAATTCACTTGTGGGTGTCTTGGGTGCTGATATAAAAGTAAGTACTATTACATCTTTTGTAAGTACCTTTATTGAAGAGGATAAGGGTTATGCATTTGTTTTAGATAGTTCTGGTAATGTTTTAGCGCATACTTATTTAGATGAAGGTTTGGATGAATTAACCAATTATAGTGAGTATGATATACCTTATAACTTGATGAGTTTAAAGGAAGGTATTACTCAAGAAGTGAATACTTTAAATCAAAGTGGTAAAATTGCCTATGGGTCAATTAATGAATCTGAACTAGTTTTTGGTGTTTTTATGACCAAAGCTGAACTTAATCAGAGCATTAGAACTTTAACAGTTGTGTCTTTATCTGTCGTTGCTTTGATTCTAGCGATTATAACTGTGGTTGTTATTATTTATAACAATTATATCAACCGACCATTAAAATCTCTAATTAGTGATATTAATCAGATTGATATATCTAATAACCCAAGTTTTAGAATGGAGACATCAAGTAAAGAAAGTTTTAAAGATGCTAGATTGGCTTTAAATAATTTAATTGAAATATCAGTTGCTTCTCAAATGCAACTTAAACAATCCCTAGAAGAATTATCCCTGGAAAACCAAAAATTTGAACATCTTTTGTCATCTTCATCTGATATTGTTTTTGTGATCGATTTAGAAAAAAGATATATTAATATCTATGGTGATACAGAGTTAGTTCTTGGTGTCTCAAAAAAAGATATGATAGGTAAAACACATTTTGAAGTGTTTGGGAGTAGATACTCAAAAGAAAGAGATTTAGAATATGAACGTGCTTTAAATGGAGATAATGTTATATATTCTTGGGAAAGTAATTATAATGATATGACATATTATTTTGAAAATGTCATCAATCCAATATATAATCACGATCATGAAATCATTGGTGCAGTTGGTGTTGCAAGAGATATTACAGAACAAGAAAATAGATACAAACAAATGGTTTATATCTCAACTCATGATTACCTTACAAAATTACATAACCGAAAAGTTTATGACGAAAGATTAAAAGAGCTGGATGAACATGAAGAGTATCCTTTTGCAGTGATTAATTTAGATTTTAATGGATTGAAATTAATCAATGATGCTTATGGACATGAATATGGAGATTTAGCTTTAAAGAAAACAGCTGATATTCTAAAAAATTCAGTTAGAGAATCAGATACAGTTTGTCGTGTCAGCGGTGATGAATTTTCTATTATTTTGACTCAAGCAACAAAAAAGGATGTTGATGCATTTAAAAGCAAACTTCAAAAAGCATTTAGAAACACAAAAGTTATTAATATTTCCTTGAGTGTGGCGGTAGGTTATTTTATTAAAAAAGATAAAAAGACAACTTTAGATGAGGCACGAAAATTAGCAGAAAATAATATGTATAAACAAAAAATTCTCGATCGAAAAAGTGTAAAAAACAAAGCGATTTCTGCTATATTAAAAACATTAACTGATAAATTCGCTTATGAAAAACGTCATTCAGAAAGAGTCATGAACATATCACTTGATATTGGTCAAGCGCTTAATTTGGATGAAGAAGCATTAAAGGGATTGGGTATAGCTGCAATGTTTCATGATATTGGTAAGATATCTTTGCCTGATGAAATATTAAATAAGCAAGGAAAACTAACCAAAGAGGAATATGAAGTAATTAAAACTCATACGACAACTGGATATGATATTTTGAATACTGCAGATGAATATTCCGAACTAGCAGTTCATGCTTCAAGTCATCATGAAAGATATGATGGTAAAGGATATCCCAATGGATTAAAAGGTGATAAAATTCCTTTGTTTTCAAGGATTATTTCAGTCGCAGATGCATATGAAGCAATGACCTCCGATAGACCATATCGTAGTAAAATGTCAAAGGCCAAAGCGGTTTCTGAGATTGTTAAATATTCAGGCACCCAGTTTGATCCATTAATTGCCAAGATATTTGTAGATGAAGTTGTAAAAGATTATAACGAAGAAACTTAGTAATAAGTTTCTTTTTGATAGGAGGTTGTTATGGTAGAAAAAGATCTTAGTCATCAATTTGGACCGATTTATAACAAGAGTTCGAAAATACTAATATTAGGTAGTTTTCCTTCAGTAAAATCTAGAGTTAGAGATTTTTATTATATGCATCCGCAAAATAGATTTTGGACACTCTTAGAAAAAATCTATAATGACGATTTTACAAACCAAGATATAGAAGAGAAAATAGCTCTATTGCTAAAACACAATATTGCCTTATATGATGTGATTGAATCTTGTACAATTCAAGGCTCAAGTGATTCAAGTATTAAAAATATTGAAGTGGCAGATATTAAAAGCATTATGGATAATACTTCAATAGAATCTATCTATTTAAACGGCAGGAAAGCAGAAAAAGTCTTTCTAGAATATTTTTATGATTTAAAAAGTTATGCAATATATTTACCCTCTACCTCACCAGCAAATGCTAGATATTCGATTGAAAATCTACTGAAAGAATGGAAAATAATCAAAAAGCCAAGATGAAATATTTCATCTTGCTTTGCTTATTAAAAGTATATTTTCTTTTATGGTTTAACTCGCCATTGCTTAACGATTAATGAATATCACATATGGATCATATTTTATAATTTTAGGGTTCTAGTTTTTATATTTATATATTTTTAATTAAGTTCAATCCTTGGTAAGTTATTGAAGGGTAAAAGAATGGTTGATATACTTTTTATCTGAGTTTGTATGCGATTTAATTTAATTTTGTGTTATTGGTTTTATCAATCTTTATTGACTGTCAATCAAACGAAGAAGTAAACATAACGGTAATTCAGGAAAACAAAGAGTATGTCAGAATAGAAGCAAAAATCAGCAGTTTTGTCTCTCTGCCAAAGGAAAAAAATAGGATAATTTTTTTGGTTTGAACTGATGGAGAAGACTAAGATTATAATGAATACAAGGCTGATGGTAGGATTTAACTAACAGCTGAATTTAAAGTGATAGAGAATACTTTGGTTAAAACAATAATTTTAGAACTTATGAAAACAGTGAAATAGAAACTGTTGAAATTTCAAACAATGCGACTAATGTGGGTTATCATATTTTAAAGAGACAAAAGAGTTAAAAGCATTTGAATTTTATGGTGATATTGAGGGTTATATGAGTGTTCTAATGTCTTCATATGAAGTTGAAGCATTAATCCAAGAATATGGTTGTAATCTTAACACCGACGAAGAACCCACTGAAAAAAGTCCGTAGGTATTTGCAGAGGGATGCATAATTTTAAAAATTACTGAAAAACACCCATATTTATTTTGCCAAATGGTGGTGAGCTTTTTCATATATAGGTGTAAGAGATTTATCCGTTGTTGATAAAAGTGTCGTACAAATAATAAGTGACATGGGATTTCACATTTTTAAATCATGATTAGTGTCCCTCACCATTCATGGGAATGTTAATGGGTTAAAAAGCGAATCATTCTTAGGTTTCTAATGAAAGTATTCGTTTTATGGGTAGTGATGGTGTATGATATGATTATTAAGGTGTAAAAATTATATATTGTCCAGCAAGAAAAGTAGAGGTTGAATATACCATTGATGAAAATATATATAGCCAGTGAACTTATCCTAGAATATATTAGTGACCTTGGGTGGTTTGGTTATGAAAATTACTATATACTATTAAGTGATATAGAAGAATAAAGATAGGAAGATTAAATGATAGATATCAATCGATTAGAAACATGGTATAAAAAACACCAAAGAGATTTACCATTTCGAGAAAATATTAACCCATATTTTATATGGGTTTCTGAAGTTATGTTGCAACAAACTCAAGTTGAAACAGTTATCCCTTATTTTCAAAAATTTATTAAGAAATATCCGACCATAAAATCACTGGCGAATACGGATGAAGAAACTTTGTTTTCTATGATTCAAGGTTTGGGTTATTATAGACGATTTAAAAACATGTTGAAAGTAGCCAAAACAGTCCATAGTGATTATAACGATGAATTCCCTAATACTTACCAAGAAATAAAGAAACTTGCTGGTATCGGCGAATATACAGCGGGTGCGATTATGTCTATTGCCTATAATAAACCTTACGCTGCAACAGATGGGAATGTTATTAGGGTTATTTCAAGAACTTATGACATAGAAGATGATATGAGGATTGAAAGAAATAAGAAGAAGATTAAAATAATCAATCAAAATCTTATCGAACAAGCAAGACCAGAAATCTTTACACAAGCCATCATGGAACTTGGTGCTTTAATATGTAGGCCGACCAATCCTGATTGTCTAAATTGTCCTTTGAAGAAAACTTGTGAGGCTTTTCTATTGAATAAACAAAATGACTTACCCATGTTGTCAAAGAAAAAGGGTAAAAAAATTATTCATTACAATGTTTTTATTATAAAAAAAGGCAACAGCTTGTATTTAAGAAAACGCACAGAAAAATTACTTGGTGGAATGTATGAGTTTCCGCAATATGAAGACAATACAAATGCACCTTTTGATTATGAAATCATAGAAGACATAGGACAATTTAAACATGTCTTCACTCATTTAATTTGGGAAATGAATGTAAAAATTGTTTCTTTGAAATCTAAACCATTAGATGACTGGATAAAAATAGTAGAAACAAGTATTCATGACTATCCAATGGCCACTGCCCATAAAAAAATCGTCAACCCCTAAGGTTGACGTTTTTATTTTGATAATAATTCATTCTAACATTGCTTTATAATCTGAATACTTGTTACAACGAATGGATAAGTCTCTTAGTGGAACATGTATTTCTCTAAAGTCAAAAGCTTCAAGGTCTTTAACCCTAAAGTCTTTTAATATGTATTCAGCAAAAGCCCATAAAGAAACTTTCATATCATGATTACTATCACCGGCAATCCTAGCAAATGCTTTTAACATACTTGATATAATGGTTAAGTCATTTTTCCCATAGAGATATATTTGATAGAAGTGGTCATAGAGTAAATCATTATAATTTAAGGTTTTTATGGTTAAGCGTTCTGTACCTTCTTCATCATGATAATGTAAACTATAATAGGTATCAGATAGTTTCATAAAAACAAAGCCAAGTTGATCAATACATGTGCTAGCTGTGAAGGGGTCATTGGTTCCTGGAGATAAAGCCCTTACGGCGATTTCAACCAATTTCATGGTTTTTTCTCTATACTCACTAAAGCTACCTGATTCATCACTAATCACAAAAGTATCCGCTATAACCTCTTCATCAAAAGCAAATGACTTATTATTGTTTTTACTATACTTAAATAAGATATCTTCTTCATAAACATGTTCATTTAAAGGAATGTTGACAGAAACAGATAAGTCATGTTCCATCAAGTATGACAATAATTTCTTTTTGTTGATATCGATAAGATAACCCGTTCGTGTAGATTTGTATTCAGCATTATATTCTTTCTTTTCGTCTTCTTCTTTTCTTTCCAATTGAATCAAAGGATCTTTCTTTATTTTTTCTTTTCTCTTCTCAATAGTATCCACAGCTTCACTGACCATTTTGTCTATATAGACATTTATTTGAACTGATTTAGATACGTAGTGAATATAATAAGCAAAAAGGACAACACTTATAACAATTAAGATTAAGGCGAAAAGTGTCATATTTGAGTATATTAAGGTATTATTATTCTCAGTAATAACTAAAGAAATTAACGCATAAACACTGACACCAATAAAATATCCCAAAATATTTAAAGGCACTTTTCTTTGAAGAAAATCTTTTAAGGTTCGTGGTGAAAACTGGCCACTATATAGGGTTAAAACAACCATGATGGTTGAAAAAGTTATGGTTACCATTGTGATGATACCAGCAATCATCATGATTAAAAAATCTTCTAGAAAATTTTGTGAGAAAAATAAAGCCAAATTATATTGACTTCCTTGGATGGCTTTATCAACATAAAATAAACCAATAGACACAAATGAGAAGAAGACCATATAAAATATAAATTTAACATAATATTTACTGTTAAGGAAATTAATAATTTTCTTCATTATTTCACCTTCTTTATATTTTATTTTATCATAAATTCTTCAATAAATTAATAAATCAAGTTTTTTTACTTGAAACACTATGATATAATTTTAATAATTAATTAAGATGAGCGAGGGATATTTTATGGACTACTGTAGTAACTGCGGTAAGGAAATAGAAGTTTATGATAAGTATTGTAGTCAATGTGGCAATCAAGTCAAAAAATCTTCAATATATGAAAGCAGAACTTCTTATGAACAACAAAAGGTAAAAAGAAAAACTAAATATAGAGCCGCAAGACATGGAATGGCATCAGTTTTAGGTTCTATCGCTTTGTTTTTAGCTATCTTAAACTTTTTCACGATCTTTTTCACACCTGTACTAAGTATTTTATTTGCCTTTGCGGCAATTATCATGTCTTTTAAGGAAAGAAGAAGAGATTACTATTCACAAATCGGATTAATTTTTGCCGTTTTGGCCATTGTAATAAATTTTCTTGCTTTACTTATACCTTTAGGTTTTAGGTTGTTTTTTCATTTATTCTAAGGCAAATTAATTGGTTTATATTTTAGGAAAAGATATAATATAATTAAGAAGTAGAAAAGAGGTATACAAATGATTGTTAATAATATAAATGAATTACAAGCAAAAAAAGTGAATCATGAGAGCGCAAAAGATGCTTATATGAAAGTATTGGTTTCTGAAAAAGAAGGTTGGGAAGACTATGTTATGCGTGTTGTTGAAGTTGAAAAGGGCGGATACACACCAAGACACAATCATCCTTGGCCACATATAAATTTTATCATTGAAGGCCAAGGTGCTATTATGATAGATGGTAAAGATCATCCTGTTGAGTCTGGTGGTTATGCCTATGTTCCAAGTGATGCATTGCATCAGTATAAAAATACTGGAGAAAATACTTTTAAGTTTATATGTATTGTTCCTAAAGAAGGACACCGTTAGAGATCTTTGATCTCTAACTTTTTTTAAGCAATTCACTTGATTATATTTCGAATTCGAAATATAATATAGATAAAGGAGAATGCTTATGAAAACACTTAATGGTATACATCATATTACTGCTATGACAAGTAGTGCTGAAAATATATATAAATTCTTTACAGATATATTGGGATTAAGATTGGTTAAAAAGACAGTGAATCAAGATGATATTTCTACTTATCATTTGTTTTTTGCTGATGATGAAGGTAACCCTGGTACAGACATGACTTTTTTTGACTTCCAAGGCGTTCAAAAAGGTAGAAAAGGTAGTGATGAGATTGGTCGCATTGGCCTAAGGGTAAAATCAAATCAAGCCATTAATTATTGGATAAAACGATTTAATCATTATGATATTAAATTTGAAGAAAAGTCTTTTTTCAATAGAAAGATGCTTTTTTTCAATGATTTTGATGAACAAGAGTATGCAATTGTATCTGATGAAGGTATAGATGGTGTTGAAGCTGGACTTGCTTGGAAAAAAGGACCTATACCAAACGAGCTTGCGATTATAGGTTTAGGACCAGTCTTTATAAGAGTGAAAGATAAAGATAGGATGAATCATGTGTTGACTGAATACTTAAAGTTTGCTTTAATAGATGAAGGGAAGCAATTTTCCTTATACGAGGTTGGCCCAGGTGGCAACGGCGGATCTATTATCTTAGATTATCAACCAGACTTAAAAGCAGCTTCTTTGGGCTATGGATCAGTACACCATATGGCTTTTAGAATTAATGATATTAGTCATTTGGAACAATGGATAAAAAAACTAAATACTATTGGTGCTAGACATTCTGGACTTGTTGATAGATTTTATTTTAAATCACTCTATACAAGATTATACCCAAATATTCTATTTGAGTTCGCAACTGAAGGACCTGGCTTTATGGAAGATGATGAAAGCTATGAAACTTTAGGACAAACTCTAGCCCTTCCACCAAAATTTAAAGGTGATAGAGACCAAATTGAAAAACAAGTAAGACATATCAACACTATACCTAAAAAATATGAAAAGAAGTACTTCAATGAATGATTTAAAAGCAATCACAATTTTATTTAGAGCAACTGATGCCTTAGGTAAAGCTATACAAAGGGATGTGAAAAGTTTTGGCTTGAATGTGACTGAGTTTGGAATATTAGAAGCCCTTTATCATTTAGGTGAAATGCCTATCAAAGCATTACTTGAGAAAGTATTGATTACTAATTCAACCATGTCTTATGTGATTACTCAATTAATTAACAAAACGTATATTTATAAAACCCAATCACCAACAGATAGAAGAAGTTTCTTATTGGCTTTGACTGATAAAGGACAAGATTTAATGGATGAAATATTTCAAAAACATAAAAGGAATATGAGAGAAATTATTTCAGTATTAACAGAAGAGGAAGAAGAACAATTTAAAAACATGTTAAAGAAGGTTGGGAAACGTGCAAGCGAATATAGAGTATAGTTTCACCAATAAAAACAGTGACCGTACTCTTGTTTTATTACATGGTACTGGTGGCGATGAGAATGATTTGATGTTTCTAGGTGAAAATATAGATAAATCTGCTAACTTATTAGGACTTAGAGGTCGTATAAACGAAAATGGTTTAAATCGATTCTTTAAACGATTAAAGCCTGGTGTTTTAGATGAAGATAATCTAATAGAAGAAACTAAGTATTTACATAAATATTTGCAAGCTTTTGCTAAAGTTAATCAAATAGATGTAAGCGAAATGGTTTTATTAGGTTATTCAAATGGTGCAAATATTATCGCTTCCTTAATCTACCACTTTGGTAAGTTTTATAAAGCACAGATTTTATTACATCCTATGATTCCCTATAAAGATTTCGAAATTATAAAACAAGAATACAATAAAATATTTATATCTGCTGGAGAGAATGATTCGATTGTTCCCATGGAGCAAGCAAAAGAATTGGCTAATCTATTAGAAAATAAGAACGCAGATGTGAGTTTTAATGTTTATAAATTTGGTCATCGTTTAAGTGATAAGGAAATTAAAGATATGAAAAAATGGTATAAAAAAATATAAGCAACCAATATTGGCTGCTTATTTTTAATATTTGATTTTTATAGCTTGTTTTTAGATAACTTAATAATACTTAGAACATAAAATATGGTCATAAATATACCCATTGATAATAGCATATGCCATTCTTGCATTTCAAAGCTACCAATCACTATTCTTAAGCCAAATGTATCTGCATAAGCTTCATAAGCACCTTCAGGTGCATTTGCAAAAACCTCATTGACAGCACCCTGCATGTAAACACGTCTGAAAATTGTTACAGCATGTGCTGTTGGAAGAACATTCATCACAGTTTGAACTGATTTTCCTAATACACCAATAGGAATGTAAATACCACCTAAGAAACCAATAAAAGTTCCTACAAGAGTCGAAAGCGTTCCAAAAGCATTTCTAGTTTTAATGATAGTAGAGAAATAAAAGAAAAAAGATGAAAAGGTCATAATTGAAAATAATACCAATAACAACATTTTTATAAAGGTAAACAAACTTAACATTTCCCCACCTTGAGAAATCACATAGATTTGTCCGATAATTAAATTAACGAAAACTAAAATGAATCCAATAACCCAAGAACTGATTAAATACGATAAAGCCAACTTATTTCTAGATATAGGTGACACATAAAAATCATCTAATATATTATCTGCCCGATCATCAATTAAACCACCAATAGCGCTTAAAGGTACAGTAACAGTAGAAACCATCAATATACCAGACATTATCCAAGAACTAACAAGCCAACCGATACCATTAATATCACCAATTTCAGCTTTGACTGAATCAATTTGCATTTTACCTAAAAATAAAATATAAAGTAATAAAATAATAATGACAGATAGGAAACTAAAAAACACTGCAGCTCGGTCTCTTAAAAACTTCTTTAGATTTCTTTTTACCAAAGAGTACAATACATTATTCACCAGCTTCACCTAACTTTCTCCCAGTAATGTTAACAAAAACATCATCCATATCTCCACGAATAATTTCAAAATCCTTAATATTATCTTTATATTCGTTAACAAGTTTTAAACCTTCAAAACAGTCTTCTAGGATAACAATGGCCAAACCATTTACAACTTCATATTCAATATTATCTTTGGTTAATTTATCAAACAAACCATTTTTCGGGATCATTTTTAAACGATCATTTGAATATTTTAGCCTGAGTTCTTCAGAAGAACCTGTCGCAACAATTTCGCCTTGGTCAATGATAACAACCTTATTGGCATCTTTCACTTCTTCCATATAGTGAGTTGTTAAGAATATAGTCATATTTTTATCTTTTCTCAAAATATTGATTAAGTTCCAAATATCTTTACGACTCTTTGGATCTAATCCAGTTGTCGGTTCATCCAATATTAATATTGATGGCCAGTGTAGTAAAGCTCTTGCAATATCAGCTTTTCGACGTTGACCGCCAGATAAGTTACTATAGCGTTGGTCTAAAAAGTCATTGAAATGGATGTAGTTATCTATTTCAGATAACCTTTTTTCAAATCTTTCTTTATTATATCCATAGAAAGACGCTCTTACAAGCAGGTTTTCGCGAACTGTTAAAAGATCATCTAACATATTGTTTTGAAAAACAACACCAATTTTTTCTCTAATTTTATGATTTTCTTTGCCCAGATTTAAATCGAATATTTCAACCTCGCCATCATTTTTCTCTAATAATGTTGAGATGATCTTAATGGTTGTTGTTTTACCAGCACCATTAGGACCTAAGAATGCGAAAAAAGAATCTTTTTCAACATCAAAAGAAATACTTTTAACAGCTGTCAAATCTCCATAAGATTTAACGAGGTTTTTTACTTTTATTGCTTTATTCATTGAACATACCTCCTTAGTTGCTTATTTTATCATAAGAAAGACTAATTATAAATTACTATTTTGATTTTTTGCATAATTTTAATATCTATGTATAATAAATATATGGACTGATGAAATGAGGTGAAAATATGGATCAGACGCTCAATGAAAAGAATGATAAAAGATTAAGACATATGAACATAAAGAAATTGCTTATTTCTTTAGCCATTCCTTCAACCTTAGCGATGATTGTCAATGCCCTATATAATTTAGTTGATACACTTTTCGTTTCAATTGGTGTTGGTACTGATGCGATTGGTGCTTTAACCATTGCGTATCCTGTACAATTGATTATTTTAGCTATTGGGTTAATGTTAGGTGTTGGGTCTGCGTCTGTATTTTCTAGAGCATTTGGTAGACACGATTTAGAAACTATGAAAAAAGCGGTCAATACAGCGATTATCCTTAATGTATTGATGACGCTCACAGTGAGTTTAATCACTTATTTTTTCTTAGAAGAATTATTACTATTCTTTGGCGCAACTGAGGGTAATATTGATTATGCTAGAGATTATATCTTAATTATTTTAATTGCACTAATTCCTTTTTCTTTAGGGATTATGATGAACAATTTAACTCGAGCTGAAGGCAGAGTTAAAATTGCTATGTGGTCTTTAGTCATTGGTGCTGGTTTAAATATTATCTTAGATCCAATTTTTATATTTGATTGGGGATTAGGTTTAGGTGTGCAAGGTGCAGCATATGCAACTGCTATCGCAAAAACAGCAGCTTTTATCTATATTTTCTTACAAGCATTATCAAAAAAATCTTCATTAGCGATAGATTTAAAACATATATATAAGATAGATTTACAGGCTGCAAAGGAAATGATATTGGTTGGATTACCGTCATTTGCAAGAATAGCAATGGGTAGTGTAATGATTATCGTTGTGAATAATTTGATTAAATCCTATGCATATACTGCAAATATTGCATCAATGTCAGATGAAGAAGTCGCAACCATGTATCAATCAATTTATGGGGTTATTAACCGGCTACTTAGGTTTGCATTAATGCCAGGGTTTGGATTGGTTCAAGGTATGGTACCCATTGTTGGTTATAATTTTGGTGCTAAAAAATTTGATCGGGTTCACAAAGTTATGTCTTTTGCTTCAAAATTGTTACTGGCATACTTCACATTCGCTTTAATTATGATAATGTTCTTTTCACCAGCCTTGTTTTCTATTTTTACAAAAGGTGATGAGGCAGAAAACATTGAATTATTCATTAATTTAGGCTCATCAGCCTTTAGGGTTGTTGCTTTAGGTTTCTCATTCATTACTTATCAAGTGATTTTATCAAGTGGTTATCAAGCCATGGGGTATCCTTTAAGAGCGTTTTTAGTGGCTCTATCAAGAAGATTTTTATTGTTTGTTCCATTTGCTTATTTATTATCTTATATATGGGGTATTGATGGTATATGGTGGACATTTGTTGTTGCAGATGTCATTACTGGAACCATATCTTATATGGTCTATCGAAAAGAAATGAAAGAATTAAAACTAAGAATTGAGAGGGTTTAATATGAGTGATGTATTTACACCAAAAAAAATTAATAATCATGAAATAAAAAATAGAATTACCTTACCACCGTTGGTGACATTTAATTTTTCAGAAAATGGTTATGTCAACAGTCGGAAAATTGACCATTACAAGCAAATCGCAGAAAACGGTATAGGTATGATTGTTGTAGAAGCGACAGCGGTTCATCCTAATGGTAGACTGTCAGATGATCAATTGGGGATTTGGGATGATAAATTTATTCCTGGTTTAAAAGAATTGGCTGATGTTGCTCATGAGGCAGAATGTAAGATTGTCATACAAATTCATCATGCAGGTGCAAAAACAAAAGTTGAGGGGTTAACTGATATTGTGTCTTCATCAAACTTTCAAAATGCAAGAGCTTTAAAACTTGATGAAATAGAGGCGATTGTTAGAGATTTTAAAACAGCAGCGATTAGAGCAGAAAAAGCTGGTTTCGATGGGGTGGAAGTTCATGGAGCACATGGTTATTTATTAACTCAGTTCTTTTCTAAACTATCAAATAGAAGAATTGATGAATATGGTGGTTCATTTGAAAATCGAATTAGAATTGCAAAAGATATATTTGAAGTAATTGATGAATCAACTCCAGATGATTTTATCATTGGAATCCGTATGGGTTGTAACGAAAACTCTTTAGAAGAATCAAAACGATTTGCCCAGTACTTTGAAAAATTTGGTTATGACTATTTAAGTGTATCAACAGGCTTAGATGCAAGAGAAATAGAAAAACCAGTTGATTTTCCATATCATTGGATTGTCTATGGTGGCACTGAAATAAAAAAAATAGTTCATATACCAGTCATTGGTGTCTATAAAATTAAAGAGAAAGAGCAAATTGAATATTTAATTAATAACGATTTATTAGATTTTGTTGCTATAGGGAGAGGGCAATTAGCTGATTATAACTTTACCAAACACTTAAAAGAGGGTCAAGACATCCTATATTGCTTAGAATGTAACCCATGTCAATGGCGATATGATGGAGCAAATTGTCCAAGACAAAGAGAAGTTGCACAAAAAAAACAAAATAGATAAATCTCTTAGGTGTAAAAATAATATTTTTATGTTATAATACTAATGATAAAATTATAAACACGATAGAAAGGAGCCTAATATGAAGATTGAAAAAAGAACTGATTCTTTAAGAGATGTCAGAGGAAGTCATAAAATACCTGGTGTTTTATTCGGAAAAACTATAGAGCCTATTTCTATTCAAGTTGATGAAAAGCCTTTCCATGATATGTATTCAGAAAAAGGAATGACACAAACTTTTGAAATAAAAATTGGAAGGACTAAACACTTAGTTTATATTAAAGACATTCAAAGAGATATCATCAAACATAACCAATTCTTAAATATTAAGCTACAAAAAGTATCGAAAGATGATACGATTACTGCTGATATTCCACTACACATTACAGGAAGAGAAGCTGTAGAAAAACCAGGAATTATTATTTCAATACCTAATGATACATTAGAAGTTGAATATAATGTTGGATCTGGTGTAGCAAGTATTGATGTAGATGTTTCAGAATTAAAAGTTGGAGATTCTTTACATGTTAAAGATCTAGACATTCCTGAAGGATTAAAAGTTTTAGTTGATCCAGAACAAACAGTTGTTTCTGTGATTGAAAATACTTATAATGAGGAAGAATTAGAAACTGAAGAAGAAGAAATGGATGCTTCTGACGTTGAAGTTATTACTGAAAAAGATTCTGAAGAAGAAGAAGAAACAGAAGAATAAAACAATTTAAATCAAGAACAGAAAACACTCTATTATGGAGTGTTTTTTTTCTAATAACTTAGGAACTTGTATTTTAAATAAAAGTTAAATAATTTTTTACCAATAAAAACTGCAGTTTATACGTATATACAATGAAGGTCAAGTGGTATAATAAGTACGGAGGGATTTATGCCGATAAATTTTGATGACTATATAGATAAACTCATACTTAAAGATAACGATGCCTTTGAAGTAGTATACGAACATACTAAAAGAGGCGTTTTTTCAATAATTATTTCCTTAGTAAGAAATAGGACAATCACAGAAGATTTGATGCAAGACACCTATATAAAAATGATTAAAAAGATTAAACAGTATAAAAGAGGGAGAAATTTCAATGCCTGGCTCATGCAAATCGCAAAAAATACAGCATTAGACTACCTAAGAAAATCAAATAGAGAAACAATTTATGATCCACAAGAACAATCATACATTCATGAGTCTTTAAAAACAGAAGGAAAAACTTATGATGTATTAGATTTGGTCAAATCTCTTAATGATGATGAAAAACAAATTGTTTTATTAAGAGCTGTTGCGGACATGAAATTTAAAGATATTGCCAAAATTGTTGACAAACCATTAGGAACCGTTTTGTGGATTTATAATAAATCCATTAAAACACTTAAAAAGGAGGTGGGTCCAGATGAAAAATAGAGATATTAAAAAGAGTATTAAAGATATTGCTTTAGCAGAAATGCCTGATGTAGTAAATAAAATAGATATAAAAAATATTGATATTGAACCAGAACAGGTTAAAACAAAAGTGGGCTTAAATTTCAACTTTAAATTTGCCTTTACAGCTTTCCTATTATTAATCACTGGATTTTTAGCATTTCAAATATTAAACATTTCTGACTCAACTTATCCTTTGAATTCTGATGCGGAAGTTTTAGGTTTTGAAACAGTTTCTGCGCAAGCACTTTTAGAATATTCAAATATAGAAGATACCAACCTGAGTCTTGAAATAATGATGAGCCCTCGGTCAAACGCTGATGATACTGAAACATATCTAAATGAAATGACTCCAATGATAGAGCTAGCGGAATTGATTGTCAATAATAAAGATTATATATCTTATGAAGAATTTGAATCTGACTTAGATGGTTATCAAAAAAGAATTCACTTTGTGGCTTATAATTTAATGGGAAGTCAAATTGAATACGATATTTACTACAATCAGACTAACGGCAATATTAATGGAAAGATTGTTTATGAAGACATTGAATATGAGTTTTCTAAAAATAATGAATATTTAAGACTTTATGAAAATGAAAATGATTTTGTTGAAGTGTCAAATATGCAAGTTGAACAATCACATGAGTTTTCTTACCGGTATGTTAAAAATCAAGTGGAGCAGTTTTCAACAAACATTAGAATGGTGATTCAAAATAACGAATATCAAGCAGAGTTTAATTATCAAAACAATAGGGGTATTAAAATTAGTTTAATGATGAGAAGAGAAAATCAAAATACTATGGATGTAGATTATGATATAGAAGATCAAATGAAGAAAATGAATGGAAGGTTTAATGTTGATGTTCAAAATGACCAAACAACAGGAAGGATGATGTATCGTTTTGTTTTCGATGATTCATCAACAGCAGAGGAAGAAAAACCTGGTAGAGGTCACGAAGATAAACCAGGTAATCAACCTACACAAGACCCACCTAGTAATCCACCTATGGATAACCCGCCAGGACACAATAAATAAAAAAATAAAAATATTACCAATAAAAAGTAACTTCTATACGTATATTAGTCAAAGGAGGTATTATAATGAAAAAATTATTAGCAATTGTTTTAGGATTAGTGATGGCTATAACCATCACGAGTTGTACAGGAACAAGTGAAAATGAAGAAATTGTTCAATCAGACGAACAAGTTATTGCTTTAGAAGCTATTTCATCTTCAATGTTATTATCATATGACCAAGCGTCAGTTGAAGAAATGAAACAAACTTTTAGTAATACAAGTTTATCAGAAGAAGAAATTAATAACTTAGATTATTATGTTGAAATGGTGGAAGCCTTCTTAGGTAATGACAATTTAGAAGTTGAATCTCAAGAATCAGACAACGAAGAATACGAAATGATGATTGTTTACAGAACTTATAACCTAAACAATGATGAAATCGTCTATACTCTATACTATAATGTTTATGATTTAGATGGCGAAGAAGCAACAACTGAGGAAGCAACAACCGAGGAAGTAACAACTGAAGAAGCAACAACTGAGGAAGCAACAACTGAAGAAGCAACAACTGAGGAAGCAACAACTGAATTAGCATTTGATTCACAAGGTGAAAATCATGAAGAACTGTTTAGATTTTCTGATGAAGATGATGAATATGCAACTGAAGGTATCAAAGGTGTTTTAGTTTACGGTGATGTAACTTATGAAGTAGAAGGCATGATATTAAATATTGAAGGTAAGCAAATTACCAGAGTACGCTCTTTTATTGATGAAGATAATTATGTTTTAGTAAATTATCAAAAAGATGAAACTGAAGTAGATAAAGAAAAATTCTTTTTCCAAATGGTAGAAGAAGGTCAAGTAGTTCAAAGATCTAGAGTCATGGTATTTGAAAATGACAATATGCAACATGTTCAAATCGAGTTCATTGACGGAGATAACTATGAACGATATCAATTCCATATGAGAGAAAGAGATGGCGTAACTTATATACATATAAATTATAATATCGATACTGAAGATGAAACAAGTAAAGGAAATATTCACTTAACTAAAACAATAGATCCTGAAACAGATGAAGTTATTTATTCTTACAAAGTAAATCCTAACCAAGGGCAAGGTGCTAAGTTTGATAAAAGACATAAAGGTAGACCAGATCATGCAGGTAGACCAAATGAAGATCACCCAAGAACTCAAGCATAAATGATATAAATATAAAAACAAGTTTAGAATAAACTAAACTTGTTTTTTTAATAAAATTATCAATATTATGATATAATTATATCACTATATTGGAGGTTACATGAAAAGATTATTGAGTGTTTTATTATTTGCATTTATTGCTACTATTTTAATAGGGTGTTATGGTTTTACTTTGACGGGAACTTCAGAAGATGAGGTCATGACTATTTCACAAGAAGAAATTACATCTGAAGAATTAACAAGAGAAGATGTGACTACAGAAGCGCCTACTACTCAAGTTCCAACAACAGAAGAACCCACAACTGAAACGCCGACCACTGATGTCAGCACAACTGAACATACAACAGAAATTAACCAATCTTTCGTACCCGAAGGTTATTCATTATTGCAAGACGAATTAGATACATATGGGATACCTTCTATGGGTGATGTGAATATTTTGGTTTTTGCTATAGACTTTCCAGATTCACCATATACAACTGACCAACCAAGTGTTTTAGATATCGAAACAGCTTTTAATGGTTCTTCTGATGACTTAGATTTTGAGTCTGTAAGAAGCTATTATCAACTTTCTTCATACAACCAATTAAACCTTAATGCTGATGTTTTCGGCTACTATACCATGTCGGAAAACGCTAGTTATTATCAGGCTGAAAACGAAAAGTATATGGCCATAGATCCGGTGACTGGAGAATATGTATATGATGATAGCGAAGTAACACATGTAGAGAGCGATATTATTTATGAACTATTAACACATTATGATGACCAAATTAATTATAGTGATTATGATGGTAACAATGATGGATACATTGATGGAATATACTTAGTCTATAATCATCCATCAGATTCTGAAAATGATTTATGGTGGGCTTACCAATATAACTATTCATATACAGACACATTTGATGGTGTGAGTCCCGACTATTATATGTGGGCATCTAACGACTTTTTAGATGAAGGCGATGATGATATCAATGCCAGAACTTTTATTCATGAAACTGGACATATGATGGGACTAGATGATTATTATGATTATTCATATGAAGATAATTACAATACAGGTGGATTAGGGACTTACATGATGGATTACAATGTTGGAGATCATGATCCTTTTTCAAAAATATTATTGGGTTGGATTAAACCAATAGTCATCCAAGCATCAAGTACTTTGGATATAAGCCCTCATTTAGAGAATGGAGATGTATTATTAATCATTGATAAATGGAACGGGACGATATTTGATGAATATTTACTGGTGAGTTATTACACACCAAATGGAATCAATGGTTATGATCCTGATTTTATTTTCACAGAATCAGGTATTAATATTTTTCATATCTCAGCACAAATAGGTAATGGATACTTAGATGACTCATATTATTATTCTATTTTTAACAACAACAATACAGACACTCAAAACAAACTTATTAATATTATTGAAGCTGATATGAATGAGAAGATTGAGGAGTTTCAAATGATAGAAAATTCTGATCTTTTCCAAGCAGGAAATATTCTTGGCGAAGATATTTATCCAAATTATCAGTGGTATGATAATTTGCCATTAGGTTTCACTATTTCGGTTGATTCTGTCAGCACAGAAGCTGCCACTATTACAATTATTTTTGAGTGAGATATTTTAACAAGTAATTTGTTGGAAATTTATATTTACTTATGAAAATCATATTTATAATATATTTTATTCATGATATAATATGAACAATCGGAGGGATAAAATGAAAAAAATAGGATTACTATTGTTTTTGCTTGTTTTTGCTTTAATAGGTTGTCAAAATAAGCAATTAAGTATACCTCAAAATTTTGCATATGACCAAGAAGGATTTATCATTTGGAATGAGGTTGATAGTGCTGATGAATATATTATATATTTGGAGGGACATGAATTTGTTAGTCAAGATTCGTTTTTTGATGTTACTGATATCATAACCGAGAAAGGTACTTATGAAGTAGAAATCATTGCTATTTCTGATGACTTTGAGAGTTCGCCACCCGTTGTATTTTCTATTACTGTTGGTTACAACTTAAATGCAGAAATTGATTTAGAGACTCGAGGAGATTCGCTTATATGGGAACCAGTATTTTTAGCAAAAGACTACCTAGTTAGTTATGGTATGGAGTTTGTTAGAGTTGATTCAGCAAGTTTCGATTTATCAACGTTTTCATCTGGTGATTTTGATATAAGTGTTCAGGCAGTCTTTCCCGATGGTTCTAAAACAGAAACCTTTACTTATAACTTCACTAAATAATTAATATTACACCTCTAATTTTAGAATTAGAGGTGTTTTTTTATATTTGTTTTATAAATGACTTAATTAATGTACTTATTCTTGTAATTGCTTTTTTACTAGTTTCTAGAACTTCTTCATGTGACAGTGGTTGTTTAGAGATACCCGTTGACATATTAGTGATAATGGATAAGCCAAGGACGCGCATATTGGCGTGCCTTGCAAGAATAACTTCAGGAACAGTACTCATGCCAATAACATCACCGCCTAACATTCTAAAAGCTCGGATTTCGGCTTTGGTTTCATAACTAGGACCTAAATACGAAACATAAACCCCATGTTGTAGTTTTATTTTTTCGTTTTTTGCAACCTCATCAATCATTTTTCTAAAAACATAATCATAGGGTTCAGACATGTCAACAAATCTAGGACCTAATGATTGATTGTTTGGACCAACTAAAGGATTTCTTCCTAACATGTTTATATGATCCTCTATCACCATAATATCACCTGGATGGAAGGTTTCATTCATACCTCCACATGCATTTGTCACTATCATATTTTTAACGCCTATTTCTGCAAAACTTTGTATTAGAAGTCTCATATCATCATCTGATACACCTTCGTAATAGTGTTTTCTTCCTTCTAAGACCAATATTGGTTTTTTTTCAATATAACCCATATGTAATTTTCCGTGATGGCCAATGCTTTCATCTGTCTCTAAGTTAAATAGATCATTATAACCAATCACAACACTATTGCTTAGCTCTTTAATAAATGCATTAATGCCAGACCCAAGTATAATCATTGTTTCAGGGATTGTATTATATTTATTTTTGACAATATTTTTTAACATCATTATCACCTCATTTATATTATAACGCTAAAACATAAAAAAAACACCTCAAGAGGTGTTTTAAATATTTTTAGATGACAAAGTTTCCATCTTTAAAGATTTGTACTTTTTCACCATCATGTGTTTCACCAACGATGTTCATATCTTTAGAGCCGAACATAAAATCAACATGAGCCATAGAGTTATTATAACCATGTTTTTCTAACTCTTCTTTCGACATTTCAGTTCCACCTTCAATATTCATTGGATATGCTCTACCTAATGCTAAATGACAAGAGGCATTTTCATCAAATAAAGTATTAAAGAATAAAATGTTTGAGTTTGAAATCGGTGAATCATAACTAATTAAGGCAACTTCACCGAGGTAAGAAGAACCTTCATCAAAATCAATTAAGTTTTGAAGATTACTTTTACCGGCTTTTGCATCATAGTCAACAACTTGACCATCCTTGAACTCTAACCAGAAATCATCAATTAAATTACCTTGATAATCCAATGGTTTTGTTGCAACAACTTTTCCGTTAACTCCAGTTTTTAAAGGCATAGTAAAGTTTTCTTCAGTTGGAATATTCGGATTGAATACTGTTCCATTAGTTGCGACTTCTTGACCGCCTGACCAAACATGGTTTTTAACTAATTCTACCGTTAAATCTGTTCCCAATTCATTTTTAAAATGAAGGACTTTGAATTGATAATCATTTAATATTATATTATGCTTAATTAAACGATCATTGTGTTCTTTCCATTCTTTGACAGGGTCATTGTCTTCAGTTACTCTAGATGCTTTGAAAATCGCATCCCATAAAGCTTCTACAGCCTCGTCTTCATTTTTGTCAGGGAAGACTTTTTTAGCCCATACTGGATTTGAAGCTGCAATGATTGACCATTGGCTTCTGTTGCCCATCATGTGCTCTCTATAAAAATTAAGGGCTTTAGAAGACGCTACGGCTTGAGCTTGTTGTTTCTTAGCATCTAAATCTTTGTTTAATCCAGGAACTGGTGAAACGATACTAATTACACATGCACCTTTATCAACAAAATATTTAAATTTATCAATGGCATATTCTGGAATATCTTGAAGTGTTTCAATGGTTTGAAACTCAACTGCCATTTTGCTAGTGTAAGCATCGCGCCAGTTAACTATAACCTCTTTAGCACCTGCTTTATAAGCTTCTTCAACAACTTTTCTTACGATTTCAATTGATTCTGTTGGTGCATTGACAACAACAACTTGATCTTGTTGAACATTGGCACCAATTTTGACCGATAAATTTGCTAATTTATCAACTAATAATTCTTTTGGCATATCATCATTCCTTTCTATTTTCCTTATTTATAGTATAACATGAAATATATTGATTGAAAAACATTTCATTTAGAATTTCGATTAATATAAGCTTGGCTTTTTTATGATATAATAAGTATAGATAAATATTATAGAGAGGTGGATTATTATGGATGATAGAACCCATGTTAGCTGGTCTTTTATCGAAAACTTTATGGTTCAAGCCTTTAAAAAAGTGGGTGTTCCAGAAAAAGATGCTTATATATGTGCTGATGTTTTGATGGAAAGTGATAAAAGAGGCATTGAATCTCATGGTATTAATCGTTTTAAGTCAATTTATATTGATAGAATACTTGATAAAATACAAAAACCGGTGACTAAGGTCGATGTTTTAAAAGAAACACCAACAACTGCTGTTTTTGATGCTAATGATGGGATGGGCATGGTCGTAAGTCATAAAGCCATGCAACTTGCCATCGATAAAGCAAAAAAATATGGTATGGGAATGGTTGCGGTAAGAAATTCTACTCATTATGGTATTGCTGGATATTACGCAACGATGGCAACTAAAGCTGGTATGATTGGGATTACCGGTACCAATGCAAGGCCATCCATTGCACCGACATTTGGTGTAGAAAATATGTTAGGTACCAACCCTTTAACCTTTGGTTTACCAACAGATGAAGATTTTCCTTTTGTTTTAGACTGTGCAACAAGCATTACTCAAAGAGGTAAGATTGAGTATTTTGCTAAAATAGGCAAGGATACACCTGAGGGTATGGTTGTTGGTAGAGATGGTTTGCCTAAAACTAATTCTAAACAAATACTTAAAGACTTAAAATCCGGAAAAGCAGCTCTCGCACCTCTTGGTGGTATTGGAGAAGAACTTGCCGGGTATAAAGGATATGGTTATGCGACTATTGTCGAAATATTAAGTGCTGCTTTACAAGCTGGTAATTTTCTAAAGATGTTAAGTGGTGTCAATGACAAAGGAGATAAGCAAGCTTATCATCTAGGACATTTCTTTATGGCAATTGATACAGAAGCTTTCATGGGACTTGATTCTTTTAAGAAGACTGCAGGGGATATCTTACGTGCATTACGGGATTCACAAAAAGCACCTAATAGTAAAAATATATATACAGCAGGTGAAAAAGAACACTTAGCTTGGTTAGAAAGAAGAGAAAAAGGATTACCATTAACAGAAGCTTCAAAAAAAGACATTCAGGAGGTGAATGAAATGTTAGGTCTAAACATTGATCTACCATTTAAACTATGAACAATTATGATGATCAAATAAAAAAACTATCCCCATTACAATTTAAAGTCACACAAAATAAAGGGACGGAACCAGCCTTTAATAACGAATATTTTGATGAGAAAAGAGATGGTATCTATGTTGATGTCATTTCTAAGAAGCCACTATTCTCTTCAACTGATAAGTATGACTCAGGTTGTGGCTGGCCTTCATTTACAAAACCAATCGACCAAAAAGAAGTTGCTGAGAAAAACGATTTTTCTTATGGCATGATTCGAACTGAAATTCAATCTACTGAAACGAACAGTCACTTAGGTCATGTTTTTAATGATGGGCCTAAAAATAAAGGTGGATTAAGATATTGTATTAATTCAGCTTCTATGGAGTTTATTCCTAAAGATAAAATGCAGGAATTAGGATATTCTGAATATTTACACTTATTTGAGGAGGAAGAAGATTGAAAGAAAAACTAGAACAATATAGAAAAGCCATAAGACCTCACTGGTCTGATTTATACAACTTAAAAACTTATAAAAGACAAAAAAAGGATAAACCTGAAAAATTTTTGCATTTAGAAAATGTAAAAACCATTGATTTAATCAAAGTTTTCAAAAATATTGATCAAAAGACTTTAAGTGAATGTATTGCTTCAAGAAGAAGTTTAAGAGAATATAAAGACCAGCCGTTAACCTTTGAAGAACTTTCTTACTTACTATGGGAAACATCAAGAGTTGATCACATTAATAACGATATTGTCTATAAAACCATACCAACTGCTGGGGCAACAAACTCAGGCGAAACATTTGTGTTTATTAATAATGTTGAAGGAATTGAAACAGGTGTCTATTTATATGTTCAAGACAAACATCAATTGTCATTAGTCAATCAAGATGATGACATTGAAAATAAAGTCAATAGAGCGTTATTAAGACAATTAAGAGGCGCGCAAGTTGTGTTTTACTTTACACATGTCTTACCAAGAGTCGAATTTAAATATGCTTATATTGGGCCTAAACTAGCTTGTTTAGAGGCGGGACATGCTTGTCAAAACCTTTCTTTAACTGCAGAAATTATTGATGCAGGTGCTTGTGCAATAGCAGCGTATAATCAAGAAGAAACGGATCAACTATTAAAGATAAATGGTGTAGATCATTTTACACTGTATTGTGCAACTGTAGGGAAGAAAAAATAATAGGGAAAAGGGAAATTCAATGAAGATTAGTGAAATTAGGTATACAAGACTAGACGAACTAGAAAAAATGCCTCGTTTTGACTTGAAAGCAATGCCGAAAAAAGCCAAATGGTATTTACAGGTTTTAGCGTGGATTCTTGCTTTACCAGAGACTTTTATTACAAAGATCAAGATAAGAAAACATAGAATGAAAAACTTAAAAGGTGGTTATTTGATGTTATGTAACCACAATAGTTTCTTTGACTTTAAAGTAGCGACAAAAGCAATTTTTCCCCGAAGCGCAAATTATATTGTTGCGGTAGATGGATTTATTAATCGAGAAAAAATTATGAGAAACGTTGGTTGTATAGGAAAAAGAAAATTTGTTCCAGATCCATCATTAATCAAACAAATCGACTATAGTGTCAATCAACTAAATAGCATATGTATGCTTTATCCAGAAGCCAGGTATTCTCTTGTAGGGACGACCGCGATTTTGCCTAAAAGCTTAGGGAAAATGATTAAGAAGTATAAGTTTCCGGTGGCGACATTGATTACTCACGGTCATCATCTACATCAACCAGTTTGGAATTTAAGAAAGCATAGGGTTAAGGTAGAAACGGATATGACTTATCTCCTAACACCTGAAGAAATAGAGTCTATGTCAGTCAAAGAAATTAATGAAAAAATACAAGATGCTTTTCAATATAATGATTACTTATACCAAATTAATAACAAGATTAAAATCAAAGATGTACACAGGGCTGAAAATCTACATAAACCACTATACAAATGTCCTCATTGTCTTTCTGAAAGCCACATGAAGTCCAAAGACAACATACTATATTGTGATCATTGTCATGAAACATATTCTCTTGACGAGTATAACCAACTGCATAATTTAAATGGAGATACTAAATTTTCTACAATCCCGGATTGGTTTGAATGGCAAAGAGCTCAAGTTAGAAAAGAAATCATCAATGGCGATTATTTAATTAAAACAGATGTTCATATTGATGCCTTGCCAAATAGCACAGGCTTTTACAGACTAGGTATTGGTACATTAACACATAATTTAGATGGATTTAAACTAGAAGCAGAGATTGATAACACATCTTTCTTACTTGAAAAGCCTATTTTAACTAAATATGGTGTTCATATAGAATATGATTATTTTGGAAAAGGTGATTGTGTAAGTTTATCAACTACTAATGACACTTATTATTTGTTTCCAGTGAATCAAGATGTACCAATCACTAAATACCATTTTGCAGTTGAAGAACTATATAAACAAGAGGAGAAAAAGATTAATGCCGACAAAATTAGAAAAGACAATTGATCAAACAAAAAGCCCCCTTACAAAAGATGACATAAAAAGGGCGCTTAAAATTTTAGGTATAAACTCAAAATCAAAACTAGAAGTGCATGCTTCATTATCTGCTTTTGGTTTTATTGTGAATAAGCAATACGATGTTATTGATGCTTTAATTGAAATAATCACTGAGGGAGTCATTATTATGCCTGCTCATACTTCGGAAATGACTAACCCAAGGGATTGGGAAAATCCACCAGTTCCAAAAGACTGGATACCAATTATTGAAGAAAATAGAAAACCTTTTGACCATGAAACCTTTATGCCAGAAAGAATTGGCATTATACCAAAAACCTTTATGTTATATCCAGGTGTCAAAAGAACACTTCATCCTGAAGTATCATTATCGGTCTATAATAAAACCGGTGATGGACATTGGTTAGATCATGGCTTTGATGACAGAGAATTAATTCATCCACTATATAAATTGAAAGAAGAAAAAGGCCACATTTTGATGATGGGTACTGATTTCTACACCTGTTCATCCATTCATTTAAGTGAATTTATGAGTGACTTCGCTACAATAGATAAATATCTTTATAAAATTAAAGATGGAGAAAAAGTCATAAAAAAAACCATCACCACCAAATATTTTGATGATGATGATATTAATTTTAAAGCAATAAGTGAAACTTATATCAATCAGTATAAAGATACGGATGCTTATAAACAAGTTAAGGTTGGTAATGCATCTTTAACTTTGATTGAAGCTGAAAAACTATATGATATTGCTAAAGAATTTCACATGACTTATAAAAAATAATCAATCATAAGCTATATGACCGTTACATCGGGTTTCAGTACCGATTTCGTAATGGTCTTTTTTATTGATAATGATTTGTCCACGACCAAAGCCACCACTGGCTGGATCGATGAATGTTTCATGACCAATTTTATCTAAATCTTTTTTCACCGAATCATCAAAATAGGTTTCTAAAGCAACTTTTAATTCTTTATCCCACCTAAACCTAGGGGCATCTAAAGCTTCTTGAGGATTCATATCAAAATCAATCATATTCATTAATACTTGTAAATGACCTTGTGGTTGCATAAACCCGCCCATAACACCAAACGGACCAACTGGGAAATCATTCTTTTTAATGAATCCAGGAATAATCGTATGGTAGGTTTTTTTTCTAGGTTCTAAAGCATTGGCATGGTCTGGGTCTAATGAAAATGTATGACCTCTGTTTTGTAAAGAAATGCCTGTGCCATCTACAACTAAACCACTACCAAAGCCCATGTAATTGCTTTGAATAAATGAAACCATATTTCCACGTTTATCTGCAGTGGCCAAGTAGACTGTTCCAGAAGATTTATAATCTATAGGTTCCATGAGTTTCGCTTTATCTGTTAAATCATTTTCTCTTAATTGTTTGTAGTCATCACTGATAAAATAATCAGGTTTCATTTCCATAAACTTAGGATCTGTTACATATTTTTGTGTGTCCGAGAAAGCAATTTTTATGGCTTCAATTTGTTTGTGTAAAGTTTGAACATCATCTTTTTTTACGTCTTTATCTTTTAATAAGTTCAATGCCATTAAACAGGTTAATCCTTGGCCATTGGGTGGAAGTTCTAAAATATCATAGCCCTTATATTTTAAAGACATAGGTTCAACAAAATGACTATCATATTTGGCTAAATCGTCTGCATCAATAAAACCATTATGTTTTTTCATGAACTTAACGATTTTCTCTGCAAGTTCACCCTTATAAAAACTTTGAGCTGATGTTTTGCCGATTTCTTCTAGAGTATCCGCTAAATCATCATTTCTAAAAAAATCCCCTGCTTTATAACGTCTACCATTGTCAGTAAATGTTCTAAAGAAATGATTATACTCAGCTGTTTTGTTTGATTTTTGATAGCTTTCGATAGCTTTATCAAAATAATATCCTACAGTTTCACTTAGACAAAAACCGTTTCTCGCTAAGTCTACAGCAGGTTGCAAAACCTCTTCTAAAGAAAGGTTTCCGAATTTTTTAACTAAAGTTGCCCATCCTTTTGGTGTTCCAGGGACTGTGACTGGTACAACGCCAAATTTAGGCATTTCATTGTAACCTCTATCTTTAACTTTATCTATTGAAATATTTCTTGAACTATAACCAGAGCTATTTAATCCATAGGTTTTTCCTTCAAAATGTACAATGGCGAAGCAATCACTTCCAATACCATTACTACATGGTTCGACAACTGTCAACGCTGCAGCGCAAGCAACAGCTGCATCTATTGCATTACCACCTTTTTTTAGTATTTCATAGCCGGCTTGAGAGGCTAAACCCTCACTCGACGCAACGACTTGATTTTTTGCATAGGTCACTTTCCTACGGCTTAAATATTGATTATTCATAATTTCACCTCTATATCTATTATAACACAAAAAAAAGTTAAAACTTTTTAGGTTTTAACTTAGTAAAAATTATTTTCAATTCGTGCTAATCTTTTTCCGTTTAAGTATTCACGTTTTTCAAGTCGTTTATCAAATCTATAGATTAAATAGATTTGGATCAGTGCAATGAAAAACATAACAACAAAATTGGCTATATTAAACCCCATAATAATTTCATCAACACTACCAGCTTCAGTTGTTCTAAAAATACCGATAACATAATTTAGTATTCTTAACCGGTTACTAGTATAAAATATCAAGTTATAAACTGTTACTGTCATTAAGAGTCTTTCAATTGATAACTTAGTTTTTGCTTGTAACAGAATACCAAAAGAAATAAAGAATATTGCAAATCCACCGACATCTACAAATGATCTAAACAACAACCAGACATCTTCAGTGTTAACCAATCTATAGGCTGTTACAAAAAAACCAATAATAATGAAAACACTCACAGTGTGATAAGCGATAATTAACCTTGATTCTTTGTAAAAGATTAAACAAATGATATTAAATACAGCCATCAATCCAGCCACTAATAATAAACTATCGAAGCCAAAAAACCAAATAACACCCGCGAGTATGGTTGATATGAACACAATTGTCATGTTTATATATTTACGCATAGAATCTCCCTTTTTAAAAATAGTATCATATTTTATATGTAAAGTAAATAAGCACCAGTAATCTGGTGCTTATAATTCTAAAGTCTCGAAAATTTTGTGATAATGGTTTTTACAATATCTAATGCTTTATTCATTTCTTTAATAGATGCATATTCATAAGGGCCGTGAAAATTATATCCACCAGTTCCCAGATTAGGACAAGGTAAGCCCATAAATGATAATCTGGCCCCATCAGTTCCGCCTCGAATAGGCTCAATAATTGGTTCTATATCGTTTTCCTTGATGGCTTGTATGGCCAAATCAATTTTTTCTTCGTGGTCATCCAAAACTTCTTTCATATTGAAATATGAATCACTTAACACTAATTCACATGCTTTGTAACCGTATTTATCATTGATAAATTCTTTGATTAAGGTAAAGTTGTCTTTTTGTATATTAAACTTTTCTTTATTATGATTACGAATAATCATGATCATATTTGTTTTTTCAACAGTACCTGATTGAGATACCAAATGATTAAATCCTTCATAGTTTTCGGTTAATTCTGGTTTTAAGCCTTTAGGCAATAAACCATAAAATTCATTGGCGATGTCTAAAGAATTGACTAATTTATTTTTAGCTGAACCAGGATGAACTGATTGACCAATAAAGGTTAATTTAGCCGTGGCAGCATTAAAATTCTCATAAGCAATTTCTCCCACTTTAGAACCATCTAAAGTAAAACCAAAATCAGCATCAACCTTTTCAATATCAATATACTCTGTCCCTGTTCCAACTTCTTCATCAGGGGTAAAGACAATGACAAGTTCACCGTGTTTAAAATCTTTATTGTTTTGGATAAACTCCACAAGGGTCATGATTTGCGCAACCCCTAATTTATCATCTGCACCTAGTAAGGTTGTCCCATCAGTTACCACCAAATCATCGCCTAGTTTATCATTTAAATTAGGGAATTTTTTAGGGTCTAAATATATTTCTTTTTCTTCATTCAAAAGTACTTTTCCACCATTATAATTTTTAATGACTCTTGCTTGAACATTTTTTCCACTGGCATCAGGTGATGTATCCACATGGGCAATCAGGGCAAGTTTTGGCACATCTTTCTTTATGTTAGAAGGGATACGTCCAATGACATAACCGTATTCGTCAATATCTGCCTTAACACCAAATTCTTTTAATTCTTTTAATAAATCCTTTAGCAATAACCATTGTTTATCCGTTGAAGGATAAGTTTTAGAGTCTGAATCAGATTGTGTATCATATTTAACATAATTTAAAAATCTTTCTAATAGTTTCATTCAATCATTCCTCTCTTTATCATTGTCTATATTTTATCACACCTTCAGCGGATTTTAAAAAAATTAATTCACTCTATATGTTATAATGAAGTAAGGAGTTGCTATGGGTAAATATTATCGTCACAAACACAAACTTGATGATTTGTTTGGGATTCAATTGGTGAAACTAGGATTTGTCATAAAAAAAGTTTTGACAAAGCTTAATATCACTGATCGTTTTTACGAAAGAACTAGTAAAAACTATCATTATCCTAAGGATATTGATTGGCAAACCATTCATCATCAAGGCATGAAACTTGAAACGATTGAGTATAAAGAGCGAGAATCAACCCATTGTTTATTGCAATTACATGGTGGGGCTTATCTTTATGATTTTAATGACAATTATAGACGGATGGCTAAGAAATATTTAAAGATACATCCCAAGTTTAAAGTCTATTCTCCTTATTACTCATTAGCACCTAAACACCCTTTTCCTATCGCATTAAATGAAGTCTTTGAACTTTATAAGACCCTGTTAAAAACCTATGATTCAGATAAGATTGTCTTTACAGGTGATTCTGCTGGTGGTGGATTAGCTTTAGCCTTAGCCTATCATATCTATGATCATGACCTACCTTTACCTAAAGCCATCATTACCATGTCGCCTTGGACTGATTTTGCAGCTGAAGGTGAATCATATGAATATAACAAATACAGGGATATTTTCTTTAGAGTCGGAGATACTAAGTTAGACAAAAGCGGTTATGCAGGGAAGCATTCCTTTAAGAACGAGAAAATTTCGCCTAAATATGGTGATTACAATAAACTACCCAATTTATTAATGTTTGTTGGTGGAAATGAGTTGATTAAATCCGATACATTATCAATTGGTTTAAATCATGATTTAGCCATAGTTCATGAATTTAATAAAATGTTCCATGTATTTCCCTTGGGATTCAAAGTCATGTCTTCATCAAGAATGGCTTGGCGAATCATCGGAGATTACCTAGACAATACATTCACTGAGGAGGATAAAAATGCCTAAACAAAAAATAAATCAAGATTGGTTTAAGCTTGATAACTCTGCAAAAATATTTCCTTCCGTTTCTAATAGCTCGGAAACAAATACTTTCAGAGTCACAGTAACCCTAACAGAAGTGGTCAGTAAAGAACACTTACAAGAAGCAGTTGATATTATCTTAGAACGTTATCCTATGTTTAAAGTAAAACTGAAAAAAGGTATATTTTGGGCTTATTTTGATTACAATTCAAAACCATTTAAGGTCCAAGAAATGGGTCATCAAGTTTGTGGTGAAATTATACCGATTGAAAATAATGGTTACTTATTTAAAGTCTTGTATCGTCATAAAGATATTGCAATAGAGATGTTTCATTCTTTGGCAGATGGTGGCGGTGTGATGCAGTTGCTTAAATCACTTGTGTATGAGTACTTATTATTAGAAGGCAAGAAAGTCACACCAGACAATATTATTGCTACTAAAAATGATAAGCCTGAATTTGAAGAATACGAAGATGCCAATGTGAAGTTCTACAATAAGAAAAATAGAAAACACATACCTGAAGAGAAAGCTTATCGAATTAAGGGAACATATTTGGACGATGAACAAACCGGTTTAATTTCAGGTATATTAAATACCAAACAAATGTTAGACCTTGCTAGAAAAAATGATATGACGGTTACTGAGTATTTAACTTCAGTGATGATGTTTACCATATATAAAACACAAATTCAATATCGAGAACATATTAAAGCAAATGAAAAACCAGTAAAGATTTTTGTACCAGTGAATCTAAGAAAACATTTTCCATCTAAAACACTAAGGAACTTTACTAATTTTATTAAAGCTAACATGAGAATGGATAAAGAAGATATTTCTTTTGAAGAAATAAAATCAGCAGTCAAAGAACAATTTGCTTATGGTATTCAAAAAGAAGAATTAATTCGAAAAATGAGTGAAAATGTTGCTTTTGAAAAAAATCTATTCTTAAGAATGACACCTTATCTTCTTAAAAATTATGTTTTAAAAATCGGCTTCAACATGTTGGGGATTAAACTTAACACTATGTCTTTTACCAATATTGGTCGTACTGTATTTCCTGATTCAATGAAACCATATATTTATGATGTCACCGCTGCGATTTACGCTGGTAAAGTTAACACCATTGGTTGCGCCATTGTTTCTTACGAAAACAGGTTTAAGATAACATTTACAAGAAGTATTTTAGAAAACCAAATTGAAAGAGAATTCTTTAGACACCTGACATCACAAGGTTTAGACATTGAAATTGAAAGTAATTATGTGGAGGAATATGTATGAAATATTGTAACAAATGCCATATATCCATAAAAACCAACCATGACTACTGTCCTTTATGTCACCAAACATTAGAAGTTCAAAAAGAAGATAAAGTGGTTGAAAAATATCCGAAATATAAAGGTAAGCTACGACCTTTTCAAGACATTGTTAAAAAGGCATTGATGTTTTTATCTGTTATATCTATTATTGGTCTTCTAATCATTAATTTCTTTACTGGGTTTGATCAATTATGGTCCTTGATTCCCATCGGCAGCATTGTCTATTTTTGGCTATTAATGACAGTTGGTATTTTTTCTAAACATAATATTGCATCAAAAATATTTGTATTAACCACCACATTGATATTTTTAGTTTATTTAATAGATGAACTAACTTATTCAGATGGATGGGCATTAAATTATGTTGCCCCTTTATTACTTAGTTCATGTAATATTGCCATATCTTTTATTATTTTGGTGAAAAGGATTAATTATAGAGACTATATTACATATTTACTTTTAATTGTTTTATTGTCATTGGCACCGATTGTTTTAATATTATTTGATGTTGTTACAGTCACTTGGCCATCATTTGCTGCATTTGGCTTGGCGGTATTTATTTTATTATTTATTATTTTCTTTTTTCCAAAATCAATTAAAGACGAAATTAAGAAAAGATTCCATGCATAAAAATAGGTTGAATGTCAAGGATAGGGGTCTTTGATATTTAAGAATAGAATATAAAGATGATATTTCATTTGAAATATTGTCTTTTTTCTTTTGAATTAAAGTGAAGTAATAGGCAAATCATTATAAGTT
>Ga0306869_1000128_pt1 | contig 44198 bp, 43 predicted proteins | sample AntRauTorckE6833_FD_190421 | JGI IMG/M metagenome (GOLD analysis project Ga0306869, IMG submission 190421) | Saline lake microbial communities from Rauer Islands, Antarctica - Metagenome Torckler E6 #833 (v2) (version 2) | ecosystem: Environmental > Aquatic > Non-marine Saline and Alkaline >... | reverse complement strand
TTAAAAAAAATACGGTTTTATTATAAAAAAAAGATGACGCCACTCAGGCTTTCATCTTTCTTAGTTCCCTCAATTTTTCTTCAAAAATATCGGGGAGAGGGCTTTCAAACGTCATTGCTTCACCACTTAGGGGATGAGTGAAGGAAATCTTTGCAGCATGAAGGAATTGATTGAACCCTTCATCTTTGTAGCGTTTGAGTCCGTAAGTAGGATCGCCTACAACGGGGTAGTTAATATAGGCAAGGTGAACCCTAATCTGGTGAGTTCTGCCGGTTTCGAGCTTCAACGTTGCAAGTGTGTGATCGGTGAAGCGTTCACTAACTTCGAAGTGAGTGATGCTTTCTTTCCCGCCTGTTCGCACGGTCATTTGTTTGCGTTTTTTCTCGTGTCTGCCTATGGGCGCATTGATGGTGCCTTTGTTGTGGGGAATGACGCCATCGCAAAGAGCGACGTAAGTACGCGTGATTTCATGGTTTTTAAGCAATGATTGAAGGCTTTTAAGTACCTCGGGGGTTTTAGCAACGACCAACAATCCAGACGTATCCTTGTCGATACGGTGGACGATACCGGCCCGTTCTTTTTTCTCAAAAGCATCAGGATCATTTAAATGCTTTAAAATCCCGTGAAGAAGCGTTGCCTTCCTATAGGTTTTGGAAGGATGAACGACAAGTCCACTTGGCTTGTCGATAATTATCAAAGCGTCATCTTCATAGACTATGCCCATAGTGACGTCTTTGGGCGTCAAATCAAGGGGTTCTTCTGCAATTGGGATGATTGTAAGCTTCTCACCTTGTTTAAGCGTGTAGGCCGCCTTTTTAAGAGCCCCATCCACCGTCACATTGCCTTCCTTAATCAAACGCTTGATTTGGGCTCTTGAGAAGGCTTTTAAATGATTGGCGATGTAAAGGTCGAGGCGTGTATTTGCGCCGTTTTTGTCGACGCTTAGATAGAGGGGATCAATTTGCATGAATTTCACGTCCTTTTTTCTTTCTGATTTCATCGAGAATGACGATGTCTATTGCGAAGAGGATCATTCCCACAGTAAGTGCCATATCAGCGACGTTAAATATCGGGAAATTGTACGTAAAGATATAGGTATCAATAAAATCAACCACATACCCAAGACGCAACCGATCGATAAAGTTTCCAATGGTGCCGCCAATCAAGAGGGGAAGTCCGATTGAATAAAAGGGTTTGTTCTTGAAATCGATGTCTTTTAAAAGAAAAACGAACACCCCAAGTGCTAAAAGCGTGATGATAACGAAAAAGCCGAGTTGGTCTTGAAAAAGCCCCCAGGAGGCGCCGTAATTCCTGTGTGATGTAATGTTTAAAAATGACGGAACGACGGTAAAGGATTCCGACAAACGAAGGGTATTTACAATCCACATCTTGGTGAGTTGGTCGAGAAGCACAATGGCGATGATGATGAAACTAACAATCAGTTGTGACTTTTTTCTCATGGGGTGCCTCCTAAAAGAACTGAATAAGGGTTTCATTCAATATAAACATGGTAAGGGAAAATACAATAACGAAAAATGAGATAGATCTCGCTACAGCTACTTTTTCAAGCGGGATTGTAGAACCAATGGTTTTTTTGCGCAGTGACTTAGTATAAAGAAAACTCCATAAGGCAATCCAGGATGCCACTGCTAAAGATCCAAGGAGTGCGTAAAGCCTAACATATCTTAAAAAGAGAATGCCTAGATTCACAATACCTAAGACACCCGGCAAATGGACTAGGGTACTCACGATGAACGCAGATATCACACTTTCAACACGTTCACGAAGCTTAAACGTATCATCCATCGCAATTTCTAGGGCAATCAAACGTCTCATGATGTCCCTCCTCTTAAATACTCCAAGGCCTCATCAAAGGTGTCCACGGCGACGATTTCCACGGTTGGGGTGCGCAATTGACTAAGCGCATTCAACGCGTCTTCATGATTTTTGCCACTAGGAACGAAAAAAACATCAACCCCACCTTTTTGAGCCGTAATGATTTTTTCGCGGACGCCCCCAATGGACCCGACGCTCCCATCAATCCTAATGGTCCCCGTACCGGCAATTTGCGTGTCTTTAGTAAGGTCTTTTTGTGTCAAAGCGTTGTAGATATAAAGCGTCTGCATGAGCCCGCCACTCGGTCCCCCGATTGGCGAATCTTTAAGCGTATAGGGGATTTCTGCTTCGGTAATCCTGTAGTAGGTACTGATTCTCAAACCGAAGCGGCAGGCATCATCAATTTGTTGGCGCGTGATGGACGCGGACATCAAATCCCCATTATCCTTTCGCACTTTGAGCGTGGCCGATTCTTCACAGGCGACGTCGCCTAAGGTGTCAAGCACGGCCTCACTTTCATTGACTTCAAGAATGATATCGCCGATATCGAGGGTGTCGGCGTCCATATACTCATAATATAGCGACACGATGAACTCTGTTTCATAGTCAATGATGAGTCCAAGGGCTTGATAGGCGTTGATCAGTGCCAAATCTACAGAAGTGTTGCGGGAAACCTGACCCGATTCAAAACTCGCGGAATCACTAATATTTTGTCGGCTTTCAGGGAGTTTTGAAACACTCAGACTGGAAATGGATTTTCCTACAAAGTATTGAAAGGCCGTTGGTTCTTCCACATTCATGATATAGGTAGTTGAAAGAGGATTTTGTGAAGGGTAGGGGGTTTCGAATTCAATGAAATTACCCACGGGATTGAGTCCACCCGGCGCATAGATTCTGTAATCGATGCGCACAGTGAACATGGCCACCACCAAGAGATAGGGAAGCGCTAAAATGGCCACCCATTTCTTATAGCGTTCAAATCCTTTAAACATGCCTTAGACTCACTTTTAGCTGTGGGATTTGACGTAAGGTGACACTGGCGTCTTCAAGCATGCGCTTGCTCGCTTTGAACGACGCTTCTTCCTGGTACTTGTTTTCAGCATAAACGATTTCCTTGATGCCACTTTGAATGATGAGTTTTGCACACTCGTGACAGGGAAAAAGCGTTACATAAAGCGTCGCGTCATCTAAAGACACCGTACTGTTGAGTATGGCGTTGGGCTCAGCGTGAACAACGTAGGGATACTTGGTATTTAAGAATTCGCCTTCGTTCTCCCACGGATAGATATCATCATCGATGCCGATGGGAAACCCGTTGTACCCAATGCCCACAATCCGGTTCTTCTGATTGACGATGACCGCTCCCACTTGTGTAGAGGGGTCTTTGCTTCTTTGGCTTGAAAGTTCTGCAACACCCATGAAATAGGCGTCCCAGGAGATATAGTCACTGCGTTTCATGTTTTCACTCCTCGATTTTGTCTTTTAAGCTCAAATCAATGTGACAGTGGCCTCCAGGATGTTTATCGAGATAATCCTGGTGGTAATCTTCCCCCGCAAAGAACGGCGTGTCCTTTTTCACGGCGACGCGGAGGGGCTTGTCGTAACGTTTGCTTTCTTCTTTCATGACGTGGTCGATGACTGGCTCCTCAGACTGATTGTAGCGGTAAATCCCGCTTCTATACTGAATGCCTACATCAGGCCCTTGCTTGTTGATAAGCGTCGGATCTATGATGGTAAGGAAATGCTTAAGCAGGGTTCTAAGGGGGAGGATTTCTTCATCATACGTGATTTCCACGGCTTCGGTGTGCCCTGCGCCCTGGCAGACTTCCTCGTATGTAGGATTTTCCTTGTTTCCGTCTGCGTACCCTACGCGGGTATCCATGACGCCATCAAGCTGTTTGAAATAGGCTTCGACGCCCCAAAAACAGCCTCCTGCAAAAGTAATTTGTTTCATGCTTTCACTCCTCGTGATTGTATTGACGATTCTACTAGCTGCCATGATGCCACCTACTGGAGGCACAAAGCTGGTTGAAGAAGGGACTGCCACATGCTTTCTTTTAAGCGGTGTTTCAATGGATGCGACCGTTAACACGTGATTCTTAATTGCGAGCTTGCGCAATGCGTTTTTGAGTTTGCGAGCGAGAGGGTCTCCCTCAAGGTCAAACAGGTTCATGATGCGGACCTTTGTAGGGTCTATTCTGTTACCAAGGCCTGCAGAAGTGATGACAGGGATGTTTCTTTTGATGGCCGCCGTGATAATATCAAGTTTAGCTCTGCGGGTGTCTGTAGCGTCGAAGACATAATCGTAGGCTCGGTCGAACACTTTCTCACGGACCGTTTCATCGTAGCGGAGGGTAAGTGCGCGAACGTGGCACTTAGGATTGATGTCTTTGATTCTGCTTTTTAAGAGTTTCGCCTTTTCCTGTCCGACTGTGGAATGAAGCGCAATAAGCAGACGGTTGATGTTTGTTTTTGATACCGTGTCCATATCGATGATGGTAAGGTGGCCCACCCCACTTCTAGCGAGGGCTTCCACGGCGTGAGATCCTACCCCGCCTAGCCCGATAACAAGCACGTGCGCCTCTTTAAGCAGACGCATGCCGGCTGGTTTGTAAAGCGGGATCTGACGGGAAAATTGGGTATCTTCGAAACTAGTTTTTTTCATCTTTTAGCCGTATGCCTAAATCACTCAACTGAGCCTCTCCAACTTCAGAGGGTGCTTCAGTAAGTAGGCACGTGGCGCTCGCAGTTTTAGGAAAGGCGATGACATCACGGATGTTTTTGGTTTTCGCGAGCATCATCACAAGACGTTCGAGACCAAAGGCGATGCCACCGTGTGGTGGGGCGCCGTATTCAAGGGCTTCTGTGAAGAACCCAAAACGACTTTCCTGGGTGTCTTTATCGAGACCGAGGGCATTGAATACCTGCTTTTGCACGTTCACGTTATGGTTACGCATTGATCCGCCGCCGAGTTCTTGGCCTTGAGCCACAAGGTCATAGCCATAGGTATAGACGTTTTCAGGTTCGCTTTCAAGCTTGTCCTTGTCCTCATCAATTGGCCTTGTGAAGGGATGATGGAGGGCTTGAAAGCGGCCTTCACCTTCATTGTATTCAAACATCGGCCAGTGCACAACCCAGTGAAAATCGAAGGCATCAGAATCTATGAAGTTTAGTTTGTCTGCAAGTACGGTTCTGAGGTGTCCTAGGGAGTGGCGGGTTACTTTAAGGGTATCTGCGATAATTAGCAAAATATCCCCGTCATTCATGAACCCATTGAGTACGTCCATTTCGCTGTCGCTTAAAAATTTTGCGACCGAGCCGCTGTAGGCATCCTTGTTTTTTTTGATGAAGGCAAGGCCTTTGGCCCCATAGGGTTTGACGGTTTCACCTAGTTTGTCAATGTCTTTTCGCGACAGTGACTCACTGCCTGATTCTACGTGCAACCCTTGAACGGCGCCCCCATTTTCAAGCACGGATTTGAATACTTTGAATTTTGTTGCTTTGAATATATCTGCGAGGTCCTTGATTGGCATGCCAAAACGCATGTCAGGCTTATCGGTTCCGTAAAGGCGAAGCGCATCGTCATAGCTGAGGCGTGGGAACGGCGTTTTGACGTCAATGCCACGGGTTTCTTTCATGATGTGTTTGATTAACCCTTCACTCAGTGTTTGAACGTCTTTTTCTTCCACAAACGCCATCTCAATATCGATTTGCGTGAATTCTGGTTGACGGTCACTTCTTAAGTCTTCGTCCCTGAAACATTTCGCGATTTGATAGTATTTTTCAAATCCGCCGATCATAAGAAGCTGTTTGAAAAGCTGTGGAGACTGAGGAAGCGCATAAAAACTTCCTTTTTGAATGCGTGAAGGCACGATGTAATCACGAGCGCCCTCAGGCGTGGACTTTGTAAGAATCGGGGTATCGATATCGAAAAAATCCTGGTTGTTCAAAAAGTCTCTGGTCGCTTTGATGGTTTCATGACGCATTTTTATCATGTCTCTGAGCACGGGGCGTCTGAGATCGAGATAACGGTATTTGAGCCTTGTGTCTTCAAGGGCGTCCGTTTCGTCTTTGATGATCATGGGTGGTTGTTTGGCTGTGGATAAGACTTTCAAGTCACTCACGTTCACTTCAACGTCGCCTGTAGGAAGATTGGGGTTCTTACTGTCACGCTCGACGACGGACCCCGTGGCTTCAAGTACATATTCGTTTTTGATGGCGGTGGTGATGCTTTTAAAAGGATTGTCCGCATAAAAGGCAAGTTGAGCAATGCCTGAGAAATCCCTGAGATCGATGAACACGAGGTTTCCGAGGTCCCTTTTCTTTTGTACGAACCCCTTAAGGGTGACTGTTTCTCCAATCATAGAGGCGTTCAATGTGTTGTTCTGATGGGTATGTCTCATTGTGAGTCTCCTTTTTCACTGCAGTCTTTGCAAGATCCGTTGGTATTTCTAGTCAAGCGTTCCATAAGAGTGATGTATAAATCATTCATGGGAATGGTGTCTTCTGTTGCTTCTCTTTGGTCTTTGAGGTTGAGTGTGTTTTGTGCCACTTCTTCCTCACCGATGATGACCGCAAAACGCGCATTGTGGCGTGCGCTTTGTTTGAACTGAGCTTTCATGGAACGCTTTGTGAAGTCAGCGTCACACGTAATCCCACCCGTTCTTAGGCGGTGCATAAGCCCCATGGCTTTTTCGCGTGCTTCATCCCCCATGATGATAAAGTAGGCGTGCAAGGAAGGCGAAGGCGGCGTAAAGCCGTTTTCCTTGAGGGCTACAATCAAGCGTTCAATTCCAAACGCAAACCCGAACGCCGGAGTCGGTGGACCATCAAGGTCCTCTACGAGGGTATTGTAGCGTCCCCCGCCGCAAATAGCGTTTTGTTGGCCCAACAAGGCTTCGCTGACTTGCAATTCAAAGACCGTATGTGTGTAGTAATCAAGCCCTCTTACAAGGGAATGATCGACCGTATAAGAAATTTTCATCGCATCTAAATAGCGTTTCAGGGCTTCAAAATGGGCTGAATCGTCCTCATTAAGGTAGTCGAATGTTCTCGGTGCGGTTTTGAGAACGTCTTTGTCCTTGTCTTTTTTGCAGTCAAGCATCCGAAGTGGGTTGGTTTCAAAACGGATTTGGCACTCACGACAAAGTGTCTCTAGGTGAGGCTCGATGTGGGCTTTGAGTGCGTCTTTGTAGGCGCTTTTACTTGCCGTGCCACCGAGGGAATTAATATGAACGCGCACGTTTTTCAGTTTGAGCGCCCTTAAGACATTCATGGCGTAATCAATCATTTCGCCGTCCTGTGAGGGGTGTGAGGAGCCGAAACTCTCAGCCCCGAACTGGCGAAATTCCCTGAAACGACCTTTTTGGGGCCGTTCATATCTGAACATCGATCCGATATAATAGCGTTTTAAAGGCACGCGAGGATCCGCGTAAAGTTTGTTTTCAATGAGGGCGCGCACAATGCCGGCCGTGCCTTCGGGGCGTAGTGTATTCACGCGACCGCCTCGGTCTTCAAAATCATAGGTTTCCTTGCTTACGATGTCGCTATGTTCACCCACGCTTCTGTGAAAGAGTTCCCTGTTTTCAAAATGCGGGGTGCGAATCTCTTTAACGTTGTATAAACGACTGACTTTGCGTATAACTTTCTCAATTTCCTGATAGAACCCGATATCATCAGTGATATCGTAGGTTCCTTTCATTTTTTGTATCATGGTAACCCTCCTATAAATAAAAAAATCCCCCTAATCCAAGGGCGATCAAATCGCGGTGCCACCTTAGTTCCCGCAAAGCCGGCCCTTAACACTTTAACGAGGCGACTTGTGATCTCCTACTTGCTTCAAAAATCCCCTTTTGAGCGTCTTGTGAGCCTGACTTGCGGATTCGCAGCACCCATCCGTGCTCTTAAAAGTTTCACCACACGTCTTTCCTTCAACGGTTTATCTAATTATAGCGTGATTTTTAAGGCGTGTCAACGAAGCTACAGAGAAACTTCAACGGATTCCTTGAACGCTTCAAAAGAGGCTTTGTGGGCGTCGTAGTCTTCATCGGTGAAACTGGCAACTGTTTCATCGAGAAAACGCCCATCAAAGCGCTTGTAACCTTTGCGCTTGATGCCCTCGTAGGTGAAACCAAGTTTTTCTCTGAGACGCTTCGAAGCGAAGTTGTTGGTAAAGTGTCTGTAGGACAGGCGTTTCAAATCTAGAATTTCAAATGCATAAATCATGAGAATCTTCGAAGCTTCTTCCATCAATCCTTGTCCCCAGTATTTAGGGGCGAGCACCATACCAAGTTCCCCTTTGTAGGCTTCAATGTAGGCGTGAATCTCGATAGTGCCCACAACTTTCCCGGTGTCTCTTAGTTCCAACGCAAACACACCAGGTTTGTTGTATTTGAGTCTTAAGATGCATTGTCCGATGTAGGTTTTGGTTTCCCTTAAGCTTTCATGGGGTTTCCAGCCGGCTCTCGGTCCGACTTCGTCGAGGGACGCAAACGCATGCACGTCTTTTGCGTCCTTCATAGTGAGAGGCCTCAAGATGAAGCGTTTAGTCTTGAACGTGGGCGTGATAATCATGGGGTGTAGAGCATGCTCCACTTATAAATGTCTATGAAGCCGAGATTGAGGTATAATTTTTCCGCTCTCGGGTCATCATAGTAAAGACACAAGGTCTTTTTCTTTTGATTGACATAATAATCCATGAGGTAGTGCATGACTTTACGCCCATGGCCTTGTTTGCGGGAATCTTTGTGGGTTGCGACGGAGACAATCATTGCCGATTTCTTGGTTTCGAAGACGGCACTTGCCGTTGCGACGATGCGTCCGTTTCTTCTTACATAGACAGTTGTCCCGTTCTCACCTGAATTGTAATAAAGGTATTCGATGTATTCTTTTCTGCTTTTTTGATGGACGGTATATAGCTCCTCGACACTCAAGAGCAGGTCGTAGACCTCTGCGGCCTCCTCTTTGGTTTCGAGAATTTCAACATCGTTGTAATCTATGTTTTTGTCTGGAGTAAAAGTCGTCGAGCGCATGAAAATCATTCTGTCTTCTTCCATTGCGGGAAAATAGGGGTGAATCAATTCAATGAGGTGTGTTTTGGCAGAAATGAATAAAAAATCAAACGACTTTAGTACTGAGATCCATGCTTCGTTGAATGCGGGGTCCACGGCGTAATAAATCACATTGGACCAGTTTCTGCTTACTATGGTGAAGTAGTCATCGTTAATTGTCTCAACATAGATTTCCTGGTGTTTGTTGCACTCATCAAAATGATAAACTTCCTCGATAAGATACAAATTGATTTCAGGTTCCATGTAGAGAAATTCAAGGATAGCTTCACGTTCGCTTTCTATCATCTTTCTGATCATGATTATTCACCCTTTCCATCATCACACTCACCGGTCCGTGATTGGTGCTTTGGATATGCATTTCCGTTTGGAAACGGCCGGTTTTGACGGTGACACCTTCTTTTTTGAGTCTTTGAATATAATAAAGAAATAGCGTTTCGGCCTTTTCAGGGGTCAATGCTTCTTTAAAGGACGGACGGTGTCCTTTGGTTGTATCGGCTTCAAGTGTAAACTGTGGAATGACCAATAGGCTTCGTGAAGTATCTAAAACGCTCTTATTCATTTTACCCAAGTCGTCTTCAAAAATGCGTAGTTTTGCGGTCTTCTCAGCCATTTTGGGCACGAGGCTTGAATCGTCCCCTGTTTTGAAACTGACGTATATAAGGAGGCCTTTTGAAATAGCGGCGGTGACATCCCCTTCAATGATACATGAGGCAGTTGTGACTCTTTGCGCTAGGACTTTCATTATTTCATCAGCCTTTCGATGTTGAGCACGCCCCCGACTTTTTGTAGATTTAAGATGATGTTGTCGAGTGTGTTTTTGTGCGCGATACCGACTTTGATTTTGATGACACCTTCCTTACGTTTGTTCGTCGTCGCACTCACTTGATCGACTTTCCCATCATGAGTGGTCACGGTGTTGATGATGTCTGCAAGGATGTTGTCACGGTTGTTGACAAGTAGTTTGAGGTTCACATGATGAATCGTCGAACGGTCGTCTCCCCATTCGACATCGATGTAGCGGCTTTCATCAAGGTTTTTCAAGTTGTTGCAGTTGCTGCGGTGAACCGCAATCCCACTGCCTTTTGAAATATAGCCCTTGATGAGGTCACCAGGAATCGGTGTACAACAGTTGGACAGTTTAACAGATGGAGTATCAAGTCCTTCTACGATGATATTCGTAGCGCTTGCGACGTTTTTCTTTTCCTTACGATTGATGGATTCGATGAGCTTTTCTTCACTTGGCGCTTGTTCGGGTAAAAGTGTATTAAGCGCGTTTCGCGCGGTAATGGTATTCTTACCGATTTCATAATAGAGGGTTTCAAGGTCGTTGATGTTCTTGTGATTTAGATATTTAGAAATTTCCTTGTCGTTGATGGGATGAGCTGGTTTGCGTCTTTCTTTTTCCTTGTCGAACTCTTCCTTGCCCATCTCGATGAGGACATCTCTTCTTTGTTTGTTCAGATAATTCTTGATTTTGGATTTGGCGCCGGAGGTCTTGGCGATTTTAAGCCAGTTGTCGTTGGGACCGAAACTGTTTTTTGACGTTTTAATTGCCACAACGTCTCCGGTTTCTAGAGTGTATTCAAGCGGAACGATTTTACTATTGACGATAGCGCCTATGGTTTTGAAGCCGACTTCTGTGTGGATTCTAAACGCAAAGTCAATCGGGGTAGAGCCTTTTGGCAAGTCGATAATGTCGCCCTCAGGCGTAAAAACGTAAACGTTGGACTGAAATATGTCGTCGCGAAGAAGGTTCAAGACATCTTCGTCGCTTTCTCTTTGTTCGGTGAATTTGATGAGCTGGTCGTACCATTTGAGTCGTTTGGAGACCATTTGTGTCATCGGTACACTGCTGCCTTTTTCCTTATAAGCCCAGTGCGCTGCGATTCCGTATTCCGCAATTTCATCCATCTTGGCGGTTCTGATTTGAATTTCATAGATTTTACCATGTGAGATTACGGACGTATGTAGTGACTGATACAAGTTAGGCTTAGGCATGGCAATGTAGTCTTTGAAACGATTTGGGATTGGCGTGTATTTGGCGTGAATGATACCGATGGCGCTATAGCATTGTTCAACATTTTTCACAATGACTCTAAGTGCCAGTAAATCGTAGATGTCGTCGAATTCCTTGCTTCTATCGCGCATTTTTTTGTAAACTGAATAGATGTTTTTAATGCGCCCTTTGACGTTGTAATCAAAATTGTTTTCACCTAGAAGATTTTCAAGGTTGTGGCGCATGCTTTCCAAATCTTCTTGACGGTTCTTCTTAGTATCTTTGATCATTTGCGCTATTTGGGAGAATTTGTTGGGATAAAGGTATTTAAAGGATGTATCCTCGAGTTCAGCCTTGATGACATACATACCAAGACGGTGCGCAAGTGGGGCGAATATGTCAAGGGTTTCCCTAGCGATGCGTTTTTGTTTTTCTTCTGAGAGATTACCAAGGGTCCGCATGTTGTGAAGACGATCTGCTAGTTTGACAATGATGACCCTTATGTCTTTGGCCATCGCTAAGAGCATTTTTTGGTAGTTCTTAGCCTGCACGACTTGTTTTTCTTCTTCCTTGGTTTCAATGCCTTTGAACTTGTATTGACCAAGTTTTGTCACACCTTCTGTGAGGAGGGCAACTTCATCGCCAAAAGCGTCCTTGACGTCATTGTAGGTCGCGGAGGTGTCTTCGATGGAGTCATGCAAAAGACCGGCCATGATGGTAGTCGGGTCGGATTTGTAGCTAGCCAAGATAAAGGCCACGCTGATTGGGTGGGTAATGTAGGGTTCTCCGCTTTTTCTCTTTTGGCCTTCATGATGACTTTCAGCGTATACATAGGCCTTCTCAATCATTTGGATGTCTATTTCGTCTTCAACGTAGGTTTTGAGTTTGTCCTTTAGTTTGGAAAAATCCGCTATTTCTTGCATGATGTCACCTCCTTTTCATATGAATTCAATCAATAGGTTAGTAAACTGAATATGGGGTAGTTGCTTATTTTGTTTCTGCCTTTCAACGATGCGAGTTCAATGAGGAAGGCTACGCCAACGACATTGCCACCGGCTTTTTCCACAAGTTTTATGGAGGCTTCGATGGTGCCGCCTGTTGCAAGTAAATCATCGACGATTATCACGCGTTCGCCAGGTTTGATGTCGTGTTTGTGCAAGGAAAGTGAGGATTCTTCGTATTCCAAATTGTAAAATTCCGTGTACGTTTCACGGGGAAGTTTGCCCGGCTTCCTCACCGGTATGAAGCCTACTCCGAGGTCTACAGCTACTGGGGTTCCGAAAATAAACCCACGGGCGTCGGGGCCGACTATGACGTCAGCTTCTTTGTCACGAGCGTAGTCCGCTAGTTTCTTCACGGCATAGCTAAGAGCCTGTCCGTCAGCGATAAGTGGGGTGATATCCTTGAATTGAATGCCTTCTTTGGGAAAGTCGGGTACGTTAGTCACATAGTCTTTGAGACGCATAATGCATCACCTTTTCTTTATTGAATTAATTTATTATAACACGCTTGTTGATTCTTAAAAACCATTACATACTCTCAGGGGCACTGACACCGATCAGATTTAGGGCGTCACTCAAGATGACGGCGATTCTCTTTAATAGGTAAATCCTCTCCAAACTTGCCTCTTCGTTGTCGCTTAGTACTTGAACCCCGCCGTAAAATCCATGCAGGCTGCTTGCGAGGCTGTGGATGTAGTTGGTCAGTTTGTGGGGGGTGCGGGCTAGGGCGCTTTCTTCGATGACTTTGGGATAGCGCGCGGCTTTCAAGATGAGGGCTCTTGTTTTGTTGTCGGCAAGGTGTTTGAATGTAGAAATGTCTGCAGAAGTGTCGAACCCGCGCTCACTCGCTTTATCAAGTAGCGTCATGATGCGTGCGTGTGCATATTGCACATAATACACGGGATTTTCATTCGTTTTTTTAAGAGCGAGGTCGAGGTCGAGGTCCATGTGGGTGTTGAGGCTGTGCCTCGCAAAAAAGTAACGGATGGCATCGCTGCCGACTTCATCGATCAAATCCCTGAGCGTGATGGCTTTCCCACTACGTTTGCTCATTTTGAGTTCCTCACCGTCTCTTAGTACTTTTACGAGTTGAAGCATCTCTACATCAAGGACGTCCTTTTTGCCACTCATCATTTCTATTGCGGCTTTGAGTCTGGGCACGTAGCCATGATGGTCAGCCCCGAGGACATCAATTAAAACATCGTAGCCTCGTTGGAGTTTATCGAGATGATAGGCGATATCGGGCATGAGATACGTATAAGACCCATCTGATTTTACAATGACGCGGTCCTTGTCGTCGCCGTATTCACTAGTTTTAAGGAATATCGCGTCTTCGTCTTCATAAGTCAAATTGTTTTCTTTTAGATAATCGAGGGTTTTTTCGACTTTGCCATCTTTGTAAAGGGAAGCTTCACTGAAAAATGTGTCGAAATCCACTCCAAAAGAATGAAGGTCTTTTTCAAGGACTTCAAGCAAAGATTCCACACCGATTTTCTTGAAGGTTTCAAACCCGTCTTCATGTAAAAACTTATCGCCGTATTCTGCTTTGAAGGTCTCAGCGATTTTCTTGATTTCAACGCCGTGATAGCCGTCTTTGGGGATCAAACCGTCCAAGTTAAGTAACTGTTTGTAGCGAGCTTCAATGCTCCTAGCAAGATTGTTGATCTGATTTCCGCCGTCATTGACGTAAAACTCCTTGGTGACATTGTATCCCGCTTTAGTCATCAAACGCGCAAGATTGTCGCCTGCGGCTGCGCCTCTGGCGTGGCCTACGTGTAAAGAACCCGTTGGGTTCGCACTGACAAATTCGATGTTTATGTGCGATGCGTTTCTTGTAGGTGCATGTCCAAAGGAAGTGCCTGCGGCTTCTATGGTTTTCAGTGTATCTTCCAATACTTTATCCGCTAGGAAAAAGTTAATGAATCCAGGGCGCGCCACCTCGACTTCTTTGAACAGGTCTTTTTGTTTCTGCAGATGGGTTTGAAGCGTACCCGCGATTTCAAACGGATTCTTTCTTAGGGTTTTAGCCAGTTTCATGGCGGTATTGGTTGAATAGTCTCCTTGTTTCTGTTCTGCTGGGACTTCGACTTCTATGGTATTAAGAGAGAGGTCATAGGCTTCTTTCAAAGCAAAAGCGATGCTTTGTTCGATTAATTGCTCAATGGAATGCATGATAAACACCTACTCGTTGAAATTTAAGTTCATTTGTTCTTGAAACGATGGTTTTTTATTGGTTTTATAGAGTTTCATCCATTTAGCGGTTCGCCCTTTGCCAAGCGCGCGTATCTTTTTGTCATCACGCAGTCTTTTAAGCGTGCGGTCGATGGTGGAATCTGAGACTGTAGGGTGGGCTGAACGGATGTCTTCTTTTGAAAACACTTCATCAAGTTTGTTGATGGTGTTTTCGATGTAATCTGATTTGTTGAGTTTTTTGTCAAAGGTATAATTTCTCACCATTTCATGAGATTCCTTGTAGGCTTCAATGGAGAGGTCTAAGATGAAGCGATGTAGGGCGGAGGTGTCCGATAAGCCCTCGCTCCAGTTTCTGGAGGCTTCTTCTTTGACTTTTTCGAACTGTTCGCGGCTTTTATAGAGTTTTTTAAAGAAACTAATGAGGTGAAATGCCTTATAGTCATATGAGATTAAAAGAATGTAGAGTGTCAAAAGGCCAATCTCACTGTTGTGCTTTTTGAAGGGGGCAAGGTTAATGAAATCGATATAAAAATCAACTGCGACAAGGCCGTGTTCGAACTGTGTGTTCTTTTTCGCGTAGTGATACATGTCCACAAGCTTGCCAAGGGCATCCCTTTTGGTTTTGGTGCCGTTTGAGAGAAGGTTGATGCGTTGGCGTTCCTTCTTGGTGTGTTTGGCAAAATGTAGGACATCGTCACTTTCAACATCCTTGTAAAGAAATCTCAACATATCGTGAATTTCTGTATCGATGAGTTGAAAGGTGTCCGTATCCTTGTGGACCCTTTTTATGGCCTGTTTGAGATGCATGAGGAGGCGTTCAACCCGGTTTTTGGGTTGAACGTCTTTTATGAGTATTTGTCGGAAACGTGATTCGGGGAGTGATATCCCGAGAAACTGACCGAGAAAATAGGCGTCGTTCCTGGTTGTGTTTTCAACCAAAACGTCGAAATCACTTTGAACGACTTGCAGAAGTTCTTGATTGCGACCGATAAAGCGGTAGAGTTGCAAGTAGCGTGCTATGATGTCGTTCGGGATTCTTACATGGGAAATGTTGTTAAGCGCGTACACGCTATCCCTCCTCTCCTTCTTCGAACAGTGATTGTTGGTGAAGCAAGGTATCAGGTTTCGGGATGAAATCATTGAGCAGGGGTATCACTTCGTCTTCGTCTAATAAGCCCTTATCAATCATGAGTGTGAACGGGGTTTGTTTTCCTGTGAGAAATTTCTTGCCCGTATCTGCCTGATTGGCTTTGACATCAAAGGCACTGACGGTTGTTTCACCAAGGTTACTCAATAAATGAATCGTTGCGCGTTTCTTATATTGAATGCCATCAAGCAAGGCTGCATCGACGATATGATAAGGGTTGGTCTTGACGGCTTTGATGATACTCTCACCTCGCAGGGTGCGGCTTTTCTTCTCTACTTCTTCAGGATTGAGGCGTTTGAGTGTGCCCCGTGATGTTAAAAGTATGATGTCTTTGTGGGGTTCAAGGATTAGTGATGTAGCTAAATGATCCCTGGCTTTCAAGTTTACTGCTCTGACGCCTTTTGCGAGTGTGGATGTGCTCGGGATTTCACATAGATCGTAGCGAAGAGCAGCGCCTTTTTTCGTGAACGTTATGATTTCACTGTCTTCTATTAGTGTATGGGTGATTGCTTCTATGGTATCACCTTTTGAGAGTTTCATCGAGCGAATGACTCGGTTATATCTTTGTACGTCATAGGCTTTAACCTCTGTTCTTTTGACAAAATTGTTCTTGGTAGTGAAAAGTAGCCAACCGGCTTCGTCGTCAAAAGAAGAAACGGCATGAACGTGAATGACTTTTTCGCCGTTGTTGAGGGCTACGATATGGTTGATATGAAGCCCCATATCCTTCCATTTGCCCTCGCTTATCTTAAAGACCGGTAAATAGATGTAATGGCCCTGATTGGTAAAAATAAGTAGGGTATTTGTCGTGTTGATTTCTTCGTTGAACAAGAACGCATCGTGTTCTTTGAAGTCTGGGGTTTCAGTCGCTTTGAAGCTGCGCAGTGACGCGCGACGCACATACCCCTCACGTGTGATTCCCACGCGGACGGTTTCACTTTCGATGAGGTCTTCTTCTTGGACATCGATGCGTTCTATTTCACTTTCAATCGTGGTACGTCTCGGACTTTTGATTTTTCTGATGATGGCACGTAAGGCCTTTTTAATGACGTTTTCAAGACTTCTTTCATTGGAAAGGATGTCTTTAAGTGTCTGTATGGTACCTTCAAGGGTTTCTTTTTCCTTAATGAGAGCACTTAAGTCCGTATTGGAGAGTTTGTAGAGTTGTAAGATGAGAATGGCTTCTGCTTGTTCTTCAGAGAAATCGAAGGTTTTGACTAGTTTCGCTTTTGCATCTTTTTTAGATTTGGATTTACGAATGAGATTAATGACTTCGTCAATGATATCTACCATCCGGATGATACCTTCTACTATGTGGAGTCGTTTGTCGGCCTTTTTGAGTTCATAATTCGACTTGTTGGTAACAACTTCCTTCTGATGAAGAATGTAGCTGTCCATGATTGAGATGAGTCCGAGGGTTCTCGGACGCTTGTTGTCAATGGCGACCATGTTGTAAGTATAAGACTTTGTGAGGTCGGTTTTTTTGTGCAAGAAGGCTTCAATGGCTTCAGGTTCGAAGATTGATTTGGTTTCAATGACGATGCGTAAACCCTCATTACTTGATTCGTCTCTGACTTCTTTGATGCCGTCGATTTTCTTTTTGAGACGGATTTCATCAATGCGTCTGACGAGGGTGGCTTTATTAACTTCGTAAGGTATTTCGCTCACAACAATGTTTTGATTTTCCATATGCGTGCGTGATTTGATGATGATGCGTCCCTTACCGGTTTCAAGGGCTTTTCTGATGCCCTCTTCCCCTTGGACGATGGCGCCTGTAGGGAAATCAGGGCCTTTTATTATTTTTAAAACATCGTTAATGGTGCATGAGGGCGTGTCGATTCTTTTGATGATCCCTTTGACGATTTCACTGAGGTTGTGGGGTGGGATTTCGGTGGCGTAGCCTGCAGAAATCCCCGAAGCACCATTGACGAGTAGATTTGGAAACCGTGCAGGAAGAACGACGGGTTCGTATTCTTCGTCATCAAAGTTCGGAATGAAGTCCACTGTATGTTTGTCAAGGTCTTGAAGCAGGTATTCGCTTAGGGCACTCATGCGGGCTTCTGTGTAACGCATGGCCGCAGCGGAATCACCGTCTATCGAGCCTTTGTTTCCGTGCATGTCCACAAGGGGGTGACGCATTTTGAAGTCTTGGCCGAGTCTGACCATGGCCTCGTAGACACTAGAATCACCGTGAGGATGGTATTTACCGATGACATCCCCGACGATGCGGGCACTCTTTTTGTAGGGTTTGTCTTGTGATAGGCCTAGTTGTTGCATCGCGTATAAAATCCGTCTTTGTACAGGTTTTAGTCCATCGCGAACATCGGGAAGGGCGCGGTCTTGAATGATGTATTTAGAATATCTGGCAAAGCGTTCCCCAACAATATCTTGCAAGGTTTCATCCATGATTTTGCCTTCTACGAAATCATCAATAATGTCTTGTAGTTTTTCAGCCATGGTTTTACTCCTTTATCTCAAAGTTGTCTTCGTTGGTGAACGTCACGTGGTTTTCAATCCAATCACGTCTTGGTTCCACTTGATCACCCATAAGAATCTTGATTTGTTTTTCCGTATCCGCAAAGTCGTCAATACTGACCTTGATTAATGTACGGCTGTTTGGATCCATTGTGGTTTCATAAAGTTGCTGTGCGTTCATCTCTCCGAGCCCCTTGTATCTCTGTATGGTCGCATTTTTCTTTACTGATAGGATGCGTGAGAGTTCGTCGTCTGTCCATGCATAGATAGTTTCCGTTTTCTTGTTTTTCTTAAAGGTAATCTTGTAAAGCGGAGGCAAAGCGATGTAGATTTTCCCACCGTCGATGAGTTCACGCATGTATCTGAAGAAAAACGTTAATAAAAGAACTTGAATATGAGCCCCATCCGTATCGGCATCGGTCATGATGATGATGCGGTTGTACTGACAGTTCTTTATGTCAAAATCGCTGGCGAGTCCTGCACCGATAGTATGGATGAGCGTATTGATTTCTTCGTTTTTAAGTACATCTTCTATTCGTGCCTTTTCGGTATTGATTACTTTACCTCTCAAGGGAAGAATGGCTTGGAAACGACGGTTACGTCCTTGTTTGGCGCTTCCGCCTGCAGAATCGCCCTCCACGATGTAGAGTTCTTTTTTGGACGCGTCTTTGGATTGCGCTGGAGCAAGTTTTCCTGAAAGCAGGGGCTCCTTTCGCTTTTGTTTTTTCTCCATGCGCGCTTCTTCACGAGCTTTCCTTGCAGCGTCTCTTGCTTGTTGGGCGCGTTGGGAGCGTTCAATAAGTTTTTTTGCAAGGGCGGGATCTTCATCGAAGAAGTACATCATTTTCTCTGATACCGTTTGTTCAACCGCCGTGCGGGCTTCTGAGGTTCCTAGTTTGTTTTTGGTCTGACCTTCGAATTGAAGGAGTTGTTCGGGAACGCGAATACTCACAATCGAGGTGATGCCTTCGCGAATGTCAGCACCTTCTAATTTACTGTCTTTGTCCTTTAAAACGCCAGATTTGAAGGCGTATTCGTTGAACACCTTAGTGATGGCGGTTTTGAAGCCGGTTTCATGGGTGCCTCCATCACGGGTGCGCACGTTATTCACAAAGGAAAGCACTTGATCCGTATAGGATTTCGTAAACTGAAAAGCGACCTCAACTTCAATCTCTTCATGGTGGGAAGAGAAGTATACTGGGTCATGAATCACTTTTTTCGTTTCATTCATGTAGCGGATGTAGGAAACGATGCCCTCATCAAACTGATAGACATCCTTTTGTTTGGAACGGTCATCGTTCAAGGTAATCTTCAATCCTTTAATTAAAAAGGCACTTTCACGTAGACGTTCACTTAATGTTTGGAAATTGTAGACGGTCGTGGAGAAGATGTCTGAATCAGGTTTGAAATGCACCAGGGTGCCTCTTCTTTTGCGTTCACCAACTTTTTTAAGCGGCGTGACGTTCTTCCCGCCATCTTCAAAACGCATATTATATTGTATGCCTTCTCTTGTGATGGTGACATCGAGCCATTTCGATAGGGCGTTGACAACACTTGCCCCAACACCATGGAGTCCACCCGATACTTTATAGCCACCTTGCTGGCCGAATTTAGCTCCGGCATGTAACTTGGTATAGATAATCTCAACAGTATTTTTTCCACTGCTATGCTGCTCAATGGGCATGCCACGTCCAAAGTCTTCAACGATGATTGAATTATCTTCTTTGATGGTGACATTGATTTCATTTCCATAGCCAGCCAATGCTTCATCAATGGAGTTATCCACTATTTCCCATACCAGATGGTGAAGCCCTCTGGCATCGGTTGAACCAATATACATACCCGGGCGTTTGCGGACTGCGTCTAGTTCTTCGAGCACTTGAATAGTGGTAGCATTATACATTTCTTTTGTCACTTTATTCACGTCCTTTTGAATTACTCACTAATACATTATATCAAAATCGCATTTTTATTTATAGTATTCTTTTCACTTTGATTATGGTATAATCTAAAAATAGATAACAAAGAGGTGAAAATATGGAATATTTACTTATCTTATTGGCGTATTTGATAGGCGCTATCCCGATGTCTCTTATTGTGGGAAAATCAACCAAAGGCGTCGATATAAGAGATTACGGATCAGGCAATCCGGGTACGACGAATGCTATCCGTGTTCTTGGAAGAAAATTAGGTTTATTTGTATTTTTGCTTGATGTGCTTAAAGGTGGATTTGTCATCTTCCTCATACGCATTGGTCTCTTTGAAGCTGCGGAAGTCTTTCATCCGTTGCTTTATGGTATCGCTGCGGCCGTAGGGCATATTTTCCCGGTGTTTTTGAAATTCAAAGGGGGAAAAGCCGTCGCAACGAGCGTGGGCGCCTTCTTGTTTTACTCACCCGCGGTCGGAGTCATCGGTCTTTTAATGTATTTTGTGGGCCTCAAACTCACACGCTACGTAAGTGTGGGATCTTTAACGGGGGCTGCTAGTGTCGTCATCCTGTCGTATTTGATATTCTTTTTTGGTCCGGAGGCGGGAACGAACGCGGTTTATCTCTTCGGAGTGGGCGATGACTTGTTTCTGCCGGTTCTGGCGTCGATTGGCGTCTCTTTGATTTTTTACAGACACCGCAAGAACATTGTGAATATCAAAAACGGTACGGAGCCCAAAAGCTCATTCATGCAGAAGAAATAATCATAAAAGGCACCTAGGTGCCTTTTTTTATACCCAACGTTGGATTTGCGAGTTCAGGTGTGCTATCTTTATAATTGAAGAGAGAGGGATATTATGAAACAGTGGATAAAGCGCGTTCGCTCAATTGAGCGTGTCAGTGACCTTCTTGATGAACTTACCCTGAGCCGTTTGAGACGCGTCAGTTTTTGGTTGTTGTTCATACTGGTGATGACACCGGTGTATGCGATGGCTCGCAGTCTTTTCTTTGAACACCATACAGAGGAAGCCTACCTTGGAAATCTGCTTGCCATAGGCAGAGTCTGGCAGTTGTTGATAAGACAGCTTGGCTACCTGGGACTTATCATTGCAGTCATTTTAATCGCCAAGGCGTTTCTAAAGAAAAAACGAAGAGGGAAGCAGGCGGTCGATTTTTTAAAGGCACACTCTGTAGAAACCTTTATGATCGGGTTTTTGATTCTTGCGTTTCTCTCAACGCTTTATTCGCCCAACAGGTCTCTTGCATGGAACGGTGCCTTCTATAGACGCGAAGGCTTTGAAACCTATTTGGCCTACGCCGGGCTCTTCTCCATGGCGCTTACGCAGAACAAGAAAACCGGACTCCTTTTGATGCAGAGCTTCATTGGGGTCGCCTTTATCTTAACATTGTTTTCATTTATAGATAGTCCTTATCTCAATAATTTACTTACTTTGAGTGAAACATCGTCAATTTTTCACAACGCAAACCACTTCGGTTATTATCTCTTGATGGCACTGATGGTGAATTTTGTGGTATTACTTCATCAAAGCCAATATAAAAAAGCGCCCCTTGCAGGGTTCACGGTCAGTTTTGCATTGATGACTCTTATCCTCATTACCAATCGTACATTTGGTGTCTTTTTGGCGCTAATCCTAGGGTTTTTAATCAGTCTTTGCATGATTTTCTGGCTTAAACGTTCATTCTTAAGAAGGGCATTTTTAATCATCCTTCTTTTCATATCTGTAAGTGTTCTCTCAAGCATGCCAATAGACTATTTAAGCAGTGAAGGCAGTCATTTGAGTGAAGACGTGGGGTCAGTAATCAGTGGCAGCGAAGACAGCGGAAATGCCGGAAGCGGGCGGTGGTCACTGTGGACGACAGGCCTCATGTTTGCCGGTGAGCGCCCGCTCCTTGGCTATGGGCCTGACAATCTGGGTGAACGCTACAGCGAAACCGGGCATTCCACCGACAGGCCGCACAATGAACTTATTCAGTTTATGGCAAGTCTCGGCGTTCCCGCCACGCTCCTTTACATAGGGGCCGTCATCGCTCTCGCTTCGCAGGCTTTCAAACACCGTAAAACCCTTAGCATTGAAACACTCGGCCTTGGATTTGCAGTCATAGCCTACTTGATCAGTTCCATGTTCGGCAATACCATGTTTTATACCACCCCGTTTTATCTGATGATTTTCGCGCTGACCTATCAATTCATCACCATCGATAAAGACGCATTTAAAACCCCGCAATCAATTTAAATTGACTGCGGGGCTCTTTTTATTTGGTGAGGAATTGTCCAAGAAAGGCCTTGGTCCTAGCTTCTCTTGGTGAGGTGAAGATGGTATTGGACGTTCTATCTTCTACAACATTACCCTGGTCCATGAAGATAATGCGGTCCGCAATATCACGGGCCAGTTCCATCTCATGGGTCACAAGGACCATGGTAAGGTTTTTAGTGACGAGGCTCCGAATGACGTTTAGGACTTCTTGAACCATTTCCGGGTCAAGGGCACTTGTCGGTTCATCAAACAAGAGGATCTTCGGGTCCATCGCCAGAGCCCTCGCAATGCCTACGCGTTGTTTCTGCCCGCCTGAAAGTTGAGAAGGACGACGGTTCGCGAATTCGTTCATTCCGACTTTTTGAAGCGCGGAGTAAGCTTTGTCTTCACTTTCCTGACGCGTTCGCTTGAGGACGTTTCTTTGAGCGATGGTGCAGTTGTCAAGCACGCTCAAATGATTGAAAAGATGAAAGCCTTGAAACACCATGGTGGCGTTTCTCCTGACTTGTTCTAAGATTTTCTTTTCCGGTGTCAGGGTGACTCCATCGACGATGACGCTGCCTTCACTCGGGATTTCCAAGTGATTCAGGGTTCTAAGGAGGGTGGTTTTTCCGCTTCCTGAAGGACCGATGATGACGTTGACAGTGCCTTTTTTCAGTTCAAGAGAGATGTTTTTGAGGACCGCGCCTTCACCGAAATCTTTTGTGAGGTTTTGTATGGAAATCATGTCACGTCCCCCGATTCGCTTTTAAGGATATGGGTGCTTTCGCGCCCCATGGTTTCACTGAGTTTACGAAGGCCATACACCGCAACCATGACAATGCCTAGGTATATGAGCGCTACGATCACAAAGGCTTCAGTGTAGCGGTAATGCGCGCCCGCGACGCTTCGTCCCATGTAAAAGAGTTCAGTGGTTCCAATAACGCTTAACACTGCGGTGTCTTTCAAGTTGACAATCAGTTCGTTCCCGATGGCGGGAATCATATTGCGAAACGCCTGGGGAAACAAAATCTTCTGATAAATCTGCCTCGTAGACATCCCGAGGCTTTCAGCCGCCTCTTTTTGTCCTTTATCCAGTCCTTGAAGCCCACTTCTAAGAATTTCAGTCAAATACGCTGCCGTATTCAAAGACACCACTGTAAGCCCTGCAATCAACACAGGCATTCTCACGCCTGCCCGGGCCAGTCCGTAGTAAAACAGCATAGCCTGGACCATCATCGGGGTCCCTCTGAATACCGTTACATACATTTCTGCGAATCGCTTGCTGATCCATTTAAATACTCGCGTTACGAGGTTTCCGTAATGATTCAGCGTCTGTATTTTCATAATGACAAGGATAAACGCTATGAAGAGACCGATAAGCGTCCCGGCAATTGCCAAAATGAGCGTGTACATAATCCCCTGAAGATAGAGGGGATAATAGCGAATCACAAGATCAATCATCCCCTTGAAGAATGTCGGGGCGATACTCGCTAAGAGTATCATGGTTGGCGGTTAAGTGCCTCTTCCATCCATTGATTCCTCGTAGCGACATCAATAGCTGCAAGAATCGTGTTAATTTGATCTCTCAATGCTTCATCTTCCTTTCTGAGCGCAATCGCAACGGTTACGTCACTTTCTTCTACTTCAAACCCCTCTTCAAGCTCTACGATGGTAAGGGATTCATTGTTGTAAGTGATGCTTGTAGCTACAGGAAGTTCCGCGAGTAATGCATCTGAAGTGCCGCTTTTTACTTGTTCGACGAGACTTGGATAGTCATCGAGTGGATTCGCGTGGTCCACGTTCTCGATTTGGTCGATCAAGTCGTCTTGCAAGGTGCCTTTTTGTGCAATCACCGTCGCGCCACTGAAATCACTGAGTTCAGTCGCTCCTACGTATTCGATGTCGTTTCTGAGTACCAAAACTTGTTCGCTTCTGTAGTAGTCATCGGTGAAGTTGACGGTTTCTGCGCGCTCAGGGGTAGGGCTCATGCCGGCGATGATGACATCGATGGTGCCTGAGGTAAGTGCAGGAATCAAGCCATCCCAGCCTACTTTTCTGATAATCAATTCGCGTCCCAGTTCATCGGCGACTTTTCTAGCGACGTCTACGTCGTAGCCATCGCAATAAGCTGGGGCTTCCGCGATGTCCTCGCCCTCATCCATATCCGTCCAGTTGAAGGGTGCATAGTTACATTCGAGACCTACAACCAATGTACTTTCGTCATTGCCTTCGCAGGCTGACAAAGTAAATACTCCGATTCCTACTGCCAATAATGCAAATACTTTTTTCATAATGCTCATGTCCTTTCCGTTTCTCTTTTTTATAGTTCATAAAAAAAAGTGTCACGGCGGACACCAATAGATTTCAATTATTATTGAAAAACCATTAGCGCCTCTACCGAAGTAGGAGTCCACAGGGTATTACCCGGTAGCCCATACGCTATTCGTGCCCGAACATGTACTCGGCGATGATTGCCTTTCAGAAGTGTCATTGCCTGCCGGCTTAACTTCTTACTCATCTGCATCGCAGCCTCTATTTTTTTATGTTGTATTAAATATAGCATACCGTTTAGAGGGTGGTCAATATGCAATGTGTTGAAAGTGTTTTCATTGACTTTTCATAAAAAAAAGGAGGGCTAAAGCCCTCCGCAGTGCGTTTATTTTTTATGCTGATTCATGGAATTGAGGACTTGACGGACCTGTTTTTCCGATGGTTTTCTTCCCATTTGCATCATCATAGCGCGTACCATATCTTCATTGATTGGTGGGTTTTTCTCTAAGTAGCGCTTGAAGTATTTTTGTGAGAGGAAGAATCCAACGACCAATCCAACGATCAAAGCCACAACGATTAATACGATTGCTAGCCAAATTTGCATATAATCACTCCTTCTTTCATTCACTATTATAGATTAGGAGCGCTTAAATTACAAGGAATATCCCATGTTAAAAATCTGTATTATAAATTTCTCAAAACCTATTTACAAAACACATTCCTTGCGGTAGAATAGGCTTGGTTTAAAAAGGAGGCGAAACGATGGCAAGACGTATTACTGAAGAGTGTATTGCGTGCGGCTCATGTGCACAGGAGTGTCCTGTAGACTGCATCAGTGAAGGCGATATCTATGTAATCAATGAAGAAGCCTGCATTGATTGTGGCGCATGTGAGGAAGTATGCCCCGTAGACGCAATCATTGAAGTTTAAATAGATTGGTGAAAAGGGTTCTTTGGAGCCCTTTTTCTTTTTTCTGTAATAGATTTATTCTAAATAGGACTCAAATAGCTTAAAAAAGGTTTACAACCCAAATCGAATGCTTTAAAATATAGTTAAACCATATGGTAAGGAGGAATGACCATGCCTAGGCGTATAACTGATGAATGTATCAGTACAGGTTGTTGTGTTGAAGAATGCCCTGTAGATTGCATTTCTGAGGGAGAAGAAATTTATGTGATTGACGAGGATGCTTGCATCGACTGTGGTGCTTGCCAAGTTGTTTGTCCCGTAGATGCAATTATTGAAGTCTAAAGGGGTTCGTCCTCACTCAAAGCTTTAAATACTAAAAAAAGGCCTTTAAAAGGCCTTTTTTTTATACCTGCATGTAAGGATTTTGCGAAGGTTCGTAGATGCTGATTTTCAGTTCGCTGAAGCGGGTTTTCATCCAGTCACGCAAAGCTTGCTTGAAGTGTTTTTCAGCGCTATGGCCCACATCAAGAACACAAAGACCCATCTCAAGCATCTCGTGAGCCTTGTGATACGTGACGTCGCCTGTTATATAAAGGTCTGCACCCTTCGCTTTTGCCTGCGAGGCGAAGTCCGACCCACTGCCTCCAATAAGGGCAACTGTTTCAATGGTTTTATTCCCTTTTGCTCCGATGTACCTCGCATCAGGGATGTCAAGCGCCGTTTTGATGGACTTAATCGCGTCATTCAATGGGATTTTTGAGGGAAATTTACCAATGCGTCCAAGCCCGTGGGTCTCATCAACAGGACTTAGTTGCGTTGTTTGGACAAGGCCTAGTTTCATGGCAAGCATGTCATTCATGCCTCCTCGCGCGATATCGTAATTGGTATGGGCCGCAAATATGGTGATGTCTGATTTGATGATATCGCGAATGAGCTGCCCTTTATAGGTATCGTAGTGGATGGCATTAAATGCGGTGAAGATAAGTGGGTGGTGGGCAATGATCAAATCAGCCCCGGCCTCTTTGGCGGCTTTGAGACAGTCTTTAGTGACGTCGAGTGTCACAAAGACGTGGGTAATTGGTTTGTTCATGGTGCCAATCATGACACCGACGTTGTCCCATTCGTAGGCGAGGGTCCGCGGGAAGGCTTCTTCCAATGCCTTGTAAATGTCATTTCCATTCATAGAGAATCTCCTCCAAAAGGCTTTTCTTGGCAATCAAGGGGATTTTTTCACGTCCGGGGACTTTTTCGATGGTCACAAGCAAGTGGGCGTATTCCTTGATCAGGTAATCTAGATAAACCGGATTTCTTTCCTTGATAAGCAAAGGACCGTAGTAGCGTTCCCTTTCACTCAAGGTCATCGAGCCTTCGCTCATAACGATGATCGGATAGAGGATGCCGCGTTCTACGACAAAAGATTCCCTGATGATTTTAAGTCTGCGGACATCACAAAGGGCGCGCACCTTTTCATACCCGTCCTGAGGTTGAAAAATGAACGTCTTGACGTTTTTTAGATCGCTATGTTTGATGGTTTCATAAATGGTCTTTCCACCTAAGCCGGTGGCCGTGACGGTGTCGACTGAGTCGGTGAGGGCGTTCATGCCTTCTGCGTGTTTCAAGATGATGTGTTCATTCAGATCCGCTTCCAAAACGTTTTTTTCCGCACGTGAAAGAGGACCTAATTTGTTGTCTACCGCAATGACGCCTCGTATGCCCATTTGATTTACCGCCGCAATCGGTAAGTAGGCATGGTCGGTGCCGATATCGTAGAGGACCGAGGTATCCTCAAGTTCCTTGAGGACTGCCTTCAGGCGCTTGGAGTGGAGTCTCATTCGCCCATGAAATCTTTGAGTTTTTTGCTTCTGGAAGGATGACGCAGTTTGCGGAGGGCTTTAGCTTCAATCTGACGAATACGCTCACGCGTAACGCCGAATTCACGTCCGACTTCTTCTAAGGTGCGCGTACGCCCATCAAGCAGTCCAAAACGCATGCGCAGAACCTTTTCTTCTCTGTCTGTCAGGGTTTCGAGAACTTCGTCGAGTTCGCGTTTGAGCATTTCCTTGGAGGTGAACTCCATGGGATTCGGTGTATCTTGATCGGGAATGAAATCTCCTAGTGAAGAATCCTCTTCCTCACCCACGGGGCTTTCAAGCGAGATAGGTTCCTGAGCCACTTTTTGGATAATTTGAACCTTGTTTACACTAATGTCCATACGCTCAGCAACTTCTTCAGGCAACGGGTCCCGTTTGAGTTCCTGAATAAGTTGGCGCTGAGTTCTTACAAGTTTGTTGATGGTCTCGACCATGTGAACAGGAATACGGATTGTGCGAGCTTGGTCCGCGATGGCCCGGGTAATGGCCTGACGAATCCACCATGTTGCATAGGTTGAGAACTTGAAGCCTTTGGTGTGGTCGAATTTGGTGACGGCCTTGATAAGTCCCATGTTGCCTTCTTGAATCAAATCAAGAAACTGCATGCCACGTCCAACGTAGCGCTTAGCGATGGAGACGACGAGACGCAGGTTCGCTTCGACGAGTTTGTTTTTGGCGAGTTCCCCTTTGTACATGAGGGCCTCGACTTCTTTTTTATAGTTTTCCGTGAACGGTTCTTCCTGTTTGATGAGTTGATCATAGTGATCCTTGGCAAGTTGTGCATAATAAATGTCCTTGGCAAGCGCAAGCTCATAATCAGGATCAAGCAGTTCTACGCGGCCGATTTCCTTCAAATACATTCTCACGGGATCGTCAACTTTTATCGACTTGATGGACTCGAACTGTTTATCGTGAAGAAGTTCTTCTTCGATTTGTTTGGCGAAATCCAGGTTCAATTCAACGGCCTTGTCAACTTCCTTTTCTTCGGTGTCGTCGTCTTCAATGGCCATTTTCGGGACTTCGTATCTCACCATTTTCTCTTCACTGACCACATCGACATCTTTGGCTTCTAAAGCCGCGAGTAATTCGTCGAAGGCGTCATCGTTGGACTTGACGTACTTGGCGACTTCCTTTACCTGAAGATAGCCTTTGACTTTCGATAGTTCAACGAGTTCTTGAATGATTTTTTCTTTTTGCATAGTTGACCTCCTTGTTAATGGCATCGATTTTCTTACGTAAACGAATTTTTTCATCGATGCTTGAAGCTTCCTCTAGTTGTTTTTTGAGGGACTTGATGTGATTTCTTTTGATGTACTCACGCATGACTCCTATGAGATCTTCATACTCGTCTTCGTGGTAAGGGTAGTACGCATAGTCTATATATTTGTCAAAATATTGTTGCTGAGCGGTGTTCAGTTTTTCAATGAAAAGTTTTGGTACGATGCAGGTGTGGCGGTTGCAGTCATAATACTGGAAAAGTTCAAGCTGAATGTCCCTTGCGGCCTTGTCGATGTAGCTAACCGCGTCGAATTCATGACGAAATTTTCTCGAATAGTACTCGTCTTTAAGAAAATAATGGATGAAGGCGCGTTCGGCGCGTTTGAACTTGTCGGTGATTTCAACGGTTTCAATTTTTCTGTATTTAGGCGCCTGGGTACGTTTTTTCTGTTTGAAGTCCTCTTCAAGTGTCGCTTTTTCGACGTTCAAATCCTTGCTCAGGCGATTAAGGAAATAATCTTGTTGCATGCTTGAAAGGGGCGCAATCACCTTGAATATTTTCTTTTTCAAGGCTTCAAGTTCGGTAATTCTTGACGTGTTGGTGTTTTTGAAGTGCATTTGATAGAGGAATTCTTCTGCCGATGGGGCCTGGTCGAGCAGTTTCTTAAAGGCGTCGCCTCCAGCTTCCAAGATATAGTCATCGGGGTCCTTGCCGCCTGTAAATTCTGCGACGAACACATTGAATCCGCTTTGTTTGAGATCGCTTATGAAGCGTTTGGCCGCGTCTTGGCCTGCCTGGTCGCCATCGAAGGCTAAGATGACGCGCGACGTGTGCTTCTTGAGCATTTGGATATGAGTCACAGACAGCGCGGTTCCCATGACTGCGACACCTTCTTCTACACCAGCCTGATAAGCGGACATGACATCCATGAAGCCTTCGAACAACACAACTCTGTCAGCGTCCTTGATGGCTTTTTCACTTCTGTGGATATTGTAAAGCACACGGTTCTTTTCAAAGACTGGTGTGGTCGTTGAGTTTATGTATTTGGCGGTCTTGAGACCATCTTGATAGATTCGCCCAGAAAACCCCACGACTTCCCCCGCTTCGTTTTGAAGGGGGAACATGATGCGGTTTTTAAAGACATCATAGCGCGCGTCCGTCGAAGCTATCAAGCCTAAATCGCTCATGTCGCTTTCTAGTGTGCCTTTATCTTTGAGGGCGCGGTACAAACTGTCCTTCTTATCAGGCGCTAGGCCAATGTCAAAGGTGTCAAGCGTGGCTTCTTTAAAGCCTCTTTTAAGCAAGTAGGTATAAGCTTTTTGACCGCTTAACGTATGGTTTAAGTTAACTTTGTAAAATTCAAGAGCGGCATGGTTGATGTCGAGGTATTTCTGGTTAGGGTTCTTTTTACCAGGTGTATAGGCGATACCTGCGCGTTCAGCGAGGCTTCTGATGGCTTCAGATTTACTTAGATTCTTGATTTCCTCTATGAACGTGAGGGCGTTTCCGCTTCGTTTGCAGGAGAAACAATGATAGACTTGCTTTTCCTCACTTACGGAAAAGGAAGGGGTATTTTCATCGTGAAACGGGCAAAGCCCCATGTAGTTCTTGCCCCGTTTTTTAAGCGTAGTCTCTTCACCGATCAGTTCAACAATATCGGTGGCTTTAAGGATATGATCGAGACTGCCTTCCTTATGCTTCATATAATCACCTAAAAGTTTATGGAGTTTTCGATATAATCAATCAGTGCCTCTTCTTTGAGGGTCACTTGTTCCATGGTGTCGCGGTTTCTTAGAGTGTAGGTACCTTCTTCAAGTGTTGTGTCGTCAATGGTGAGCGCTAGTGGGGTGCCTATGGCGTCTTGACGGCGGTAGCGTCTTCCAATCTGAGCGGACTCGTCATAGGTCGTCATGAAGTGTTTGGCGAGTTTGACTTGCACGCGCTTTGCTTCTTCGCGGTGGCGTTTCTTAATAAGGGGAAGCACAGCGACTTTGTAAGGGGCAAGGGCCGGATGGATTTTGAGTACAGTCCTTGTTTGACCGTCTTCAAGGGCTTCTTCTTCATAGGCGTTTGCAAGGACGGCAAGGAAGAGTCTTTCCACTCCGAGTGAGGGTTCGATGACGTAGGGAATGTACTTTTCGTTGGTTACGGGGTCTTGGTAGTGAAGCTTTTCACCGGAGTGTTTTTGATGTTGCCTTATATCGAAGTCTCTACGACTCGCAATCCCCCACATTTCATCATAGCCCCAGGGAAACTTAAATTCTATGTCGGTGGTGGCGTCGGAATAATGTGACAATTTTTCTTTGGGATGGTCTTTGAAACGTAGCGACGCCTCAGGTAGACCGATATCGTATAGGTACTGCATGGAGGCGTGCTTCCAGATATCGAACCAGTTTTTAGTAGCCTTGGGTTTGTAGAAAAACTCAAGTTCCATCTGTTCGAATTCACGAGTCCTAAAAATAAAGTTACCAGGTGTGATTTCGTTTCTGAATGATTTACCGATTTGCGCAATCCCAAACGGCACTTTCATGCGGGTTGCACGCTGGACGTCTTTGAAATCGAGGAATATGCCTTGCGCGGTTTCGGGACGTAGATAAATCGAATCCTTGGAGTCGTCTACGACGCCCTGGGAAGTTTCAAACATCAAATTGAACCGTCTGATTGGGGTGAATTCGTGTGCACCACATGAAGGGCAAGGGATGTGTTTTTCTTTAATGATTTTTTCAAGGGCGGCCACATCCATCCCGTCGGCGTCGATGGACGCATCATGGCCTTCGATCATTTTATCAACGCGAAAGCGTGATTTACAGGATTTACAGTCAATCAACGGGTCGTTGAATTGATCGAAATGCCCACTCGCTTCCCAAGTTTTTGGATTCAAAAGAATGGAACTATCAAGTCCCACGACCCTAGGGTGTTCTTGGACAAAGCGTTTCCACCAGGTGTCTTTGAGGTTCTTCTTGAGTTCCACACCAAGGGGACCGTAATCCCATGTGTTCGCAAGCCCACCGTAAATGGCGCTTCCTTGAAATACAAACCCGTATTTTTTTGAATAGTTGATTAAGGTGTCCATCGTAACTGTCATGTTGTAGCCTCCGTCAAAGTAATGATTTAAGAATGCGTTTGGCCTTGGAATTGAAGGCCAGGTGGGTCATGTAGAGCCCGTCGATGATTTCAAGGACAAGGCGCATTTCCGTGTCGTTCATGCAAAGGGGCGTGAACGTCAGTATGTCAACGTAATAAAACGTCTGTAAGGCGTTTGCGTAGGTTGATTCATAAAGATTGTGTTGTTTGTTGGCGTGCGCGCTGCACGTAAGGATGCCCGCACTACCATCAAGTAAAAGGTCTTCTTTTTGTCCGCACGTGTCACACGCTTTTAAATTGAGACCAATGCCTTCAAAATGAAGGAACTTCATCTCGAATATCGCGAGGATTTCAAGTGGGGCAGAAGTCGTTTTAAGGGCATTGGTGACTTTCAAAAGAAACTGAAAAAGCAATGGGTGGTTATCATCAAAGGTGACGTTGTAATAAATAAGTTCGCTGATGACTGATAAAACGTTGGTCTTAATGTAATCACTTTTTATGTCTTTATAATAATCAAGGAGTGTCGCTTCTTTCAAAGTAGGAAACTTTCCGCTTGAGAGTGTCATTTCTAAGAGCATGTGGGTTTGTGCTTGATGGCGCAAGGGACTGTTCATCTTTTTGACGCCGCGGGCGATCATCGAGGCGTGTCCTTCTAAGGTATAGGCATAAAGCAGCTTGCTTGTGTCCTTGTAGTCGATGGTTCTTAAAATGAAGCCTTTACGCACTATGGCGTTATTCGTTGAAGCCATAGGTGTCGAGCGTACGCTCACGGTTGCGCCAATCACGTACGACCTTGCAGTGAAGGTCTAGATATATTTTGGTCCCAAGCAAGGACAAAATGTCTTTTCTTGCACGCATGCCAATTTGCTTGATCATGCGTCCGCCTTTACCGATGATGATGCCTTTTTGGCTGTCGCGTTCGACGATGATGGTGGCTTGTATATCGAGCACATGAGGGGTGTTTTCATCCATTTCCATGTGATCAATGGTGACGTAGACGCTGTGTGGAACTTCTTCGTGTGTTAAAAGAAGGACCTTTTCACGTATTCTTTCGCTGATTAGGAATTTTTCGGGTTGATCGGTCTGCATATCCTTAGGATAGAACATCGGACCTTCTTTTAAGACACCCTTGATGTCTTCAACAAGATCCTTCGTGTAGGTGCCTTTGAAGGCACTAATGGCGAAGATACCTTTGAAGGCGTGGGTAGTCTTCAGGTTTTCGATAAAGGATTCAAGGCGTTTTATGTCTTTGATCTTGTCAATTTTGTTGACGACTAGAAAGACCGGAGTTTCAAGGACGTTTAAAGCTTGTACGAGTTTATCGGAAAGCCCACTTTTCTCATCGCTTCCATCCACCATCACGATGACCAGATCCACAGCCGACATAGTTCTGAGCGCGTTTCTCGACATCGTCGCACCGAGTTTGTGTTTAGGTTTGTGTACACCGGGGGTGTCGATAAAGACAATTTGTGACTCATCATCGTTGTAAATCGCACGGATGGTGTTTCTCGTGGTTTGTGGTTTGCTTGAGATGATGGAAATCTTATTGCCGAGCAACGTGTTGATTAAGGTGCTCTTACCGACATTTGGATGCCCGATGATGCTTACGAATCCGCTTTTAAACACTAGAGGTCTTTCTTTGTGAAGGCGAAGGGTAAGAGTTCTAAGTTTTTGACGGTTTTTGTATTGCCGTCTTTATCGCCCATCACGATGGGCGTGTCCGCAGGCACGAGTTCGCTCATTACCTGACGGCACGCTCCACATGGGGTAATGATTTTATTCTGTTCAGTAGTTAGGGCCATCTCCACGATGTCTTCTTTTTTGTAGCCTCGTGAATAGGCTGCGAACAAGGCGCTTCTCTCCGCACAGTTTGAAAGTCCGTAAGCAGCGTTTTCAACGTTGACGCCGTTGATGATGGTGCCGTCTTTGAGTCTTATGGCCGCACTGACTTTGAAGTGGGAGTACACGGCATAAGTGTTTTTGAGATTGTCTTTCGCAGATTGCATGAGTGTCTTATCCATAGTTATAACCTACCTTTTGATTTTGAGTGCGTCAAGAATATTTTCTTGAACGTTGAACATTATCATTTCTTTTTCTTCTGTTTCATGGGTGAACCCAAGTGCGTGTAAAAAGCCGTGGACAGCTAAAAAGGCGAGTTCTCTTTTAAAGGAATGTCCGTAGTTTTTGGCTTGCGCCATTGCCGCGTAGGGCGCGATGAATACGTCTCCGAGTTCACCATCGATGATGTTTGGGAAGGTGAGTACATCAGTAATGCGATCTACACTTCTGAAGTTTCTGTTGAGTTCTTGCATCTTTTCATTGGAGACTAGAATGATGTTGAGGGTTTCTTTTTTGGAGACTTTCTGCATTTTAAAGGCTTTTTTCATGACCTTTTCAAGCAAAGGTGCGTAGTTTTCCTCGTTACACTGATTAATGATGTTCGTCATCGTATCGCTCCAATATCTTTTGGATTAGGGGATGTCGGATGACATCAAGGCGTTCAAAGCGTGTCACTTCAATGCCTCTTACCCCATCTAGCAACTTGGTGGCGTGTATGAGGCCACTTTCTTTGTTTTTGGGTAAATCCACTTGCGTGATATCACCCGTTACCACCATTTTGGAATGAAATCCGAGTCTTGTAAGGAACAATTTCATCTGTCCTTGGGTAGTGTTTTGTGCTTCGTCTAGCACAACGTATGCATTTTCAAGTGTGCGTCCGCGCATGTAGGCAAGCGGGGCGATTTCAACCACGGCTTTTTCTATCAAGGCATCGGTTTGCTTACGGCCCAGTGCTTCATAAAGCGCATCGTAGAGAGGTCTTAAATAGGGGTCGATTTTCTCTTTCAAATCTCCTGGTAAAAACCCAAGCTTCTCCCCAGCTTCAACCGCAGGGCGTGTAAGAATGATTTTTTTGACCCTGTTGGCTTTGAGCTCACGCACTGCGTGCATGACAGCTACGTAAGTCTTTCCAGTTCCCGCGGGTCCAATACTGAACACCATGTCGTTTTGTTCAATGGCTTTTAAATACTGGGTTTGCTTGATGGTTTTGGCGTACACCGGCTTTCCTAAAAAGGTCTTAGTGATTTCCCGTCTGTTGAGATAATGATCAATGATTTTGTCTTTGTCTGTTGAATCTATCATCTTAGCCACGTAGAGGACATCACGTTCTGTGATGTTGATGTGATTGTTCACGAGTTCTATCAACACAAAAAACGTATCTTCCAACGCTTTTTTTGTGTCTTTGTCATCGGTGTCTATCTTAACTGTGTCGCCTTTTGTGAAGATCTTGACATCGTAGTACTGCGTCAACACTTCAAGATGGGCATCTTTGGCACCGAGTATTTCAGTAAAGGTGTCGATGTTTTCGAATTTGATGTCGAGCGTAGTTAAAACCAAACGATCGTCTCCTTTTATAATTTATCGCGTATCTTTATTTATTATATCATATAAGCCTTCCATTTGTAGGCGTATAAGAAAAAAATAAACGGTGAATTTTCATCACCGCTTACATTATTACTTATTATTTTTCTTGTTTTTTGCTTTTTTTTCTTTCTTGGCTGCACTAGGTTTTTCATAATATTCACGTTTGCGAGCTTCCGCAAGGGTACCTGAACGTGATACATCCTTTTTGAAACGCTTCAGTGCGTCTTCCAAGGATTCATTTTTTCTAACGACTGTCTTTGCCATGAGGTGATCCCTCCTTCCGCTCTTTAAAATTTACGGTAATAATAATACCAAATAAATCAGCAGTTGTAAAGCCAAAAAGACAGTTTCCTGCAAATTTATTTAAAAAAGTCCTAATTCATCTTAAATCGATGGTTTTTATAGCTGTTTTCCCTTACTTACTGGATAGGCCGCGTCGATGATCATCACTTTTTGCATGGTGTTTTCTAAAGCATTTTCGCTTTCAATGCTCACTCTGATGTACTCACTTGAATGGCCTTCACATACACCATCTTTGCAGTGTTCTATTAAGACATCTAATACTTTTTCTTTTGCCTGCAAAGTGTCTCTATACGTTCTAGCCAGGGTTTCGCCTAAGGTGATGATGTCACCCACGCGCCGGGATTTGACGGCGCCGTTAACCTGGTGTTTTTCCAGGGCAGCTTTCGTTCCACCACGTTTGGAAAACGGGAATACGTGCAGTTGTGAAAAGTGCACATCTCTCACGGTTTGCATCATCGTCTCAAAGGCGTCTTCATCCTCGGTAGGGTAGCCTACAATCAAATCCGTTGTAATCGCGATGTCGGGTATCTTTGAACGGATGGAACGGATTTTATCCTTGTACTCACTGATTGTATAACGTCTTCGCATATGTCTTAGAATATCTGTCGCACCGTGTTGAAGCGGTATGTGAAGTTGCCTTGCGAAGATTTTTCTTTCCTTAATGAGTTCAAGGATTGGCTCTTTAAGCTGATTAATTTCAATTGAAGATATTCTCAGTCTGAGCAGGCCTTCTATGTCGCTTAAATCCTTTAAAAGATCGTAAAACGAGGTGCCCTTAAGATCGCTGCCATACCCACCAGTATGAATGCCTGAGAGTACGATTTCTTTGTAGCCTTTAACGACGAGGGCTTTCGCTTCACTGATGACTTCTTCTCTAGGTTTTGAGCGAATCGGCCCACGAGCGAAGGGGATAATGCAGTAACTGCAGAACTGATTGCATCCGTCCTGAATTTTAAGGAAGGCACGCGTGTTTTTCTCAAAGTAATCGAGTTTAAGGGCGTCAAAGGCTTTAAGTCCTTTGGTTTCACTGATATCCTTGATTGGGATTCGTTCCCTTAAGAAGCGTTCAACGTATTCCAAAAGCCTTGGACGGTTTACAGTTCCCATAACAATGTCCACGCCATCGATGGTGGCGATGGTATTTGAGTCCATTTGAGCGTAACAGCCGATGACGGCGATGACGGCTTCGGGATTTCGTCTTACGGCTTTACGAATCATTTTGCGGCTTTTCGCGTCACTTTGATTCGTGACGGTGCAGGTGTTTATCACATAGACATCTGCATAATCAGAGAAATCTGATAGGGCGTAGCCCCGTTCTTCAAACATGGCTTTCAAGGCTTCGCTTTCATAGTGGTTGACTTTGCAACCGAGTGTTTCAAATGCTACGTTCATCATTTCACCTAGTTTCTAGTTCATAAGGCAGTGTTAGGGCGTAAAGTGCGGCTGCCTCACTACTTAGTATTCTCACTCCAAGCGAAAAGGTGGGCACCACTTTTTTTGAGTGACTGAGTCGCTACCAGAAAAACCCCTCTAGTCCGGTGATGATTAGGACAGTCCAAAGCTTCAATGGCTTTGAAGGGTTCCTTTTTGTGACATGCATGATTTCATGGATAAAGTAGTGTTGCAGGAATTCTTTATTTCATAATATATAAAAGGCCGGTGGTACTCGGGCCGCAGTGTGAGGAAATGACGCGGCCAGCTTCGGTCTCATAAATCCTTTTGAAGTGGTTTGTCTCTTCAAGAACTTCTTTTGTGTATTTGGCTGCTCTAAGGCTTCGGTATGGGTTATCATGATGAGTTCTGGAACGATTGATTCAAAACGTTTTAAGACTTCCTTGAGTAGTATTGTCATGCTGTTTTTGATAGAACCGCGGGCTTTTTTACCTACAGCCATCTCCCGTTAATTACGCGGATAATTAAATTTATCTTGAGCATCGTTTTTATAAACGCGGAAATGGCTTTGATGAGTTTGAGGCTGAGGTCACAGGTACTGTCGGTTATCAGGTTTATTTTTTGCACAAGATTATCACCCAACGTGTAACAGTATAGCCCAAAGCATAGGTTTTTTCAATCGTAATCGCATAAGGAAAAAGTGGCATACGCCACTTTTACTTTTTGAATTTGTTTTTTACTTTGTCCCAAATGGTTCCATCCGTTTCGAGATTGGTGTCCGCAAGGGATTGAAGTAGTTTTTCTTGTTCTTTGGTGATGTTTGTCGGCGTCATGACTTTGACGATGACATGTTCATCCCCTTTGCGTTTGCTTCTGAGGTTTTGAATCCCTTTACCTCTTAGACGGAAGGTTTTATGTGATTGAGTGCCGGCTGGAATTTTAAGTTTGACGTTCCCATAAGGCGTCGGTACAACGATTTCATCGCCGAGCGCGGCTTGGGGGAAAGTGATGGGCACTTCTACAACCACATCGTCTCCGTGACGTTCGAACGCATCGTCATCTGCGACGTCAAATACAATATATAAGTCGCCAGGAGGGCCTCCGTTATGGCCTTTGTGACCAAAACCGGGCATCCTTAGTTGGTTGTTGGTGTCCACGCCCGCGGGGACATTGACGGTGACGGTTTTTTCCTTACCGACTACGCCTTCGCCTCCGCAGGTTTTACACTTGTTCTTGATTGTCTTGCCTGAGCCACCACAATCAGGGCAGGCAGCCTGGGTACGCGTACGACCAAAGAGGGTTTGTTGTTCCATGGTCACAGTTCCACTGCCACCGCATTTATTACAAGTCTCTACGTCTTTCTTGCTTTCTGCACCGCTTCCGTGGCAGGTTGAACATTCTTCGTAGACCGTGGTTTTGATTTTTTTCTTGGCTCCATGAACGGCCTCGTCAAAGGTTACGCGCATACGACGTTGCATGTCTTGGCCTTTTCTTGGCCTGTTGGACTGCTGGCGTGCGCCACCACGTGCACCCCCACCACCGAAGAATTGTGAGAAGATGTCTTCAAAGTCGAAGTCACCAAAGCCGCCCTGTCCGCCGCCGAATCCACCTTGGCCCTGCTGGTTAGCTGAATGGCCAAAGCGGTCGTACTGACCTCTTTTTTGCGGTTCTGACAAGGTTTCATAGGCTTCTCTTACTTCCTTGAATTTTTCTTCTGCTTTGTCTTCACTCGATACGTCTGGATGGTATTTTTTTGCGAGTTTTCTGTAGGCTTTCTTGATGTCCTCCTGTGACGCGTTTTTGTCGACGCCCAAGACTTCATAGTAGTCTCTTTTACTCATGTTTTCACCTCATTGAAATGAGAGAAGCAGCCAAGGCTGCTTCAAACATCTTACTTGTCGTCGTCTACTTCTTCGTAGTCTGCGTCGACTACATCGTCTTCACTGTCTGCGTCGCCTTCACTGTCTTCGCCTTGTGCTTGTGCTTCGCCTTGCTCAGCTTGTTGGGTTTTTTCATACGCTTTGCTTGCGAGTTGTTGCGCTACTTCTTCAAGGCTATCCTTTTTGGCTTTGATGTCATCCATGTCTTCACCTTTGAGCGCTTCTCTTAGATCTTTGATTTTGGATTCCGCGTCTTCTTTTTGTGAATCATCAACGTCATCCCCGAGGTCCTTGATGGCTTTTTCTGTTTGGAAGAGGAGTTGGTCGGCTTCGTTTCTAGCTTCCGCTTCTTGTTTCATTTGTTCATCTTTTTCCTTGTTGTCTTCTGCATCTTTGACCATGCGGTCGATATCTTCTTCACTAAGACCTTCGTTGTTTTTGATGGTGATGTTTTGGCTTTTGCCTGTACCTAAGTCTTTAGCGGTTACGTGTACAATACCGTTGGCATCAATATCGAATTTAACTTCAATTTGAGGGACACCGCGTGGGGCTGGTGGGATGTCAGTCAATTGGAACTTGCCAAGGCTTTTGTTTTGGTTAGCCATTGGTCTTTCCCCTTGAAGGACGTGAATGTCAACAGCTGGCTGGTTGGCCTGCGCGGTTGAGAACACTTGTGATTTACTTGATGGAACGGTGGTGTTTCTTTCGATGAGTTTCGTGAATACGCTACCTAGGGTTTCAATACCGAGAGAAAGCGGGGTCACATCGAGAAGGAGTACGTCTTTGACGTCCCCTTGAAGCACGCCTGCTTGAATGGCAGCGCCCATAGCAACGACTTCATCAGGGTTTACGCCTTTATGAGGGTCTTTGCCTAGTTCTTTTTTAAGCATATCTTGTACGGCTGGAATACGCGTTGATCCACCGACTAGGATAACTTGGTGGATATCGTTGTTGCTAAGGCTTGAATCCTTCATGGCTCGTTTAAGAGGGCCACGGGTTTTTTCTACGAGATCATCGGTCAATTCGTTGAATTTTGCACGGGTTAGGGTTTGATCCATATGCATCGGTCCGTCTTGACCTGCGGTGATGTAGGGAAGCGAAATGTTAGTAGTAGTTACAGTAGACAATTCTTTTTTCGCTTTTTCAGCGGCGTCTTTGACACGTTGAAGTGCCATTTTATCTTTTGAAAGATCGACTCCATTTTCTCTTTTGAACTCTTTTACGAGGTAGTCAATGAGACGTTGGTCGAAGTCATCGCCACCAAGACGGTTATCACCGGCTGTAGATACGACTTCGAAGGTGCCTTCTGAGAGTTCCAAAATAGAGACATCGAAGGTACCTCCCCCGAGGTCATACACGAGGATGGTTTGGTCTTTGTCCTGTTTGTCGATACCATAGGAAAGACTTGCGGCGGTAGGTTCGTTGATGATGCGTTTGACTTCGAGTCCAGCGATTTTACCGGCGTCTTTGGTGGCTTGTCTTTCTGCATCGTTGAAGTAGGCTGGTACGGTAATAACCGCTTCGGTCACTGATTCCCCGAGGTATTGTTCAGCACTGTCTTTGAGGTCTTGCAAGACCATGGCTGAAATTTCTTGAGGGGTGTATTCCTTGTTGTTGACTTTGACTTTCTCTTTGGTTCCCATTTTACGTTTGACTGAACTTACAGTCTCGGGGTTAGTGACGAGTTGTCGTTTGGCCACATCTCCCACTTGAATTTCTCCGTTTTTAAACGCTACTACACTTGGTGTAGTACGTCCTCCCTCAGGATTCGGGATGACTTTTGCTTCGCCGCCTTCCATGACTGCGACGCATGAATTTGTGGTTCCTAGATCGATTCCAATCATTTTTCCCATTATGTAACACTCTCCTTAATATTTTCTATTCACTTACTTTGACCATGGTCGGGCGGACCAGGCGGTCCTTGAACACATAGCCTTTTTGGAATTCTTCGATGACGATGTCGCTTTCAACACCCTCACGTGGTTCTTTCATGACCGCATGGTGATAATTCGGGTCAAACGGTTCATTTAATGCCTCAATTTCTTTAAGTCCTGAATCCTCGAGCGCCTTCATAAGGTCGCGTCTGATCATGGAAAAGCCTTTGAGGGTTTTTTTGATGTTCTTGACATCTTTTTCTTTATCAAGGGCCAAATCGAAGGTGTCAATGATTGGCAGCAAGGCCTTAATCAAATCGACGTTTGCGAGTTTGCGCTCCTTGATTTTTTCATCAGTCATGCGGCGCTTAAAGTTTTGAACGTCCGCTTGCTGGCGAAGCATTTTATCTTTTAAATCGACCACTTCTTGTGTCAAAACGGTGATTTGTGCTTCCTTTTGTTCGAGGGGGCTTATTTTTTCCTCGATTGGCTCTTCAGCGTCTGGGGTTTCTTTTGGGTCTTCTTTTACTTCTTTAGGCGCTTCTTTTACTTCTTTTGTTTTTTCCTTTATTTCTTCAGTGTCCGGCGTTTCTTTCAATGGATCATCTTTTTTTGCCATGATATGCCTCCTAGTTTAAATCTTCGATAGATGTTGTGCAATGTATTGAAGCAGTGGAATGACTTTTCTGTATTCCATGCGGGTGGGCCCTACGACCGCTATCGTTCCCTTGTCGCCTTCATTCACTTCATAAGGAACCATGATGACCGAACAGTCTTTCATCGCATTGATTTGGTTCTCGCGGCCAATGCGTACGGTCATGCCGTTTGATTCACTGTGTTCGATGAGTTTCAAGATGTCGTTCTTCTCAAAGAAATTCATCAGTTCACGTACACGATCAAGATCCTTGAATTCGGGTTGATAAAGCATGTTCGATTGACCCGACAAATAGAACTTAGACTGTGTGAAGCGTGTGAACGCCTCCAAAAACGCATCAATGATTTCCTTATTGTAAGAAAGAAGTTCCTTGATTTTCCTTTGGTTGATGTCGTAGTTGAGCTTCTGCGATACCTGTGAGATGGGCACATTGTATAAAATATCGTTCAATATGCGCATGATATGGGTGAGTTCATCCATATCCGTATTCTCAGGCAGTGAGATGTTCTTGCTTTCTACGTGACCGAGGTTCGTAATCACGAGCAATACACTCATATGACCCGACAAGGGAATCAACTCGATTTTTGTGATTCGTGAATTGCCAGCGTTAGGTCCAAGTGCGATGGACGTGTAATTGGTGAGTTGGCTGAGCAATTGAATCGCACGTTCAATCATTTCATCGCGTGCCATATCCTTGTCAAACAAGTCATCGATGAGCGTCATGTCAATCGCCGTTTTTGTACCTTCTTGCATCAGGGTTTCCACATAATAGTGATACCCTTTTTCACTGGGAATACGTCCGCTTGATGAGTGGGTTTTCTCTAGATACCCTTCTTCCTCCAAATCCGCCATCTCGTTTCTGATGGTTGCTGGGGAATAGGCAAGCACTTTCGATAGCGAGCGTGACCCAACGGGTTCTGCGGTTTGGACAAATGTCTCCACAATGAGTTTAAGGACACGTTTTTGTCTATCTGTAAGCATGATTTCACCTCGTTAGCACTCATAATGATTGAATGCTAAATATATTATAAATGATATAGATAGCACTGTCAAGTGGTGAGTGCTAAAAATATTAAATCAATAAAAAACCGCGTATTTATGCGGTTTTAAGAAATGGATTGTGAGTCATTTCATGGGCCAAAGTAGTTCGAGGACCATGCCCGGGATAAATAAGTGTGTTCGCGTCGACTTCCCTCATAATCCGCTTGATCGAATCGGCGAGTTGGTCTTTATTGCCTGTAGGAAGATCGGTGCGCCCTACGGCTTCACGAAATAGTGTATCGCCTGTAAAGACCACGTACTTGTAGTGAATAAGCACGCCCCCGCGCGTGTGCCCGGGTGAATGGGTAAAACGGATTGTGTCATTTCCAAGAGCGAGCGTGTCCCCTTCCTTGACTAGACGCACCGCGTGTTTTTCCTTCAGTTTGAACCGTGCGATGCTCCCTGCCATTTGAATCGAGAGATTTAAGCCTGGATCAAAAAGGAAGTCGCGATCATATTCGTGAATGTATAGGGGCACTTCGTAGGTATCAAGCAGCTTGTTGAGACCATTGATATGGTCGAAATGTCCGTGGGTGAGAAGGACCCCTTTAATCGTTAGTCCGTAATCTTCTATAATCTGCACGGTGCGCTCGTAGTTGGACCCAGGATCGACGATGTAGGCATCTTTCTCGTTGTAAAGGATATAGGAATTTTCAGCAAAATTGTTGTAAATGGCTTCAACCATGGTGTTTCACCAAAGCGTACCCACCGTAAATATTGGCTTTTTCTACAAGTGTGGCTTGTTTGATTGGGGTCGCTTTCACGTTAGGAAAAGCGAGACGCTTGAAATGCGCTTCAATTTTATCAATGAAGAACCTTCCGGCTTTCGAGAGTCCTCCGCCGATGTAGACAACGTCAGGGTCAACCGTCACCGTCACGATTTGAATGGCCCGCGCGATATAATAACTCGCCTTGTCGATGATCTCAAGCGCGAGCTCATCGCCCATCTTCGCTGCATCGAACACGGTCTTAGCACTGATTCTATCCGCTTTCTTCATTACGGTGTCTCTGCCCTTAGACATTTGTTCTTGGGCTTTTCTTCTTATGGCTTTCGCACTGGAAAACGTCTCAAAACACCCGATGTTTCCGCAGGCACATTTATTGCCCGAGGTTCTTAGTTTCATGTGACCGAGTTCACCGGCGGCCGCATTGGAACCAGTCCAAATTGTGCCGTTGGTAATGATGCCTCCGCCAATACCTGTCCCTAGTGCGATAAGCACCATGGACGAAATGTTTTTGTGAGTGTAGTATTCGCCAAGCGCCGCAAGATTTGCGTCGTTTTCCACGTAGATAGGAATGTCTTTGCCTAAGGCTTCGCCCACTTTCACTTTGACATCCAATGTGCCCCATCCGACGTTAACCGCATTGAATACAGTCGTGTCTTTTACGGGGCCTGGCACACCCACGCCGATGCCTTCAATGCTGCTTAGATCTGGGGTACGCACCGTAATGGCCTTGGCAAGATCCCTAAAGACATTAGCACCTTTATCGCTTCGGTCGGTTCTAATTTCAAAAGTTTCTTCAAGAGCTCCCCCTGATTTAAAGCGGGCAAGCTTGATCGTGGTGCCGCCGACGTCAACTGCGTAAATAACTTTATTCATGACTAACCTCCATGTTTAAAAAAAACTTCTTTTAAAAGAAGTTTTTATTTTTTCTCTTTGTGCATGGTGTGAATATTGCAGTTCGGGCAGAATTTTTTAACTTCAACACGCCCAGGTTGATTTTGTTTATTTTTAGTAAGCGTGTAATTTTCGTGTTTACATTCTGTACATTGCAATGTGAATTGTACTCTCATGATTTAGCCTCCTCATAAAAACTCGTTGATATAATACCATTAAAATTGTAAAAAATCAAGTTAAAGCCGTGCATTAAGGAACCTTTTTAAGTATAATGAACCCGGTGATAATAATGAATAGACGAGAACTTACAAGAAAAATCATGGTGGGCAACGTTCAAATCGGTGGACAAAATAAAGTGGTCATACAAACCATGGCCAGAACGAAAACCGAAGATACTAAAGCCCTGATAAGAGAAATCAACACCTACGCTACTGAGGGAGCACAGATTGTAAGGGTTGCCATCTTTGACGACGCAGACGCAAGCGCACTAAAAACCGTCATTGAAGGTACTTCAGTGCCAATAGTCGCAGACATCCACTTCAATCACACTTACGCACTTAAAGCCGTGGACGCAGGCGCTGCGAAAATTAGAATCAACCCCGGAAACATCGGCTCCAAAGAAAAAATCAAGGCCGTCGTCGAGGCCTGTAAGAAAAAATCAATCCCAATCAGAATAGGCATCAACGCAGGCAGTCTTGAAAAGGATTTGCTTAAGACTCATGGGCGCACCGCAAAGGCCATGGTAGAAAGCGCT
>Ga0306869_1000126_pt1 | contig 44512 bp, 44 predicted proteins | sample AntRauTorckE6833_FD_190421 | JGI IMG/M metagenome (GOLD analysis project Ga0306869, IMG submission 190421) | Saline lake microbial communities from Rauer Islands, Antarctica - Metagenome Torckler E6 #833 (v2) (version 2) | ecosystem: Environmental > Aquatic > Non-marine Saline and Alkaline >... | reverse complement strand
ATAACTCCCGATTGAATTTTATTTAATGTTTTAATTAGAGCTAGCTCTAATTAAAACTTAAAACCATAATAAAACCTAGTATACCATAAACATAATTATTCTCCAACTCTATTAGAGGGCTATATAGATAGTAATATATGGCTAAATGTTTTTGTATGAAATTAAAGAAAATAAACAGTTTTTAAAGGATAAAACTAGCTTTCCAACAATAAATATATAATAAGGAAATCATGGCACAATTTAAGTATTTTTAAAAAAGATATTTCAAATTATAATGTAGCTGAAATATTTGGCAATGTAAAAAGTTCTATGAAAAAAGAATAAAATAGTAGAAAAACAAAAAAATAATTTAGGAACTGGCACTGCCCTTGAAAAACATCATATAAAATGGTTTTTAAGTACATTGAGGGTGAAGAAGGCAGATATAACGGCAGTTGGAAACAGCCAACCCTCGCAGTCGCGAATTTATCATTTTACTGGTTAAGTTTGTAAAGGGTTCGCTTCGCTACTTTGAAATCTCGGACTCAAAAACAGATATGAAAGCTAGTTAAGAGGCTTGCATACTTTTTTAATATATTTCTGTGCTAAAGAGATTAATACAATGAATTCCCGGGCATATTAGATATGCTCTTAAGTTTAGGAATAATAACGTATAGGAGTGAATAAAATGAAAAATAAATTAATGGTTTCAGTTATCAGTGGTTCACTTTTGGGTATTATATGTATTATTGGTGGAGGAATAAGAATGGGATTTAGTGGGAATGAACTCTATTTATTTGCCCTCTGGTATAATAGATTAATTATGGGTTTCTTAATTGGTCTGACAAAAATGAATTCGGGTATTTCTGGACTAGTTAAAGGTGGTTTTTTTGGATTGATTGTTTCTTTTGCATTTTTTCTTTCAACAGGTATGAATGATATAATCTCATTTTTAGCTGGGATAGTTTATGGAGTAATAATAGTAGCAGTTGCACGCAAATATCAAACGAGTTGATTTTATATATTAACGTATTAGCCTGAAGTTACTTCAAATAAAGAATATTGTTAATTAATTTAATAGTTAATAATAATATATACGATCACAATCAAATATTAAATGTGGTTTTCAATGAAAAAGACATTTAAAACTTTCAACTATATGTTAATTATTATTGAATTTATTATATTCGTAACATATATTTATAATAATCTGGCAAAATTTTATCCAGATGGAGTAATTGAAATTTTTCATTTGTTACCGAGTTAATTTTATTTATTTCTGTGTTATTATTACTTTTTAATGTATTTGATTTTTGGGTTGGTCTGATTTAATTATCAGCGGAATATTTGTTGGTATAGGTATTATTATTTTAAAATTAGGGACCTACAAATATATATAAATCCTACTAAAATATCTGATAATGCATATAAAAAGTTGATGAACAAAGATTTTAAATCCTCTTATAAACGTTTATTTCGCGAGAGTTATGGCATTATATAAACAAAGCTAATAATGGATAGAATGCACTTGAAATCCGGTGAAGCTGAGAGGTGTCGGGGTTCACCCCTGTTTCTCCGCCAATGAAATAATAGGGTTTAAGCCCTTTATAGGAACCTGCCGAGAGGCGGGTTTTTTGTATTTTTACCCTGATTCCTGTTAAAATTCTGCTATTTTTTAAAATGAACTTATTTAAATATAAAATATACAGGTAATTTTTAAATTACAATCCCCTGTATATTATTTAGTTTATTCTTTTTGAATATGTTTTTTGTATTTAGATACAGTTTCTTTTTGTGTATTTGGTTGTTAAAGGAAAAGAAATAATAGAAAATGAATTAAAAACCAGATGATTACAGAAAGATAGACAAATAATCATAATAAGTTTTTGAACAAATCTAAGTGAGTTATTTGAAATAATAAATAAAGACGGTAAAAACAGCTGAGAATTGGTATAAAAATTCTTAGTGTAAAATAAGTTTTGGAGAATATTGATAAAATAATAGAAAGAAGACTCCCTTTTTGATAAAATATTTGTATCCAAACAAAACATAGAAAGGGGAGTCTTCTTATGGATACTATTACACAAAATTTTTATGAAAAAATCACGTCTGAATTAGAGAAAAAAGTTGATCACTCAAATGTTGGTTTGTGGTTAACTGTATTTCATATGAATAAGGAGGTTCAGCAAAGTGGAAAAATTAAAATTAGTACAAGTTGGTTTAGGTGGCTGGGGTTATAGTTGGGCTGGTGTTGTACAAGAATCAAAGTATTGGCAGGGAGTAGGTTATGTAGATATAGAACAAAAAAAATTATTAAAAGCTTCTGAAACTTTTGGGCTGAGTCAAGAAAAATGTTTCAACGATTTGAATAAAGCGTTAAACAAAATAGAGTGTGACGCAGTATTAGTAGTGGTTCCTCCAAAATATCACAAGAAAGTTGCAATAAAAGCATTAGAAAAAGGGAAACATGTTTTAGTAGAAAAACCATTAGCAGATACTTTTCCAGCCGCTTTTGAAATGGTTAATAAAGCTGAAGAAGTTAATAAAAGATTAATGGTTAGCCAAAATTATAGATTTAAAAGAGCTTCAAGAACTGTAAAAAAAGTTTTAGAGAAGGGAATTGTAGGTCAGCCGGGGTATATAACAGTAAATTTCCATAAAGCAGCTCATTTTGATTCACCTTTTAGATTAGAAATGGAAGAACCATTATTAAGAGATATGTCCATACATCATTTTGATCAAATGCGATATTTGTTGGATGAAAATCCTGTTAGTGTGTATGCAAAAACATGGAATCCTTCTTGGAGTTGGTTTGATGGAAATGCAGTTGCAGTTGTACTTGTTGAATTTGAAGACGGAACTATTGTTAATTACCATGGAAGTTGGGTCACTCAAGGGTGGGAAACAACCTGGGACGGGGATTGGAGAATAGAATGCACAGAAGGAGAAATTCATTGGGATAATAACGAAGTTATTTTAGATCCTGCTACTATATCTCAAAATGTATTTAATTTAAAAATGTTGAAAAAAGATGATAAATTAATAATTGATCTTTTAACCATGGAAGTTGAAGAGAGGGAATATTCACTGTTAGAATTTTATACTGCAATAAAGGAAAATCGTGAAGCGGAAACTAGTGGAAAAGATAACATTTATAGCATGGCGTTAACTTCTGCAGCTTTTGAATCTGCCAAAACAAATCAAAAGATTTTTATTGAAGATTTATTAGAGAAAAATAAATAAGAGTGGTAATAATGAAATATGGTGTCAATACTTTTGACTTTACTTCTTCCTTTAGAACACAAACTTATAATCTTGTAGACAAAATTATCTCTCTTGGTTTTGATGTAGTAGAATTTTTTAAAAATAATACTGGAAATAAACTTAACAGAATATTTCCAAATTAAATTTTTCTATAACTAATTCAATCTTTAAACAAATATAAAACACTTTTTAAAGAGCAGATGATCATTTTAGAAACCTGCCGCAAAAACAGTTCCTTAACATTTAAGAATAAAATCTAAGATTAATAAATTTATCATTTGTCCTTATTATTATTCTTTTCACTGGATGTTATAGCTTTATTGGTTGAAGCGAGAAGTTCTTTTTGTGGTAAGTAAATATTTTCGTTGCCGATTTTATCAGCCAGGCCAATCTGTTGCAGCTCCTTTAGAATATGCTGATTTACACCGGTTAATAAAACTTCCCCATTATTTTCATACACTTTATTTATAAATTCTTCTAAAACCTTAATAATTGTAATATCCAATCTCTTTACATTACGCATTCTAATAATGAAGTCTGTTTCTTCTTCAAAAAAATCTTCAAGTTGTTTTTTAAGATCGTCAGCAGCACTAAAATGAACTGCTCCTTTTAGATCAATCACTCTAGCTCTATTTTGTTTTGATTCATCATCAGAATTTTCCTTTATATCTGCATCATGTAGTGTGTATTCGTCGTCCTCTTTTTTGCTGTAGTAAAAGAAGTCTGTATCAGCTTCATTGGATATTTTTAAAACTACTACAATAGAAACAATTACTCCAAAATAAATTGCCTGATCAATATGAGGAAACATTATAACAGCAAGAAAAGTTGAAATTAATACTAATGCATCACCACGAGTTGTCTTTAAATTATTTTTAATTTCTTTTATATCAATAATCTTAAGAGCAGCTGCAATTACAAGGCCTGATAATACTGCAACCGGTACATAGGATAAAAGAGATCTAAAAAAGAGTATAAATATTATAATAGAAATTGCTGAAAAAAACTGAGAAATTTTAGTTTTAGCTCCAGCAGTTAAATTAGCGTAGCTCTTTGCAAATGAAGCTGAAATAGCAAATGAGCTAAAAAATGGTATAATCATATTTGTGATTCCCTGACTTCTAAACTCTTTTCTAAAATTAGTCTCTTCTTTTGTTCTTAATGATACAGCTTGAAGAACAGCCATAGTTTGGATCAAACCAAGTAAAGCGATTGAAAAAGCTTTAGAATATATTTCTGTAATTAGTCCCCATTCAAAATTTATGATATTAAAATCAATAATTCTATTTGGAATTTCACTGATTAAAGGAATTACCTCATTTAGTCCACTAAATGCAGTAATCAAGGTCATGATTACTATGGTTAATAAGTATTCTGGCAAATTTATTTTTATTTTAGAAAACAGATAAATTAAGAGTACGGTTGAAACACCAATAAGCAGATTTAAATATTGTAACTGTCCAATATTTTTTAAAAAGCTCCAAAACTTTAAAATGAAATTAGAACCAGTAATATCAATACCTGTTATATTTTCAAGTTGATTCATCAAAATTAGGAGTGCAGCACCATGAGATAAACCAACCACCACTGGATGAGAAATATATTTTACCAATTCACTTAAATTAACACTGACCAGTATAAACTGAAATAAACCTATTAAAAATGTAGTTAAAAAAATTATTTCCAGATAATTTTCTCCCTGATATTCTCTTAAAGTACTGTAAAGAGCAACAGTCATGATATTGGTCGGACCAACAATGAGATAATTGGATACATTAAATATAGAAGCAGAAAGCATTGAAAAAATTGAAGCATAAACACCATAAATAGGGTTGATGTTTAGGATTAATGCATATGCCATATTCTGAGGAAGTGCAATTGTAGCAGTAGTTAAACCACTTATAAAATCATCTTTTAAATTTTTTAAATTCACAGTTAATCACCACTCTTTTTGGTGTTTTAGTTTCTCTATTTATATAATTCAATAATTTTATTTTATATCCTTTAATTAAAATTTGTCTATCTTTTTAAATATCAAGCCAAATTCTACTAATCTTTTAAATAGATTTATTTATAAAATAAAAAGGAAAATATTTATTTATCTATAATTTTATAATATTAGAATTTATAATTACTTTCAAGGGGAGGGTTAAAATTTGGATGCTGCAACTATAACAATTATATTTATTGTTCTTTCAGCTTTATTGGTAGTTGTTTTAAAAAAAATTAAAAAAGACAAATGCCTCAAGGACTTTATAGATGATATGATTACTTTAGAATTATTAAACGGTCAGCAGTACAAAGGGAAATTGGACCTGAAAAGTTCCGGTTTACAATTTGATTATCCGGAATTAATTAAAGGTGAAAACAACATGAAATTTTTAAGTTTTCTGCTCTATGAAAATGAATATCCTGATATTCAAGCATTAGTTCGCTATCATAAAGATTTAACTGAAGAAGGAAAGAAATTTAGACAGGAAGATTTTCAGAGGACTTTTCAACCTTCACGCTGGTCGAAGTTAAAACGCTCTATTTTAAATTTTTTAAAAATTATCAAAGATGCTGTTATTGAGATAATTAATATGTTGACTAACCATATTTCCAGAACAACACCGGTTGGAGCAGCTATCAGCAGTAACAATGTCCAGGTTAATAAAATGAAAAATGATGTTTATGGTTTAATTGAAAGCTCCTATGAACCTCTACTTGAAGATTATATAGGTGAAAGAGTTATTTTAGAATTGAAAAGAGATAGTGAATGGGTTAAATATAATGGAGTTTTAAAAGATTATACAGCAGATTTTGTTGAATTAATAGATGTTGATTATGCACCTGAAAAAAAAGGATCTATTGATGCCGATTTAATTGTTTTGAGAAAATATGGGATAGTTCGCAATTTAAGTGAATAAGATTTAATTATAAATGTTTTTAATAATAAAATTAAAACTGCTTGGTTGATATCAAAAAGAAGGTGATATATAATTATAATAACAAGGAATATTTATAAATAGTAAGCATAACTAATTAATATATACTATTTATAAATATCCCCAAATTATTTAAAAGGGGATGATTAAAATTTTCAATAAAAAGAATTTGATTTTAATCCTTTTTATTAGCTTGTTTTTAGTTGTGAATATAGGAAAAATTGAGGCTCAAGATAATGATGAAGTTTTTAAAGATGTTAAATTACCATCAAATGTAGCGGAGTTGGTTAAAAGCTTTAGTTATATGAGTTATGATATAGTAGTGATCAATAATGGTCAGAAAGAGCAAGAAACAACCATAGAATATGATCATTTAGGTAAAGAAACAATTGATAATGTAGAGACTGATAAAGTATCATTCATAGTTGCAGATAGTCAAAATAATGATATGCCTGCAGAGATGATATTTTGGTTTGATGGTACAGAGGTTAAAAAGATGGAAATTGATGGTCAAACAATTCCAGCTCAAATGGCTGGTATAATGGGAGAAAACTTACTTGGTGCTATATTTTCACCATTTTATAGTCTATCAGAATATAATATAGATGAATTAAGCAAAATGGGACAAGTAACTCATTCAAAAGAAAAATTTGGAGGGGAAAATATTGACGTTACTACAATTGTAGTTGAGAACATCCCTGATTATGAAATTGAGTATGGTGTAGTAAAAATTGGTAAATATCAGGGTGTGTCGTTTGTATTAAGTTATAATTATGTATCTTCTGAAGAAAATTTAGAAATATAATTTAATGTTAATGAAATTGAATTCAAATAATATTTAAATAATAGTAAAATAATGAAATATAAATATAACTCGACCTCCTATAAAGGGGGTTATTTTTTTATTTAAAAATATTACTATATAATTTTTTGCAACTTTATTGTAACTTGAAGGTAACCATTTTAAGTTATATTTATAATAGAGTTATATGTTTTTAAAGAAGGGAGGAAGTTTAGATGCCTAGTAAAGAAATCAATAATACCAATATTTATTATGAGTTAATAGGTAATGGTAAAGAAGTGATAGCTTTTTTTAATGGTATAGCAATGCAGACCGCCTTATGGCAGTCTCAACTTAATGCTGTAAAAGGAGATTATAAAGTACTGCTTCATGATTTTCGAGGACAGGGACAATCTTCACTTGAAATCTCTAATTTTACTTTTAAACAACATGCTGATGATTTTAATGAATTATTAAAAAACTTAGAGATTGATAAAGTACATATTGTAGGAGTATCTTATGGTGCAGAAGTGGCAATGCAGTTTGCTTTAAAATATCCCGCAAAAGTATCTTCATTAATATTAGGAACTGCAGTAAGTGAAGTTAAACCATTACTAAAAGCTATGGCAGAAGCCTGGATATCAACTGCTCAGACATATGATGGTGAACTATTCTTTAAAGTAATGTCTCCTTTTGTATATTCTAACACGTTTTATGAAAACAAAGGTGAGTGGCTTGACCAAAGAGCTAAAATCTTTGGAGATACTGTTACCAAGGAATGGTTAGATGCATTTGTTGAACTTTGCAAAAACTTTCTAACTCTAGACTTAACAGATCAATTACATGAAATAAATATACCGACTTTAGTTGTATCAGGAAAAAAAGATATCTTAAAGCCTGTTTCATATGGTGAATTAATTAATCAAGAGATATCGAATTCAGAATTTGTAGTAGTAGATGATGCAGGACATGGACTGTTTGCAGAAAAACCGGAAGAATTTAATCAATTAATTATTGATTTTATTAAAAGAAATGAGTCAGAATAAATATTATTTAAAGACAGCAGTTTTAAATAGAGATAACTTTGGGATTATTTATGTCATAGATTTATGGGTTGAGGCATTAAATTCTTTGTGATAAGATTAACAAGAGGATAATAATTAAAATGGAGGTTATACATTATGACTAATGGTAAAACTATAAATGAAATAAAAGTGGGGGATGAAGCATCTTTTACAAAAACAATTACAGAAACCGATGTCTATAACTATGCGGGGGTTACTGGAGACTTCAATCCAGCTCATATTAATGAAAGCTTTGCCAAAGAGACCATGTTTAAAGGAAGAATAGCCCATGGTATGATAGCAGCTGGTCTAATATCTACAGTATTGGGTACCAGATTACCAGGACCAGGTTGTATATATGTTAGTCAGGATCTTAAATTTACAGCTCCAGTTCGCTTTGGTGATACTATAACTGCTAAAGTAGAAGTAGAGGAGACAAATATAGAAAAAAACAGAGTAAAACTTAATACTGTATGTACTAATCAAAAAGATGATGTTGTATTAAAAGGTAAAGCAGAGTTAATGCCCACAGTAAAAGAAGAGTAAAAAATATTTAATTATATTGTGAATCTTTTTACATATGGAGGTATAAATAATGGATTTTAACTTAAGTAAAGAAAAAGAGATGTGTAAAAAAATCTATAAGAATTTTGCAGAAAAAGAAATTAAACCGATTGCTGCTGAAATTGATGAAAGCTGTGAGTTTCCGACAGAAAATATTAAAAAGATGGCTGAGGCAGATATGATGGGAATACCTTTCCCCCAAAAATATGGGGGAGCTGGATCTGATACGTTAAATTATATACTAGCTGTAGAAGAGTTTTCATATGCTTGTGCTACCCATGGTGTAATCTTATCAGCACATACATCTTTGGGAGCTCATCCTATATATAAATATGGAACAGAAGAACAAAAAGAAAAGTATCTAAAACCACTAGCAAAAGGTGAAAAATTAGGTGCATTTGCTCTAACAGAAGCAGGTGCAGGTACAGATGCGGCTGGAGTTAAAACAACAGCAAAACGTGATGGAGATGAGTATGTATTAAATGGTACTAAGATCTTTATTACTAATGCTGGTGCTGCAGATATCTTTATAATACATGCTATGACTGATAAGTCTAAAGGAACAAGAGGAATAAGTTCTTTTATAGTAGAATCAGATATTCCTGGTTTCTCACTTGGTAAAAAAGAAAACAAAATGGGTATTAATGCTTCAGATACTAGAGAGTTAATCTTTCAAAACTGTCGTATTCCAGTTGATAACCTACTTGGCAAAGAAGGAATGGGCTTTAAAATTGCTATGTCTACCCTAGATGGAGGTAGAATTGGTGTTGCAGCTCAAGCTTTAGGTATAGCTCAGAGAGCTCTAGATGAGACTGTAAAGTACGTACAGGAGCGAGAACAGTTCGGTCGTCCCATAGCAAAATTTCAGGGGCTTCAATGGGTGATTGCAGAAATGGCTACAAAAGTTGAAGCAGCAAGAAATTTAGTATATAAAGCAGCTAAAACTAAAGATGAAGGAAAGAGATTTTCTAAAGAGGCAGCGATGGCTAAATATTATGCTTCAGAAATTGCTTCTGAAGTATCAAATAAAGCAGTTCAGCTACATGGTGGATATGGATATATTAAAGACTATCCGGTGGAAAGATTAATGAGAGATGCCAAGATTACAGAAATTTATGAAGGTACAACTGAAGTACAAAAGATGGTAATAGCTGGCTCATTATTAAATTAAGAGATAAAAGGAGGCAAAACTATGGATATTGTTGTGTGTGTAAAACAAGTACCAGATACAAATGAAGTTAAAATAGATGAGGAAAAAGGGACCCTTATTAGAGAAGGTGTACCAAGTATTATTAACCCGGAAGATAAAGTAGCCTTAGAAGAGGCGGTTAGATTAAAAGAAGAGTTTGGAGGTAAGGTAACTGTAATTAGTATGGGACCACCCCAGGCTAAAGATGCATTAATAGAAGCTTATGCAATGGGAGCAGATCAAGCTATATTACTTTCTGATAGAAAGTTTGCCGGTTCAGATACCTGGGCAACAGCCTATACGTTATCACAGGCTATAAAAGAAGTTGGAGATTATGATCTAATTTTCTGTGGTCGTCAGGCGATTGATGGAGATACAGCTCAGGTAGGACCACAGGTAGCAGAAAATTTAGATATACCCCAAATAACATATGTAATGGATCTTAATATAGAAGGAAAGAAAGTTATTGCAAAAAGAAAACTAGAAGATGGATACAGTATTATAGAAACTACTCAGCCCGTTCTTTTAACAGTGCTTGATGACCTAAATTATCCTAGGTATCCTTCTATTAAAAGAATTATCGATGCTTTTAATAATAAGAACACCATAAATGTTTGGACTGCTGAAGACTTTACAGTTGATGAAAATAAATTAGGTTTGGATGCTTCACCAACTCAGGTTTACGATACCTTTGTTCCTACAAGTGACCATGAAGCAGAAATTTTAGAAGGTACTGTGGAAGAAAAGATCGAAAAATTAATTGGTAAACTAAAAGAAAATAAGATTGTTTAGTAATTTTTAAGGAGGCTTTATCCAATGTTAAAGATAATTGCAGAAAAATGTACGGGATGTGAAGTTTGTATTGATAAGTGTCCCTTTGATGCTTTAAAGATGGAGAATAATATTGCAGTTGTTGATAAAAACAGCTGTACAATGTGTGGGATATGTGTAAAAAGTTGTGAATTTGATTCCATCAAATTAGATAAAGAAAAAGAGAAAAAAAATGAAGCATTTGCTGATTACAGTGGAGTTTGGGTTTTAGCTGAACAGCGAGAAAATAAACTGATGGAAGTATCTTTAGAATTAGTCAGTGAGGGAAGAAAACTTGCTAATGAATTAAATGAAGAACTTTCAGCTGTAGTTTTAGGTTCAAATATAAAAGATAGTGCTGAAAAATTAATAGCTCATGGTGCTGATAATGTATACTTAATAGAAGATGAGAGACTCAAAGATTATCGCACTGGACCATATACCAGTATAATCTCTGAAATGATAAATAAATTCAAACCAAAAATTGTTATTTTAGGTGCAACCCATAATGGTCGTGATCTTGGTCCTAGAATCTCAGCAAGAATTAATACCGGTTTAACCGCGGACTGTACAGAACTATCTATTGAAGAAAAAAGAGGTATATTACTTCAGACTCGCCCTGCTTTTGGTGGTAATTTAATGGCTACTATTATTTGTCCTGAACATAGACCTCAGATGGCTACTGTTAGACCCGGAGTTATGGAAAAGACAGTACCGGATTATGATCGAGTTGGACAGATAAGGGAGTGTAAGGTTGATTTAGATCAAGATAATATTGACTCAGAGGTTATAAAAAAATCTAAGATAATTAGATTGGACTCTAATACCTCGCAGTTTGATTTTTATACAGAGATTAAAGAAATTGTTAAAGAGGCTTATGGTAATGTTGACTTAGAAGATGCTGATATTATTGTAGCAGGTGGTCGTGGTGTTGGTGACCCTGAAGGATTTAAAACAATTAAGAATTTAGCCCAAACCCTTAATGGAGAAGTCGGTGCTTCCCGTGCTGTAGTAGATGAAGGTTGGATTGATAAAGAACATCAGGTTGGTCAGACCGGGAAAACTGTAAAACCCAGGGTCTATATTGCCTGTGGTATTTCAGGTGCCATCCAGCATAAAGCAGGAATGAATAATTCTGATATTATTATTGCAGTAAATACTGACTCAGAGGCTCCTATTTTTGAGGTTTGTGACTATGGTATTGTGGGAGACTTACATCAGATTGTCCCAATGTTAACTGAAACATTTGATAAGGTTTTTAATTAAAAGAAATATATATATATTATGACAAGGACAAAAAAGCATCTTATTTGATATGATACTTCTAAAGTAGAGAGTTTAATTAAAACAGACTATCTACTTTAGAGTTTTTTTATGTCTAGGAAACTTAAATATAATATAGAAGTTAAAATTAAAGCATATGAAGGTTATCAAAAAGGTATAATATCTCTTATCTTGAATATATAAAAATAGAAAATAATATAATTTCATCATATAGAAGGGGATGTTAAATATGAAAATAATTTTTTCACCGACTAAAACCCAAAATCATAAAAGAAAACGTGAAAAACAGGGTAAAAAAATATTAAAAGAAGATATGACTAAAGAATTATTTGATTATCTTAAATCATTATCAAAAAAAGAGTTGAAAAACGAACTTGATATACAAGGTAATCTTTTAGATAGGACATATGAACTTTATCAAAATCATAGTTATGACGATGAGACTATACCAGCTATTGAGTGTTATAATGGCTCATCATATAAGCAAATTGATCTGGAGAGTTATGATAAAGAACAAACTTCATATATGAGAGAAAATTTTGTTATAATTTCTCCAATGTATGGTCCTTTAAGTTCAGATATGGAAATCTGGCCTTATAGACTTGAAATGAGACTTAAACCAAATGGAATAGATCTCTATGATTACTGGCAAGAAGTAATTGGAGAATATTTCAGGGATGTTGATTTGATTATTAATCTTGCTTCAAATGAATATAGCAAAGTAGTTACTGATAATTATGAAGGTGAAATTATTGATTTCTATTTTAAAGAAGAAAAAGAAGATGGAAGTCTTAAATCAATGGGATATTATGTTAAGCATAATAGAGGTAAGTTGCTAAATGGGTTGATTAAAAAACAAGTTGAGAGTTTAAATGAGATTAAGAAAATAGAATTTGATGGTTACAAATTTAATGAAGAAAATTCTGATGAGAATAGTTTTTGGTTTATTAAACCTTATCAAAAATAAAAAACTTATAATTGTTTTTTATATAACCTGCTGAAAAGCGGGTTTTTTATTTAATTAAGCACTAATTTCAACATATTTTTTTGATAAACAGTTTAAAAAGATATATTATTTAAGAGAATAACAAATATTACTAAAAATAATAGTATCTAATATTGGGGGCAAGTAAAATTGAAAAAGAATGATTATATATGGTTGACTTTATTATTAGCAATAGTACTATTTTTAATAATTCCTGCAACAAGAGAGTTATTTAAATTAGCTACTCAAACATATCCCTATATTATGGGATTTATTAAATTTGCTATTTTAGCAACAATGGGTGAACTTTTAACAATTAGAATTATAAATAAAAAATGGATAAAGCCAGCTGGATTAATATATAGAATATTGGTTTGGGGATTTTTAGGTATAGTTATTGTATTAGTATTTGATCTATTTAATTCTGGAGTTGAAAAGTTATTAATGAAGGGTAAATTACCTGGTAGGCCTTCTGGTCTTACATTAGCATTTTTCACAAGCTTTTTAATGAACATGATTTTTGCTCCAACAATGATGGCTTTTCATTCAATTACCGACAGTTATATTGATTTAAGTTATAAAAATTCTGATTTAAAAGTCAACATGAAAACAGTAGTAAATAAAATAGATTGGAGTCATTTTGTATCGTTTATAATTTTAAAGACAATACCTCTATTTTGGATTCCAGCCCATACAATAACATTTTTACTTCCTGAAACTTATAGGATAATTACAGCTGCATTTTTATCACTTGCATTAGGAGCTATCTTGGCTTTTGCAAACAGATAAAATTAATTTATTATAGTAAAATAAATAGTTTGTATAAAAAAGGACTATTGCTAACTTTGATAAATATATTAATTAGAAACGTTAAATATTTATTAAGGGGTGATATTTTGGCAAATCCAGAAGATCGAGTAGAAGAGAGTGTTGAAGGGAAATATTATGTTGATGAGCAATGTATAGCCTGTAGTCTTTGTGTAGGCGAAGCGCCTGAAAATTTTGAAATGGGTGATGAATACGCATATGTGTATAAACAACCCGAAAATGATGAAGAAAAAAATGCATGTGAAACTGCCTTAGAAGTATGCCCAGTTGATGCTATAGGAAATGATGGTTAAAAAGTATATATTATCATATACTTGGAGGGCGTAAGCCCTCTTTACATATTTGACTATTTTTTGTACAATACAGATTGTTTTATCCAAATATAAAGCACATCTTCATATAATTTTTAAAGTAGTAAAGAGAACTTTGATATAAAAGGATGTATAATATTAATTCAAACTGAATGAATTCTTTTTCAAATAAAGATATTAAATCGTTTAATTTATTTTTTCCAAAGCTCTAATAAAAAATGTAGTAATTAAATATGCAGTTTAATTATTTTTTGGTATATATTAGTAAATATTTACTTAAATTATTAATATTTTGAAGTTTGTTAAGTGTTTTGTTATACTATTGTTAAATATAGTAATATTTCGAATTATTTTTTATAAAATTATATAAAAAAGGGCAAACTTGTTGTGAAGCAAGGGCGCAAAGCTTAGGATCTTATAATCAAACTAAGATCGCCGGGTTGCAAAAAAATCATTCAGCCCAATCTTAATAGATTGGGTTTTATTAATGTAAAATGAGGGGTTAATAATGGATAATGAAAATAAGCATAATATAATTAAAAGCAAATATTTTTTAATCCCGTTTATAATATTAACTATTATTTTTATAGCTATAGGTAGTTATAGTATAAAAACAGTTCAAGAATATTTTTTTAATGATAAGATCAGGCAAGCTCAAAAAATTGCAAATAGTTACTCATATAGTTTTCAAAAATCAAATAAAGCAAAAGAGATAATAAATCATTTAATGGAACAAAAACTTACTGTTGCCGGAAGAATTATAGTATCCAATGATGAAAATAATAATAATAAGTTTCTAGCTGAATTAAAACACATATTAGAATTAGATGTTATCCATTATTACAATAAAGAAGGTGTAGTAACAACTTCTAGCAATCAAAGATATATTGGTTGGTCACCAGATGAAGCCCATCCAATAAGTGATTTTATTAATAGTGATAAAAAAATATATATTGAAGATATACGACCTGATACTGAAAGTGGTATACCATATAAATTTGGATATTATCGTGATGGAAAAGGTAACTTTATTCAAATTGGGATTTTAGCTAACACAATTCAAAGTATGTTAAATGAGTTTAAAATAAGTAATTTATTAGAAGAAATCAATAGAGATGAAGAAATAAGCCAAGTATGTTATATAAATAATGATTTTACTATTCAAGGAAGTACTAATGAAAATTTAATAGGTAATAAAATTGGTGATCAAAAAATGATTGATAGTTTTAAAAGAGGAAAACAGTATTCAAAAACCATAATAGATAATGGAGTTAAGTATTATCAAGTATATGTTCCTATAGTTTCTAATATATCCCAAGACGGATATTTAGCTATAAGGTATTCTCTTGATGATACATATAATATCATCTATAAAATCAATATTATTGGGGTTATTATCACACTATTAATTTATGGTATTTTACTATATATATTAAAATTATTTTATGATAAAAATAAAAATCTTACTCAGTTAGCCTATTATGATAACCTAACTGGTTTGCCAAATAAAGATTACTTAAAAGAATTTCTTTCTGAAAAAATAAAGATAAAGGATAATAAAAAACGCGCTATTTTTCTTATCAATTTTAATAACTTTGGTGTAATAAACTTATCATATGGATATAAGTATGGAGATCAGATAATAAATTTAATATCTAAAAAATTAGAAGGTTTATTAGATAAAAATATTAAATTATTTAGATTTACTGCTGATAGATGTATAATATATTCTCAGAATTATAAAGATAAGAATGATTTAATTAAAATAGTAGAAAGAATAGAAAATGCTATTAATAGTGCTAAAGAATTAAGAAATTTAAACAATCAAATCTATCTTGAAATAGGAATTGTAGAGATTAATGATAAATATGATAATATAGATAAAATATTAACAAATGCGTCTATAACAATAAGTCATATTAATAATGGGAATAAATATGAATTTTTCAATGATAAAATGGAGGAAAGAATAAAAAGAGAAGATATAATAGAAAAGGAATTAAGAGAAGTTATCAATGGAAAGAAAAATAATAGTTTTTATCTCAAATATCAACCTATCTATAATTTAGCTACTGGCAAAATTGCAGCTTTTGAAGCGCTTGCAAGAATGAATTCAAAAGAGTTTGGGAATATTTCTCCAGTAGAATTTATTGATATAGCAGAAAAAAGGCAATTAATAATTCCATTATCAGAGTTAATTTTAAAGAAAGCAATTATGTTTTCTAGTAAATTAGATAAATTTGGATTAAATAATATTAATATATCAATAAATATTTCAGGTATTCAATTACTTCAAAATGATTTTACAGATAAAGTAATCTCTTTAGTCAAAAAATATAAGGCAAATCCAGAAAATATCAAATTAGAAATAACAGAATCAATATTATTAGACAACTTTGAATTAATAAATAAAAAGTTAGAAAAAATCAGGAATAATAAAATAAAAATTGTATTAGATGATTTTGGTACAGGATATTCTTCCTTTTACAGACTTAAAGAACTTAATTTAGATGCTCTAAAAATTGATCGTAGTTTTATCAATAAGATAACTACTAGTGAACCTAATAAAATATTGGTAGATGATATTATTTCTATGGGTCACAAGTTGGACTTAAAGGTTGTAGCTGAAGGTGTAGAACTTGAAGAAGAAAAACAGTATTTAATAAAATATAGGTGTGATGCAGTTCAAGGATATCTATATAGCAAATCTGTTATAGAAAAAGAAGCTATTGAATTACTTAAAAAAGAAGGGCAGTCTTAATGTAAAAGCATAAATAACTGAAAGGATTGATATGTGTGGGAGAGTCAATTGTAGCTAGACAACCTGTTTTAGATATAAGCCAAAATGTAATTGCATATGAAATTATATTTAAAAATTCATATGATAATAGAATAAGAAGAACGAGTATGAATATTACTGCCGAAGAAATTAACAATGATGTTGAGTTTATAGAACAAAAAAACCTATCAGATGGTAAAAGAATATTTATAAACTTCACAGGAGATCTTATAGAAAATGAAGTTAGTAATCTAATATCAAAAGATAATTTAGGTATTGTAATTGCTGAAGATATCAAAAATACTCCAGATGTAATTGAGGCGATAGAACAGTTAAAAGGAGAAGGTACTTTAATAATTTTAAAGGATTTCAATATTAGTGAACCAAACACCACTTTTATTAAATATGCAGATATAATTGAATTTGATTTTAATCAATATAGTAGTAAAGAACATAAAATGATAATTGATATTCTAAGAAATAAAAGTAATAAAAAGTTAAAGTTTCTTGCTACAAATATAAATGAACATAAACAGTTTAAAGCTGCCAAAGAGGCGGGGTATAATTATTTCCAAGGTATATTTTTTACAAGACCTGATATTGTAGCAGACAAAAAAATGCCCGGATATAAAGTTAATTATTTAAATTTTTTAAAAGAATTAAATAAAGATGATTTAGATTTTGAAAAACTGGGTGAAATTATAAAAAACGATATGTCAATGACTGTTAGTCTTTTAAGAACAATTAATGCTGCTTATTATGGCTATCAGGTTTCATCAATTAAGCAAGCTTCAACATTGCTAGGTATAAAAGGTCTAAAAAATTGGAGTTTAATATATCTTGCAGAAGGATTAAGAAATGATAAACCAGATATTTTGTTTGCAAATACACTGATTAGAGCTAAATTTGCTGAAGCTTTAGCTAAAGATTTTGATATTAAGGATAAAAGTAATGAACTATTTACAATGGGAATGTTATCTATGATGGATGCTTTTTTAGATCGACCATTAGTAGAATTGCTTAGAGAAATTTCCTTATCTGAAGAAATAAAAGATGCATTACTAAGACAAGAAGGAATCTATGGAGAAATATTAGAATTAGTAGTTGCCTTTGAAAGAGTTAAATGGAAAAAAATAAGAGTAATTGAAAAAGAAAAGAGACTGAATTCAAGAAAGTTATATAATAAATATTTATCTGCAGTTGATTTTGCATATGAAACCATGAATATTTTTATGGAAAATTCTTAATTTAAAAATCAAAACTAAAATAATTATTATAATATTCAAGATGCCACTGGTGAATTTACTAGTGGTTTTTTTATTTTTAAGACTAAAGTCTGATAAGTAAATAGTTAAAAAGATGTAAGACTAATAATTACTTTTGGTGATTTATAATTCAGGTGGTTTTGTTAAGATTAAATTAATATAGAACGAGGAGGATAAAAGATGAAAAATATCTTTTTAAAAAACATTTAAAGTACATTTTTACATTTTTCACTAGTTATTTGATTTCATATTGTTTGATTGCTGTAGTTTTTACTTTATTGCAAAATATATTTGATGTTAATCAAATTAAATCTATAGTATTTTTTAAACCATTAAAGCAATACAGGTATTAATTTTCTCTAAGACGTTTTTAAAACAAGAAAATGGTGAAGTTCTAAAAGAAAGTTAGGTAAGTGAAGATGAAGTTAGGCAGGATTGCTCTTATATCCATTTTATAATAAATATATAGGGAATAAGAAAGTTTGGCTAAAAATATTTTTATTGTTATATGGACTAAAATTTGCAGTTAGGGCATTCCTAGGAATCTTTGTTGATTTATATAATACAGTTGCTGAAGCAGTTTCATTTCAAGAACTAATCTTTAGTACACTAGAAGTAACTATTCAGATATTAATTTTTTCATTTGTTTTTAAAATGGAGAACAAAATAATTAAAAAAGCAGATTAAACTAACATGCCAGTTCAAATAACTGGGAGATATTTTTGTAGTTAGACATACTTTTATGTTATAATTACTTTCAAATCAATTATAAAGGATGCTTTTTTATGTCGATATTTATTACATATTTTCCGGTTTGGAAAGAAGCTTATATTCTTGCCTGGCCGGTAATGCTTAACCATATATTTACGACTGCAATGAGAACTACGGATATGATTCTCATGGGCTTTTTTGGTCCTGCAGCAGTTACAGCTGTTGGACTTGGAGATGTCTGGGAGAGAATAATTTTAAGAATCGGTTTAGGATTAGGGACCGGTAGTATTTCTTTGATCTCACAGGAAACAGGAACAAACTCAATTAAAGCTCAAAAAAATAAAGATGAAGTACTAAGTCAGGTGATTTTTGCAAGTATATTGATTGGTATACCTTTTATAATAATTGGTTGGGCAATTCCCGAACAGTTAATAAGTGTTTTAGGAGCTGCACCAGAGGTTGTTAAATTAGGGGGGCAATACTTACTAGTAATCTTTTCGGCTGCTCCTTTTAGAATAATAGCTATTATTGCAGCACGTGCAATGCAGGGTACTGGTGATACAAAGACACCTATGGTAGTAGAGATTATAAGTAATATCATTAATATAGTGTTGTCAGTAGTTTTGGCTTTAGGTTTAGGTCCTTTCCCAAATTATGGTGTATTAGGTGTTGGAATTGGTACTTTTGCTGCCAAGGTTGTTTCAGCAATAATCTATATAGTAATTTTTATGAGTACAAAAAGTGACTTTAATTTACAGATGCCTTCAAAAGACTGGGATCTTACAATAATTAGACAGCTATTTAAGGTTAGTATGCCTAAGATACTTCAAGGAATGTATCAGAGTTTAATTACTTTTCCCTTTAATTCACTGGTACTGATGTTTGGTACTGAAGCTGCTGCAGCTTATCATATCTCGCGTCGTATTCATCAACAGATTATAGCACCACTGCACAGGTCATATTACACTGTTACAACAATATTAGGTGGTCAAAAGTTAGGAGCGGGTAAACCTGAAGAAAGTAAAAAGGTAACCAGGGGAATGCTCTGGCTTACTTTATTTACAATTGGGAGCTTTGCTGTATTTGTATTTTTTACTTCTCCGTTTCTAGTTTCAATATTTACTGACGATCCTGCTACAATCTCATTTGGGATAAGGTTTTTAAAAGCATTAAGTATAGGAGCTCCTATACTAACTATTTATGGAGTACTTGCTGGTATGCTTAATGGAGCTGGAAATACTAAAACAGCCTTTTATGGGAACTTATTTAGTCAAACTATATTCAAACTAGGTTTAAGTTACCTTCTAAGTATGGTATTTAATCTTGGTTTACTTGGTATATTAATTGGATTAGTGGTTGACTTTACTGTGCGAGCACTCTGGGTTGCAAGAAAGTATATCAAAGGAGATTGGGTAGATGAGGCAGGTAAGATGATTGAAGAAAGAAGAGCATAGTTAATATATAAAATTTTATGCATATATCTAAAAGCCCAGTTTTAATAACTGGGCTTTTAGTGATCTTATATTTTATAAAACTTTGGTTTCATATCCTTAAAAGTAGTTAATTTTTCAAATCCAATTTTCTTAAGCAGTTTAACTGTTTCGGGAAACTTATAAGCAAGCTGGTCAGTAGAATGGCTGTCAGAACCAAGTGTTAAGATTTCTCCACCTAATTCTTTATATAATTTAAGTGTTTTTATTGAAGGCATAGGGTTTTTACCATCTCCTATGTAGTATCCGGTTGTATTTACTTCAATCCCTTTATTGTTTTTAATAACTTCTTTTAAGATACTTGTAATAAGTTCAAAAGCTTTATTGTCATCCATTAAATCAGGGGAACCATCGTAATAGTTATATCTTCGAACAAGGTCTAAGTGCCCTAATACCGAGTAATTGTCGAACTTTTTTACTACTTCTAATATTGACTTTAGGTACTTATGATAAGCTTCCCACCTTTTATATCCTTTAAAGAAGTCCCCATTGTAAAGGTCATTTTTTTCTACAGTGTGAAAAGAGGCAATTATAAAATCAAAGTCATTAGCTAAGTATTGATTGCTTTCTTTTAAAATATGGGTTTGCATCCCCATTTCAATTCCTTTTTTAATAACTAACTTTCCATCATATTTATTTTGATATTCTTTTAATGTGTTTAAATACTGTTCTTTGTTTAATAAAAATTCAATTTTGTCATCCTGATAGTCTATATCATGATGATCTGTAATTGCTATTTCATTTAATCCTTTATTAATAGCAGTTTTACAGATTTCATCTAATGTCATTTTAGAATCAGCTGAAAAGGTTGAATGCATATGATAATCAACAAGCATATTATCACTCCTATTATATTTTGTTTAAATTCTTTATTATTATAACATCAATGTCTAATAATAATCAATATTAATAGCTGTTTGAATGTTTTAATATAAATAATAGCTTGATTTAAAGGCTAAAATATTAGATAATATATATAATTTCAATTAGATTATAGGGAGGATTTATATATGAATGCTTTTGTTGAAGGTGTTAGAGATATATTACCGAAAGAATTAAGAAGAAGGCGCGCTATTTATAAAAGAATAAGAAAAGTTTTTCAAAATGAAGACTATAGAGAAGTTATTACCCCAACTTTAGAATCACTAGAACTTTATACAGGTATTGAGGGTGTAATTGATAAAAGTGAGATGTTTAAAGTAGTTGACGAAAATGGTCAGATCTTAGTTTTAAGACCTGATGTTACTATGCCTATAGCTAGATTAGCAGCTACTAGGTTTCAAGATACTCCTCGTCCACTAAAATTCTCATATTTAACTACTGCATACCAATCAAAAAGCAGTCAGAGTTTAAATTTAAAAGAAAAAACTCAAGCTGGGGTTGAAATGATAGGGAGTGACAAACTATATGCAGATATTGAGATGATAGCTTTGCTTATTAAAACTATGAAAGCAGTTCATATAAATAATCCTTTAATAGATATCGGTCATGCCGATTTAATAAATGAGATTTTTTGTGAAATGAATTTAGATAAAAAAGATAAGGACAACTTATTATCACTTTTATCAGCCAAAAATAAAGTTGGAATAAAAAAATACCTTAAAGATGTTAATCTAGATGATCAGAATAAAGAAATATTAATAAAGTTAGCTACACTTTTTGGAGAACCTGATTATGTATTAGATAAACTAAAAGAATTGCCAATTTCTAAAAAAGCATATAATGAAGTATTAAATTTAGAAAAGTTGTTTAATAAGTTAAAAGAGATTGGTTTAATTGAACATATAACATTTGATCCGATGTTAATATCCCGCCATGGATATTATTCTGGTGTAATTTTTAAAGGTTATGCTGGAGATCATAACATTCTACTTGCTAATGGCGGAAGATATGATAATTTAACAAAAAGATTTGGAGTGGGAGAACCTGCAGTTGGTTTTGCACTTGAAATAGAGAATGTTTTAGACTATTTAAATAAAACAGATTATGAGTTTAAAGCAGAAAACTCAAGGGTAGTAATAAACTATAATAAAGAAGAGAACTTTAAAGATGCTTATAATATGGCTGAAATTCTTAGAGATAAAAACTATATTGTAGAAATATTTGAAGAATTAAAAAGTGATGATTATGTTAAGTTTCAGGGAATAGATTTTAAGATTGAATTAGAAGAAAAAGAATTAAAACTATATAATGTTAAAACAAAGAAACATACCACTATAAATAAAAAAGATTTTTTCGATAAAATTGACGAAACAACTGCTGATTTATTTGAGGAGGTTAGATAATGGCTAATATAACAATTGCAATGGCTAAAGGAAGACTGGCAAAACAGGCTGTAAAACTATTTAATAATTCTGGTATTAACCTACCTGATGATATGCTTAGTTCTCGTAAGTTAATATTTGAACTTCCTCAAGAAAATTTAGAAATCATTTTAGTAAAACCAGCAGATGTACCAATTTATGTTGAATATGGTACAGCTGACTTGGGAATAGTAGGTAAAGATACTTTGCTAGAAGAAAACAGAGATCTATATGAAATGCTTGATTTGAAGTTTGGTAAGTGTAGATTTGCTTTGGCAGGTTTACCTGAAGGAAAAGAGACCCTTTTGCAAAGAAAGGTTGCAACAAAGTATCCCGATTTTACAAGAAGGTTCTTTAAAATCAAAGGTGAACCGGTTGAGATAATAAAGTTAAATGGTTCTATAGAATTAGCACCACTGACCGGACTTGCAGATACAATATTAGATATAGTGCAAACTGGAAGGACGCTAAAAGAAAACGGTCTTGTAGTATATGAAAACATCCAAGACCTAAGTGCACGTCTAGTTGTAAATAAAGTAAGTATGAAAACCTATCAAAAGCAGATATCTAAAATAATCGATGCACTAGAAGCCGAACTAGAGGAGGAATAATTGAGTATGTTAAAAAAAATAGATCTTAGAGGAAGTAGTATTGATAAAATAAAAGATATCTTAAATGAAAGATCTAAAAAAGATCTAACAGAGTATAGAAAAGTAGCCCAAGATATTATTAATAATGTAATTGAAAGAAAAGATGAAGCAGTATTTGAATATACATTAAAGCTTGATGAAATTGATATTAATAAAAATAATATTAAAGTAACAAAAGAAGAAATAAAAAAAGCAGTTGAATCTGTAGATCAAAACTTTATTAATGCCTTAAAAAATGCTGCAGATAATATTATAGAGTTTCATGAAAAACAAAAAGATAAATCCTGGCAGATGCAAAAACCGGGTGGGAAGATAACAGGTCAAATTTGTCAGCCTTTAGAAAAGGCTGGTATTTATGTCCCAGGAGGTAGAGCATCTTATCCATCATCAGTTTTAATGACTGCCTTACCTGCTAAGGTTGCAGGGGTTAAAAAAATAGTTATGGTAACCCCACCTTCAAAAGATGCAAAAGTAGATCCTAAAATTCTTGCTGCAGCTGATATTGCAGGTGTAGATGAAATATATAAAGTAGGTGGAGCACAAGCTATCGCAGCTTTAGCATATGGAACTAAACTAATACCATCTGTTGATATTATAGTTGGACCAGGAAATATATATGTAACAATGGCAAAAGAGATAGTTTTTGGTAAAGTAAAAATAGATATGACAGCAGGGCCCAGTGAAATAATGGTTGTCGCTGATCAAAAATCTGATCCTAGTTATATAGCAGCTGATTTGATGAGTCAGGCCGAACATGATCCGCTTGCTTCATCGATCTTAATTACTGAATCTACTGAGTTGGCGGATAAGGTTGAAAATGAGATAGAAAAACAAATTAAAAGTTTATCAAAAAAAGATATCATAAAAAAATCATTGAAAAACTATGGACTCTCAATTGAAGTTAATAAGATAATTGAAAGTATTGATATCATAAATGAAATTGGACCAGAGCATTTAGAACTATCAATTGAAAACCCATTTGATTTATTAGGTGATATTAAAAATGCAGCTTCAATATTTTTAGGAGAGTATTCACCAGAACCTTTAGGTGATTATTATGCAGGACCAAATCATGTTCTACCAACTGAAGGTACAGCAAGATTTTTCTCTCCACTATCAGTTAGAGACTTTTTGAAATACTCAAGCTTTATTTATTACACAAAAGATGCATTTCTAAAGGCTTCAGATGATGTAATTACTTTAGCTGAGGGAGAAGGGCTAACTGCACATGCAAATTCTATTAAAGTGAGAAAAGAGAAGCTAGAAGGTGAAGAAGATGAAAATAGATATTAAAGACTTTGTTAGATCAGAAGTCGCTCAAATAAAACCATATAAGGGTGAAAAAGATGATAATAAGTACCGGTTGGATTTATCTGGTAATGAATCACCTTATGATTTACCCCTTGATATAAAAAAAGAAATTACTGAACAGATTATAAAAAACAATTTGAACTATTACCCTAAGCTGTATTCAGAATCTCTTAGATGTAAAATTGCTGATTATCTAGATTATAATATAAACTGTAATCAAGTAATTGTTGGTAATGGTTCTGATGAAGTGCTGTCAATGTTGATTGAAACCTTTATCAATCCAGGTGATACTGTACTGGCAGCAGCTCCTACCTTTTCAATGTATCAATTTTTTGCTGAACTAGCTGGAGCTAAGTATCATAATTTCTTATTAGCAGATAATGAGTTTACTTATCAAAGTATGGTAGAAAAGATTGAAAAAATAGATCCTAAGATTATCTTTTTATGTTCACCAAATAATCCCACAGGTGAACTTTTATCTGAGGAGGTTATCTTAAAGTTAATTGATAACTACAAAGGTATCTTAGTTATTGATGAAGCATATGCGGAGTTTTCTGGTTCTAGTTTATTAGAACATGTAAATGAGCATAACAATTTGGTTGTTACCCGTACTTTTTCAAAGGCTTTCGGATTAGCCGGGATAAGGTTGGGTTATCTTGTGGGAAATCAAGATCTAGTTCAAGAAGTATCTAAAGTAGTAAAACCATATAATATAAACTCTATTACAACCTTAATTGGAAAAATAATTTTAAGGGAAAGCAAGTTAATAGAAAAAAGAGTAGAAAAGATAGTAAATGAAAGAAAAAAATTATACAATGAATTTATTAAATATGAAGATTGGGATGTTTTTCCATCATCAGCTAACTTCATATATATTGAAGGTGAAAAGACAACTGAATTTAAAGAGATACTAAATAATAAAGGTATTAAAATAAGGTCTTTTGACAGCAATCCTCCTGCAGTAAGAATAACTGTTGGTAAAGAAGAAGAGAATAGAGAGATAATTAAAATTTTTAAAAAGTTCAAGGAGGGAAACAAAAGTGAGTGAAAAAAGAGTAGCCTCTAAAAAAAGAGAAACTTATGAAACTGAAGTAGAAGTAACTATAAATCTTGATGGAGATGGTAGTGGACAAATAGATTCAGGTATTAAATTTTTTGATCATATGCTAAATCAGTTGGCAAAACACAGTGGATTTGATTTAACAATTAAAGCTCAAGGTGATCTTGAGATCGATCAACATCATACTGTTGAAGATATTGGAATTACATTAGGAGATGCATTTTTATCTGCCCTAGGAGATAAAAAAGGGATTAAAAGATTTGCTAATAACTTAGCTCCACTTGATGAAACATTAGTAAGAACTGCATTAGATATTAGCGGACGCCCCTATCTTTATACAGACCTAAATTTAACTAGAGCAATGGTGGGTGATTTTCCTGCTGAATTAACGGAAGAGTTTTTAAAATCTTTTGTTAACCATGCTAAAATAACATTACATGTAGATATTTTAAGAGGAGATAACTGTCATCATCAAATTGAAGCTGTTTTTAAATCAATTGCTTTAGCATTAAAAGAGTCTACTAAGGTAGTTTCGGATAAAATGCCTTCTACCAAAGGAATGTTATAATATGATTGGTATAATTGATTATGGAGCAGGTAATTTAAACAGTATAAGTAAAGCAATTGAACATATCGGATTTAATACAGAAATAGTTGAAGAATATGTTGATATAAAACAGTATGAAGCGGTTGTCTTACCTGGAGTTGGAGCATTTCCAGGAGCAATAGAACGGTTAGAGAAAAAAGATTTAGTAAGATTTATAAAAGACTTCGTTAAAACTAAAAGGCCAATGCTTGGTGTATGTTTAGGTATGCAGCTTTTGTTTGAATACGGATATGAAGATAAAAAGACAAAAGGATTAGACTTGCTTTCTGGTGATGTAGTAAAAATGAAGGGGAACTATAAAATTCCTCATATCGGTTGGAATGAATTAGAGATAATAAAGGATGATGATTTATTTAAGGGATTACCAAAGAACCCTCACTTTTATTTCGTACATTCCTACAAATTAGATCAGATTACAGATGAAGTAATAGCAGTTACAGAGTATGGTGGTAAAGTGCCTGCTGTTGTAAAAAAAGACAATATTATTGGATTTCAATTCCATCCTGAAAAAAGTGGATCTAATGGTTTAAAACTACTTGAAAACTTTGGGGAGTTGATCTGATGATCATATTACCGGCAGTAGACTTAAAAGAGGGAAAAGTAGTTCGTCTTAAACAGGGTGACTTTAATCAAAAAACGGTATACAGCAGTAATCCGCTTGAAATAGCAAAACAGTTTGAAAAAGCAGGTGCAAAGTGGCTCCATATTGTAGATTTAGATGGTGCCTCTCAAAACACAAACAGAAATCTTGATGTAATAAAAAATATAAGAGAAAACACATCTTTATCTATCCAGTGTGGTGGAGGAATTAGGACACAAGATGATGTAAAAAGATTAATAGATTTAAATATAGATCGAGTAATAATTGGAACCCTGGCTGTTAAAAATCCTGAACTTTTAGAAAAGATTATTGAAAATTTCGGATCTGAAAAAATATTAATCAGCATTGATGCTAGAAACGATAAGGTTGCAACCTCAGGCTGGCGAAAGGAAAGTGAGCTTGAAGTAATTGACTTTGCCAAAAGGTTAGAAGAGATGGGAATTAAATATATTCTTTATACAGATATAAAAAGAGATGGTATGTTAAGCGGACCAGATATTAAAGGTTTAGAGGAGCTAAAAGATAATACGTCTTTAAAAATTATAGCTTCCGGTGGAATAAGTTCCCTACAGGATATTGAAAAACTTAATGAACTTAACTTTTACGGAGTAATAACCGGTCAGGCACTTTATACTAATCAGTTTGACTTAAAAGAAGCTATTAAAAAGGTTGGTGGTTAAAATTCTTAAAAAACGAATTATACCCTGTCTTGATATTAAAGATGGACGGGTAGTAAAGGGAATTAATTTTATAGATCTTGTAGATGCAGGGGACCCAGTAGTATCAGCAAGAAGATACAATGATATGGGTGCTGATGAATTAGTATTTTTAGATATAACTGCCACAAAAGAAAAACGAAAAACATTAGTTGGTTTAGTTGAAAAAGTAGCAAAAGAAGTATTTATTCCACTGACAGTTGGGGGTGGAATTAAATCAATATCTGATATGCAGTATATTCTGCGCGCAGGTGCTGATAAAATTTCAATCAATTCAGCTGCAGTAAAAAACCCTGAATTAGTAAGTGAAGGTGCTAGAGCATTTGGTTCACAGTGTATTGTAGGCGCAGTTGATGCTGCTTTAAATGAAGATGAAAGCGGCTGGGATGTATATATTCACGGTGGGAGTAAAAAAACAGAACTTGATTTAGTAGAATGGGTAAAAAAATTAGAAAAATTAGGAGCCGGGGAAATACTACTAACCAGTATGAATAGAGATGGAACAAAAGAAGGCTTTGATATAAGTATGCTTGATGCAGTAGTTGAGGCTGTGAACATCCCCGTAATTGCTTCTGGAGGTGCAGGAGGTATTGATGACTTTACCGAAGTGTTTACAAAAACTAATGTAGATGCAGCACTTGCAGCATCAATATTTCACTTTGGTGAGGTAGAGATATTTGATTTAAAAAAAGAATTAGCTAAAAATAATATACCGGTAAGAATTGAAAAGGCAAGTGATAATAATGAATAATAAATTAGAAGTAGTAAGTAAAGATTATGATTTAAAATTTAATGATAAAGGACTAATACCTGCAATTGTGCAGGATGTAGATACAAAGAACGTATTAATGTTAGCATATGTTAATGAGACTTCTTTTAAAAAGACAATTGAGTCTGGTGAAACCTGGTTTTATAGTAGAAGCCGACAAGAGCTCTGGCATAAGGGAGCTACTTCAGGCAATACACAAAAAATTCAGGAGATCTACTATGATTGTGATCAAGACACACTATTGATATTAGTTAAACCAGCAGGACCAGCCTGTCATACTGGAAAGACTTCCTGTTTTTACAGAATGCTAGCTAAAGTTACAAACGACGAAAATATTGATATTAATAATGAGGATATATTAGAGTTATTATATGAACTGATAACTAAGCGAAAACAAAAACTACCTGAGGATTCTTATACTACATATCTATTTGAAGAAGGATTAGATAAAATACTAAAAAAAATAGGTGAAGAATCAGCTGAGGTTATAATAGCTTCCAAAAATGAACCTAAAAATGAATTAATTTATGAAATAGCAGACTTTCTATACCACTTATTAGTACTATTAGTCGAAAAAGAAGTTAGCCTTGATGAAATCAAAGATGAATTACAAAGTAGATATAATAAATAAAACAAAAAAGCTTGCTGATATTTTTATCAGCAAGCTTTTAACTATTGACAGTATATTTTTTTTGATGTATAATTAACAATGTTAATAATATTAACTTTGTTAATTAGAGGTGAATAAGATGAAAACATTAATAGTTTATGCAAGCAAACACGGTTGTGTTGAGAAGGCGGCAAATATTCTATATGATAAATTAAACACAACAAAAGATATAGTTAATATAAAGGAAAATTCGAAAGTATATATAACAAACTTTGATACTATTATAATTGGAGGTTCAATCTATGGTGGTAATATACAAACTGAAATAAAACAGTTTGTTAAAAATAATTTTGATGGATTATTAGATAAAAAGGTAGGATTGTTTTTATGCTGTGGAATGGAAAAAGAATATAAAAAACAGATAGAAAAATCTTTTCCTAAAGAACTTCTTGATCATGTAACAACTGATGGATATTTCGGGTATGAATTTAATGTAGATAAGATGGGCTTTATAGAAAAATCATTAGTTAAGTTGATAGCAAAAGATAAAATTGGAGATTCAAAGATTTCAATAGATAATATTCAAAAATTTGCTGATCGGATACAGGGGGATTAATATTGGTCGATAAAACTAAACAAACTAAAAGAATGAAAAGTTTTTTTATAAATGCCGGATATGACATTTTATTGAATGAGGATTTAGATAATTTAACTGTAAGAAATATTGCTAAAAAAGCCGGTTATTCATATGCAACAATATATAATTATTTTAAAGACAATAATGAACTTATGTGGAGTATCGGTTTTAAAGCAGTTCTAGAAATTGCAGACCATCTATCAAAGTACTATAAAGCAAATAAAAATGAAAAAAAAGGTGATGAATTATTAAAATCAACTTATAAAAAATATATTAGTTACTTTTTAGAAAACAAAAACGTCTATCAATTCATATTTTTTAAACAGTTTAATGATATCAGTTTAGATGAAAAAAACAGTCCACCTGTTTTATTTAACCTACAACAAGAAATGATGAAAAAATGTGTTGATGAAGGTTTTTTAAAGTTAAAAGATATTAATTTGGTAGGTGACCTATTAACCAATTCAATAAATGGTGTATTGTCATTATATTTTTCAGGTAAAGAAAATATAACGGAAAAAGACTTATATATAAAAGTTGATAGGTATATTGATTTTTTGTTAAAAAAAGAAGGAGAGAATAAAAGTGATTAAAAAAATATTAACTATAATGATCATTCTCATTATAGGATTGGGGATATATATTGCAGTTATCTTTTCAGGTATGGATGAAAAACTGGATGCAATAGTAATTAATCAAGTTAATCTAGAAAACATAGAAAATGGAATATATACCGGAGAGGCAGAGGCAGGCTTAATAAAAGTCGTGACTGAAGTCATGATAGTAGATAATATGATTAAAAATATTAGAATAATTGAACATGATAACTGGCAGGGAGGACCTGCTGAGGCTATCATAGACGATGTAATTGACAGTCAAAGTTTGGAGGTTGATTTGATTTCTGGAGCCTCTGCTAGTAGTAAAGTAATTTTAAAAGCTATAGAAAACAGTTTAAGGTAAATATATTTTAGATAAAATTATTGGTTGGGGGATAATGATGGATAATAAACTTTATCATTATAAAATTAAAATGTTTGTTTTAATAGCCTTTTTTATTGGGATATTTATCTTGGCCTATTTTTTAGGTGAAGATATATATGAACTATTCAAAGATCCAGCACTTTTAAAAAGTTGGATAATAGATTTTGGGGCATATCATATTTTAATGTTTATATTAGTACAGATCATACAGGTAATAATATTTATAATACCAGGAGAATTAGTAGAAATTGGAGCTGGATATCTTTTTGGTACAACAATGGGCTCAATTTATTCAATATTGGGGATTGCTATTGGATCTGCGGTTAGTTTTATGATTGCTCGGTTTTTAGGATATGAATTTGTAGAAAAAGTTGTACCTAAACAAATGTTTAATACGTTAAAAGATTTCATAAACAAAGACGAACGAAGTGGTACTGTTTTATTTTTATTATTTTCTATTCCTGGTACACCTAAAGATGCCTTAGCCTATTTTGCTGGTATTACACCAATAAGCTATTGGAAGTTTATTTTAATCAGTATGTTTGCCAGATTACCAGCAATCGTTTTTTCGGCGTATATAGGTGCTAATATTGGAGATAAAAACTATACATTAGCCATCATAGTTGCTGTTATATCAGGGGGGTTCTTTTTAGTTGGTTTTATATATAGATTTAAGATTTTAAAATGGATTTCTAAACTTTAATACTGGATAAAAATATTAAATGAACTTTTTTAATAAATATTTAGAAGAAAATTAGAACATTTTTCGAATATCTGTTCACAATTTATCCACAAACTGTGCATAACTAAAACAAAGGTTCGCTTTTGTAAAAAAATCAGTGACATTCATATTCTCTTCATAATTGCTCTTTATAATGAAGTTACAGTAAAAAAAGAAAACAAAGGAGAGATATATATGAAGAAAATATTAGTAACAACATTAGTTTTATCATTAGTATTTTTAGGAATTTCAGTGGGTTCAGTTGGTGCACATGGTGGATTTAATCAGGGCAATAGTTTTCAAGACAATCAGGTAAGGCCTTACTCTCAGCAGAATCAGCCTTTGATTGAACTTGAAGAAGAACAACTTGAAAAGTTATCTGTGTTAAGAGAAGATTTTTTTGAAAAAAGAGAAGAATTTGTAAATAGTCTTCAGGAAAAAAGATATGAACTAAGAGAACAACTATTTATTGATGATACATCTGAAGTAGTTTCTCTTTTAAATGAAGAGATTGCTGATTTACAAAATAGGATTAATGAAAACAGAAATCAATACCTAATAAATATGAAGAACATTTTAGATGATGAACAAATAGAAATATTATTAGAAAGTGAAACTTATGGATTAGGTTCAAGCCTTGGTATGTATAGCAATAGACAGGTTAATAGTTTTGGCCCACAATCAATGGGTGGACAGGGTTTTAATCAACAACAAAGTGGTTTTAGAAGAAGTATGAGAGGCGGACCTGGGATGCAAAGTAGAGGTTTTTGTTATTAAAAATTAAATATATGATTAAATAGCAAACACCCCGAAAAATCGGGGTGTATTTCTTTACATATTATTAAAAACGACTTATTTTATCAAGTTTAAACAGTAATTGTTATTAGTTATGCACAAATTGTGGATAACCAGTGAGTAAATCAATAATCACAAGAATATTTATACAAATAGCAGAGTTATTATATGTAACTTATTTATAATAATCTCAAGCTCTAGATTGTCCGTTTTTAATATAAGACAAAGCTTTACTGGCCGAATAACCTTTAATTATCGCTAGCAACAGGGCATAATACCCATCTTTTTCAGGCGGGTTTAATTCCATAACATCGCCTCCTGGTATATTTATAATTCTTTAAAGATGATATTATTCCTGCAATGATATAAAATAAATCAAGATTCGAGGATCTGTTCTTTGTATTGAAGTTGGTAAAGATTGTAATAGAGGCCTTTTTTATTAAGAAGTTCTTGATGTGTGCCTCTTTCTCTAATTTTCCCCTTGTGCATTACTAAAATATTATCTGCATGTTGTATTGTAGATAAGCGGTGAGCAATAACAATTGTTGTTCTTTGTGAGGTTAATTTTTCTAAAGCATCCTGGATTAACATTTCGGTTTCAGTATCAATATTTGCTGTTGCCTCATCTAATACTAAGATATCAGGATTAAAAGCTAAAGCCCTGGCAAATGCTAAAAGTTGTTTTTGTCCAGCTGATAAAGTAGAACCTCTTTCTTTTACCTCATGGTCATATTTATTAGAAAGTTTTGAAATAAACTTATCAGCATTTACATATCTTGCTGTTTGTTCTATCTTATCTTTTTCAATTTCTGTGTTTAAAGATATATTACTACCGATATCTCCAGTAAATAAGAAAACATCTTGTAGTACTACACCGATTTTTTTCCTGAGATCACTTTTTTTGATTTTTTTAATATTGATTCCATCAATTAAAATATCACCGTTTTGTATATCATAAAATCTGCTAATCAAATTAATAATTGATGTTTTCCCAGCACCTGTTGCCCCTACTAGTGCAACAGTTTGTCCTGGTTCAATTTTGAAATTGATATCTCTTAAAACCCACTCCTCTTCTTCATAAGCAAACCAGACATCTTTAAATTCAACTTCTCCCTCTAACTTTTCAGGAAGTTTAATAGGATCTTTTGGATCTTTTATATCAATTTCTGTATCCAGTATTTTAAATATTCTTTCTGAAGATGCCATGGCCGACTGTAGCATATTATATTTTTCACTTAGGTCATTAATAGGCTGAAAGAACTTCTGAATATAGTTAATAAAGGCATATAAGACACCAAACTGCAGAGTTTCACTGTAGACTCTGGCACCACCATACCAGATTAAGATAGCTAAAGCTAAAGAGTACAGCAAGTCCATTGAAGGTCTAAAGATAGCAAAGATTTTGATCTGTCTCATGCTGGCCTGATAATACTCATCATTAATATTCATAAATTCTTTTAACTTTCTTTTTTCCTGGTTAAAAATTTGAACTATTTTCATTCCAGAAAGGTTTTCAGAAAGTGCCGAGTTTATTCTGGCAAGTTTTATCCTTACCATTCTATAGGCATCTCTAGCATAACTTCTAAAAATAAATGCGGAGATAATGACAATAGGTACGATTGTAAAAGAGACTAAGCTAAGTTTTACATTAAGTCTAAACATTATAATTATTATCCCAATAATTATGAAGATATCTTTAAATAGGTTAATTAATACATTTGTATACATCTCATTTAAGGTTTCAGTATCATTAGTAACTCTAGTTACTAGTCTACCAACCGGATTTTTATCAAAGTAACTTAAAGACATCTTTTGAAGATGTGAAAAGATTTCCTGTCTCATATTATAGATTATGCTTTGTGTTGTTTTATTAAGTAAAAAGATCTGTAAATAGTTAATAACAAATCCAAAAACAAGAATAACTAAAAATAATAGTCCGATTCTTGAGAGAGCATCATAGTCTTGAGCTCTAAAATCTTCAACTACTTCATCACTTAATAGATAGGCAGTATATGTATTATCCCCGTTTCTGATCTGATTAAAGTTGTTTCCATTAACAAGATCAATGGATTCTCTGTCATCAATTAATCCCTCTATTAGATAATAGTCCCCTTCATGTAAATAGAGTTGATATTTGGGACTGTTGGGATAATCATTATCCAAATTATCCACTCTTATATATCTTCTATTATTATAGACTGCTCCAAGATCTTCTTGTTGGTTAGGTTGTAATGCAATCATTGGTTTATCTAAGGCATTAATATGATCATCAATTGCAACCTTGATTAAATAGGGTCTTATTAATTCTATACCTGTGACAACGAGTATTAACAGTATACATACTAGTAATATTTTCCAATATGGGGCAGCATACTGTAATAATCTTTTCATAAGTTTTGAATCATAGGCTTTACCCATGATTTTTTCTTCTCTAAAATCATGCATTGTAGATCATCCTTAATTTATATTAGCAATTTTTTCTTCGAGCTGTTGTTTTTGATAGATGTCATTATATAGTTTATCATTTTCGACTAACATATCATGAGTACCTCTTTCAAGTATCTTACCATTTTCTAAGACATAGATCATATCTGCATTTTTTATAGTTGAGATTCGATGAGAGACTAATATAACTGTTCTATCTTCCATTATTGGTTTTAGATTATTTAAAATCTTTTCTTCAGTATGTGTATCTACAGCTGAAAAACTATCATCTAAAATTAACATTTTAGGTTTTTTAATTATTGCTCTGGCCATTGAAATCCTCTGTTTTTGGCCACCTGATAAGGTTACTCCTCTTTCTCCCAAGATAGTATCAAATTTATTTGGAAACTCCATTATATTATCATATACTTCAGTGACTTTAGCAGCTTTTTTAATTTCTTCATCACTTATATTATCTGGATCAAAAAAAGAAATATTTTCTCCTATTGTAGATGAAAAGAGGAAATTATCCTGTGGTACAATCCCAATTTCTGCTCTTAATTTTTTAATAGAAACTTTATTTATATCATATCCGTCGATAAATAATTCTCCATCATTAACATTAAATAATCTTAAAAGTAGATTTATTAATGTAGTTTTTCCAGAACCAGTTTTACCAAGAAAGGCAACGGTTTGACCTTGTTGTATTTCTAAGTTAATATTACTTAAAACTAATTCTTCCTCTTTATTATATCTAAATGATAAGTTGTTAAACTTAATGCTGCCCTTAATTTCAACATCTTTTATCACATCTTTATCATATAGTTCAGGTTCTTCACTGAATATTTTATTTAATCTTTTCAATGAAGCAGTACCCCGCTGCATTAAGTTAATAACAAATCCAACAGCCATCATCGGCCAAGTTAATAGTCCAAGATAACTGTTAAAAGCAACAAAATCACCTAAAGATATTATTCCTTTGATTGTTAGAGTACCACCATACCAGATTACAATTAAAAAACTTAAAGAAGTGATAAACTGAACCATGGGGTGGAAAAGACCCCAGGTTTTAATTAAATCAATATTTTTATCATAGTTTAACTTATTAGCACTTGCAAATTTTTCTATTTCCATATCTTCTTGTGTAAAGGCTTTAATAACTCTTATTCCTGAAAAGTTTTCCTGAACTTTATCTGTAAGATTGGAAAAAGCTTCTTGGACGGCAGTAAACTTTTCATGGATAGATTTACTGAAGTATGTTGATAAAATTGCTAGGAAAGGTAAAGGAATTAAGGCTATTAAGGTTAATCTAATATCAATTTGGATGATCAAAATTGAAATAGTTGCTACAGTAAGAAAAAGGGCATCAAAAAACATAACAATTCCAGGTCCCATTGCCTGGCGGACTGCCTTGATGTCATTGGTAGCATGTGCCATTAAATCTCCTGTTTTTTGTTCATTAAAGTAGTTAGTAGATAATTTTAAAAGATGTCTATAAAAGTTCTCCCTAACCTGTTTTTCTAATAACTGTGAAGTACCTACTATATATAAGCGCCATAGATATCTAAAAAAGGCTGTAAAGATGGCTATCAAAATAATAATTGAGGCATATATTAAAATACCACGCATATTAATGTTTTTTGACTGCAGGCGGTCTGTAAAGTCTCCTAAAAGCCATGGAATGATAAGCTGTAATGTATCTACCATCACAAGCCAAACTATACCTAATATATATCTGCTTTTAAAGTTACTAAAAAAATATTTGAATGAATATTTCTCATTATTTTTTTTCAATTTAAACACTCCATTAAAAAGTTAAATTCCCTATTATTAATTAGATGAAAGAAGAATTTATCCTTTAAAAAAATTAAAAATTTCTAAAAGTGGTTGATTAAAGAATAGTATATAATATATTATAGGGATATAACAGTAGAAATTTAAAAGTAGGAGGAAAAAATATGAAGATAGCAGTTTTTTCTGATATTCATGCAAATATATTAGCATTAAATGCAGTTTTAGAAGATATTAAACGTGAAGGTTTAGATGATATGTACTGTCTTGGTGACCTCGTTGGTTATGGTCCTTATCCAAATCAGGTAATTGAAACAATTAAAGATAACAATATTGAAACAATAATGGGAAATTATGATCAGGGAGTGGGTTTTGATTTAGATGACTGTGGTTGTGCCTATAAAACAAAAGAAGAGCAAGAACTTGGTGATAAATCTCTAGAATGGAGTAAAAATGAGGTTACAGATCAAAACAAAAATTTTTTGAAGAATTTAAAAGGAAAAATAGAACTAGAGATTGACGGCAGAAAGTTACTTTTAGTTCACGGTAGTCCGCGAAAGATAAATCAGTATCTATTTTTCGATCATCCTGAAAAAAGTTTGCAGAGAATGATTGATCAATATGAGGCAGATATTTTAATCTGTGGACACACTCATATACCTTATGTTAAGTATTTAGGAGATAAATTGGTAATTAATGATGGAAGTGTAGGAAAACAAAAACCATATAATGAAAACCAAGAGTTATACAGTAGAGAAGCTAAATACTTATTATTAAAGTTAAATAACGGAAATATTGCTACAGAAATAAGGAGTATAAGGTATGATTATAAAAAGGTAGCTTCTGATATTGAAAAAAGCAAACTACCTAATGAGTTTGCAAAAACAATAAGGGGAGGTAGTAAAGATGGAGATTAATTTTAAAAGTTATGTTTTAGTCCTGTTTTTTGTTTTTTTATTATTATTTACTCAGACTGGTTTAGCTGCAGAGGAAGCTAATATTACTGAAGTAACTATTAACCATCGTATTGAAAGAACATTTAGTCCCGAAAAAGCAAACATTAATGTAGAAGCCTGGTCAATGAAAAAAGACTTAAAAGAAGCATACAGTGATGCAACAAACCGAATGAACAGTGTAATACAGGTATTGAAGTCATTTGATAATGTAACTTATACAACTTCTACATTTAGTGTTAATCAGCGCTATGTCAATGAAGGAGAAGATAAAAGAAATGAACTTTATTATGAAGTTTCTACATTAATAAAGGTTGATACCGATAATCTTAACCAGCTAGGAGATATTATTGAAAGAGTTGTTTCAATGGGAGCAACAAATATCAGAGGGATAAGTTATGGTTTGAAGTTTCCTGAAAAGGCTAAAAACAAAGTAATAAAAGATGGAATAAAAGAGATCGAAGAAAAAGCAGAAATAATAAAAGAGAGCTTAGGTAAAGAAGAATACAATATAGCAAAATTAGATATTAATGATAACTACAATTTCTTTAACTATAGTTATAATACTATGAGAAGTGATATGGCTACTAAAGAAGCTTTACCTGTACCGGAAATAGCACCAGAAGATGTAAGAATAAATGTTAATTTTAATGTTACACTAGAATATAAATAATAATTTAATATATTAATATAGAAAAGAGAAGCCCAAATTGAGCTTCTCTTTTTGTTTGTTTCATTTATTCTATTAATTTTAAATATTAATTATTTTTTTGCAAAATAACTTGTTACATCTTTTAAGTATTCTATTATATCTAAGTTTTGTGGGCAGGCTTTTTCACATTGACCACACTCTACACAGTTATCTGCTCTTGATTTTTCACCCATGTTAAAGTATCTTTCTTTATTAGTTTCATATTTATCATAAATTTTAGCTTCATTATAGAGTGAAAAGATATTTGGAATTGCAACTCCTTGTGGACAAGGAACACAGTAATTACATCCTGTACAGGCCACTGGGAAGATATCTAGGAATTTCTTTCTGGCCTTATTTATTAATTCAGTTTCTTTATCAGACAGACTGTTTTGGTCTGCATTGTTAGCAAAATTAATATTTTCCTCGATTTGTTCTAAAGTACTCATACCGCTTAAGACTACACTTACTTCTTTTTGATCCCACAGCCACTGTAAAGACCACTGTACTGCATTTCTATCATTATTAGATTTATCTAAGATATCTTTTACTTTTTTTGGTGGTGTTTGAGCTAATGTTCCACCTCTTAAAGGCTCCATAACTACTACTTCGATACCTTTGTTATGAGCATGTTTAAGACCTTTTTTACCAGCCTGGAATTCAGTATCTAGATAATTATACTGAATCTGGCAGAAGTCCCAATCATAGTAATCTATAATTTCTTCAAAGAGGTCATAGTCTGCGTGGAAGGAAAACCCGATCTGTTTAATAGTTCCTTTCTTTTTCTTTTCTTCAAGCCAGCTAAAGACATCAAGTTCTTTATAGTTTTCCCAATACTCCCTATTTAGGGTATGTAGAAGATATAAATCGATATGGTCAGTTTGTAGTTTCTCAAGCTGTTTGTCTAGATAATAGTCGAAGTCTTCTCTTTTTTCAATCTTCCAAGAGGGAAGCTTTGTAGCAAGATAAGCTTTTTCTCTATAACCATCCTGTAGGGCTTTTCCAACTACTGTTTCACTGTTTCCTCCATGATAAGGCCAGGCAGTATCAATATAGTTGATCCCATTGTCAATTGCATATCTAATCATTTCAATTGCTTTCTTTTCATCAATATTTTCATTATCATCATCAATTACCGGTAAACGCATACATCCCATTCCAAGAATAGAAGTATCCATATTACTATTTCCAAAATTTTGATATAACATTATTTATACTCTCCTTTTGATATTAAGCTTTTTAGTTTAAATAATAGTATAACATATTACTTGTGATAAGTCCAAACTCAACAAGAAAGCACATCATAATTGTTAATTGATTGTAATAATTTTATAAAATTTGACAGACCAAATTTAGTATAATATACTAAAATAGAATTGGATAAAGTATATATTTCACTTAACTAATATAAAGGGGGAACGAAGATGGCAAATAAGATGAAGACGATGGATGGAAACACTGCTGCAGCTCATGTTGGTTATGCTTTTACTGATGTTGCTGCAATCTATCCAATAACTCCTTCATCCCCAATGGCTGAATTAGTAGATGAATGGAGTGCACACGGCAGGGAAAATATTTTTGGTCAAAGAGTAAAGTTATCTGAATTACAATCTGAAGGTGGGGCTTCAGGTGCAGTTCACGGATCATTATCTGCAGGAGCATTAACAACTACTTTTACTGCTTCACAGGGATTACTGTTAATGTTACCGAACATGTACAAAATTTCTGGTGAACTTCTACCGGGAGTATTTCATGTAAGTGCCCGTAGTATTGCTACTCACGCATTATCAATTTTTGGTGATCAATCAGATGTAATGGCAACAAGAGCGTCGGGTTTTGCATTATTAGCCTCAGGTAGTGTTCAGGAAGTTATGGACCTTGGTGGAGTTGCACATTTAGCTGCAATCAAGTCAAGTTTACCTTTTGTACATTTCTTTGATGGGTTCCGTACATCACACGAGTATCAAAAAATTGATGTAATGGACTATGATGATCTAGCTAAACTTGTAGATTATGATAAAATACAGGAGTTTAGACACAGAGGATTAAATCCAGAACATCCTGTAACTAAAGGTACAGCAATGAATCCTGATATTTTCTTCCAGGCTAGAGAATCTGTTAATAAGTATTATGAAAGAATTCCTGATATAGTTGAAAACTACATGCAGGAGATTACAAAGATTACAGGAAGAGAATACCATCCATTTAATTACTATGGTGCTGAAGATGCAGAACATATAGTAGTTGCAATGGGTTCAGTTACTGATACTATTGAAGAAACTGTTGATTACTTAGTAGATAAAGGGGAGAAGGTTGGTGTAATTAAAGTCCACTTATACAGACCATTCTCAGAAAAATACTTTATGAATGTTTTACCTGATACAGTTAAGAAAATTAGTGTTCTAGATAGAACTAAAGAACCTGGTTCTGTAGGAGAACCATTATATGAAGATGTTCGTTCATTATTCTATGATAAAGAGGATAAGCCTTTAATAGTAGGTGGACGTTATGGTTTAAGTTCTAAAGATACAACACCTACAGATATTAAAGCTGTTTTTGATAATCTTAAAAAGCAAGAACCTAAAAATCAGTTTACAATTTCTATTAATGATGATGTTACATATACTTCACTTAAACCAGAAGAAAAAATTGATTCAACTCCAGAAGGAACAGTTAGATGTAAGTTTTGGGGCTTTGGTTCAGATGGTACTGTTGGTGCTAATAAGAATGCTATTAAGATTATTGGTAACAACACAGATAAATATGCTCAAGCATATTTCTCATATGATTCCAAAAAATCGGGTGGTGTAACAGTATCTCACCTTCGTTTTGGAGACAAACCTATTAAATCAACTTATTTAATCGATGAAGCTGATTATGTAGCTTGTCATAAGGATTCATATGTTGAAAGATTTGATATGTTATCTGATCTTAAACCAAATGGTACATTTGTATTAAATACAAACTGGACCGGAGAAGAACTCGAAGAAAAATTACCGGGTGATATGAAAAAATATCTTGCTGAAAATAATATTGACTTCTATACAATAAATGCTGTAGATATCGCTCAAGATGTTGGTTTAGGAAACAGAATCAACATGGTTATGCAGACTGCATTCTTTAAATTAGCTAAGATTCTACCAGTTGATGATGCAATTAAATATCTTAAAAATGCAATTGAAGATACATATGGACATAAAGGTGAAAAAATTGTAGAGATGAATAAAAGAGCTGTTGATAAAGCAATGGATGCATTAATAAAAGTCGATATTCCTGATAGCTGGTCAAGTGCTAAAAGCGAAGAAGAAAAAGTAGATCAAGATCTACCGGATTTTGTTAATGATGTAGTTAAAGTTGTGCAAAAACAAAAAGGTGATGACCTACCTGTTAGTACATTTACTGGTAGAGAAGATGGACATTTCCCACCAGGATTATCTAAGTATGAAAAACGTGGTGTAGCAGTAAATGTTCCTGAATGGCAGCCTGATAACTGTATTCAGTGTAACCAATGTGCTATTTCATGTCCACATGCTGTTATTAGACCTTTCTTGTTAGACGATAAAGAAAGAGAAAATGCTCCAGAAGGTCTTAATACAATTAAACCGATGGGTAAAGGATTTGAAGGACTAGAATATAGAATTCAAGTTAGCCCACTTGATTGTATCGGTTGTGGTGTTTGTGCAGAAGTTTGTCCTGCTCCAGAAAAAGCATTAGTTATGGAGCCTTTCGAAGGACAGCTTGAAGAGCAAAAAGAGAACTGGGAATATGTATCTGATAATGTAACTTATAAAGAAGATAAGATGAATAAATTTACTGTTAAAGGTAGTCAGTTTGCTCAACCATTACTTGAGTTCCACGGAGCTTGTGGTGGCTGTGGTGAAACACCATATGCTAAGTTAGTAACACAACTCTTTGGAGATAGAATGATTATAGCAAATGCAACTGGTTGTTCCTCAATCTGGGGAGGTACAGCTCCTACATCTGTATACACTACAAATGAAGATGGACATGGTCCAGCATGGGCTAACTCCTTATTTGAAGATAATGCAGAGTATGGATACGGTATGTACCTTGGAATGGAACAATTCAGAGATCAACTGAAGATGAAGATGGAAAAAGCATTAGAACAAGATATTTCTGATGAACTTAAAGAAGTATTTAAAGAATGGATTGAAGGTAAAGATAAAGCTGAAGCCTCAAAAGAAGCAACAAATAAGATGATTCCACTTCTTAAAGAAGAAAAAGATAATGAAAATGTTGCATTTATCTTAGAAAATAGAGAGTTCTTAATTAAGAAGTCTCAATGGATCTTTGGTGGAGACGGCTGGGCTTATGATATAGGTTACGGTGGTCTTGACCACGTACTAGCTCAAGGTGATGATGTAAATGTATTAGTATTTGATACAGAGGTTTATTCAAATACTGGTGGACAGTCATCTAAGGCTACTCCAACTGCTGCAGCAGCTAAATTTGATGCAGCCGGTAAGAGAACTAAGAAAAAGGACTTAGGAAGAATGGCGATGACTTATGGTTATGTTTATGTTGCTCAAATTTCATTAGGTGCTAACATGAACCAAACTGTAAAAGCTCTTAAAGAAGCCGAAGCTTATCCTGGTCCATCACTAGTAATCGCTTATTCTCCATGTATTGCTCATGGTCTATCAGCAGGAATGAGCTGTAGTGTTGATGAAGAAGAAAGAGCAGTTGAGGCTGGATATTGGCATCTATACAGATATAATCCTGAATTAGAAGCTAAAGGAGAAAATCCATTTAGCCTTGATTCAAAAGAACCAAAAGCTAACTTCAGAGATTTCTTATTAAGTGAGGTTCGTTACTCAAAACTAAAACAAGAATTTCCAGAAGTTGCAGAACAACTATTTGAACAGGCTGAAAAAGATGCTATAGAAAGATATAAATCATACAAGAGAATAGAAGAATCTCTTGAACCTGATCAAGAATAAATGAAATAAAAATATAGTAAACAAGTAGCCGGGTGTAAAAACCCGGCTTTTTCAATGTATTTTTTTAATCTAATATGTTACAATAAAAGCTGTGGTTAAATTTAAGGAGTGGATATACTTTGTTTTCATTAATTATAGCAATTATCTGTAGTTCTTCAATAGCACTAATATTTAAATACAGTGAACAAAAAAAGGCAAATAGATATCTAGTAACTTCATCTAATTATTTAGTAGCTTCAATAATTAGTTTGTTTTTTATAATGTCTTCAAGTGATATTACTTGGCCTAGACTAAAAGACTTTAATGTTTTCATGGGAGAGTTTCAGTACATACTTACAGACTCACAGCTTAAATTTACTCTTGAAAGCAGCAGCATCTGGGCTGCAGTTATTGGAATATTTGGTGGAATATTTTTCTTTTTAGCCTTTGTTTTTTATCAAAAAAGTGTTAATGAAGAAGGAGTAGGCTTAGCAGGAACTTTTGCTAAATTAGGCATATTAATTCCAATGGTACTTGCAATATTTTTCTGGAATGAAGTTCCTCAGCTTATTCAATGGTTAGGTATTGCACTGGCATTAATTGCAATAGTTATTGTAAACTTTCCATTCAAAAAAAATCTAAAAAGAGCATTAAGGTGGACATTAATTTTCTTATTTATATTTGGTGGATTAGGAGAGTTTGCAAACAAGATATTTCAGTATTACGGACAAATACATGAAAAAAACTTATTTTTATTCTTTGTTTTTTCAACAGCCTTTGTTATTAGTCTAGTATATGTTTTATACAGGGGAGATAAGTTTAGACTAAGAGATATGATTATTGGTATCTTTGTTGGAATACCTAATCTATTTTCTTCATTTTTTTTAATAAATGCCTTAGATGAACTAAAAACAGCAGTAGTATTTCCTATTTTTAGTGCTGGTGGTATTGTAGTAATAAGTCTAGGTGGGTATTTTATTTATAATGAGAGTTTAAATAGAAAAGAGAAAGTAGCTATTGTATTAACTATAATAGCTTTAATTTTAATTAATATTCAAAAGTAACCGTATTACTTGACAAGACGGCATATTCATAGTAAAATTTTATTTGTAGCAATAGAAATTACTTGTTATTCTATACCTTATATGTTATTATAATTTTTGGACTAAAAAAATATGTGCCCGTAGCTCAATTGGATAGAGCGACTGACTACGGATCAGTAGGCTAGGGGTTCAAGTCCTCTCGGGCACGCCATTATATTTTCCTTATCATATCAAAGATGATAAGGGTTTTTTAATGTCTAGAGATAAGTTAAAATATGTTAAAAAAGGCTAAATGTTAGCCGGATGTTAGCAGAGAGCAATTAAAAAAGAGTTAAAGACTGTTAAAAAAATGAAGAAATTAGACATTCCCCCTTCTGTTTTTAGAGAAGGATTTTTTATTTAATAACATTATTAATTATATGAGTTTTGAAAAAAATTATAAATGAGACAGAAAGTATAAAATTACATTCATATAAAAAAACTATTTTCTAAAGATAATCAAGTTGAAATCTAAAATAATAATACTACAGATAATTTGGTACATATTATAGCGGTCCAACCCCCTAATAATGGAGAAAAAGTATGTTTAACTCCATTTTTCTTAGGATTTCAGATTTAAGCAATAAATTCTTTTGGTTCAAATTCTTTGTTCTGTATAGCTTGATAGAAATTTGATGG
>Ga0306869_1000125_pt1 | contig 44618 bp, 46 predicted proteins | sample AntRauTorckE6833_FD_190421 | JGI IMG/M metagenome (GOLD analysis project Ga0306869, IMG submission 190421) | Saline lake microbial communities from Rauer Islands, Antarctica - Metagenome Torckler E6 #833 (v2) (version 2) | ecosystem: Environmental > Aquatic > Non-marine Saline and Alkaline >... | reverse complement strand
TGGAACACTTGGTTATTTATCACCAAATGAATACGAAAAGAATTACAAACAAAACAAGTTAATCAATTAATCATTAAAATGAACTTACTATATTTTTAACTTGTCCGTTTTCTTGACATAGTACCATATACTGATTATGTATATATAAAGATTAGAGTTGAACTTATCAATATAAAATATTTATCTAATTATGTTTTTGTGATGTCATTTCATTTTAGCGATAGATTAATAGAAGAAAAGGATTTTCCATATAAAAATTAAATATGAGTGAATGAAAGAATGAAAGGAATGAGAGGGATGGATGTAAAGAAAGATCTAAAATTATGTATGATATGTATGCAAGAACATCAAATTGAAATTGTAATAGAGAGAACAAAAAATATATTTAAAAACGAAGAAATTGAATATGATGAAAAAATGTTTTATTGTCCTAATGCTGAAGAATATTCTATACCAGAAGATTTTATTAAAGAAAACGATAAAAATATGAAAGATGCTTATCGAAAAAAAGTAGGATTATTAGAATCAGAAGATATTAAAAATATTAGGGAAACCTATCGTATGAGTCAAAAAGATATGGCCCGGATTTTAGGATGGAGCGAATCCACCATTACAAGATATGAAACACACCAAGTACAAGATAATGCACATGACTCTATATTGAGAAAAATTTCAAACGATCCTCGATGGCTATTTCAGTTTTTAGAGGATAATAAGAGTCAGATTAGTGATAAAGCGTATCTTAAATATAGAAAAGAGATTTCCAAACAACTTAGATTAAAAGAAAATGAATATATTACACAATCATTAGAGGTTGCTCATATATCAGAGAATAAGGAGAAATATAATGGTAACTCATTATTTAATCTTGATAAGGTAATTGATACAATCAATTATATTGCCAATAAAATGTCACCTATATATCTTGTTAAACTCATGAAAACCTTATGGTATATTGATAACTTGTCTTATAAATTAAGAAACAAGAGTTTAACTGGCATGGTTTATTATAAGTTGCCCATGGGGGCAGCGCCACATAGGTATCAATTGATTACAGAACTAAAAGATTTAACTTTTGAAAAAGTTGACTTTGGTGAAAGTCAAGGGGTTAAACTCATCAGCAACCCAAAATATAAATACAAGGATTTGACTGAAGAAGATAAGGAAATCATTGATAGGGTGATTACTGAACTTATATCTTTATCGACAAATGAATGTATAGAAAAGATGCATCATGAACAAGCTTATATTAAAACAAAAAACAATAAACGAATTTCATATGATTATGCAAATCAGATTGATTTAGATTAGATTTAATATAGAAAGCAAATCCAAACTTAATATTGGTTTTGCTTTTTTTTATTCCAAAGTTATTCATGAGCGAATGAAATAATCTAACTATGATGATATAATACTTTTATGAATGATAAATAATATATCTTGATTTAAATAAATATTGAAAGGATAAACAAATGATTTCTAAATCAAATTATGTATCTTATAAACAATGTCATAGACAATACTATTTGGATAAGCATAAAAAAAACTTATCTCAAATGAATGGTTCTATTTTAAGACGCTTAGACATGGGAAAAGAAGTTGGACATTTGGCTAGTTCTTTGTTTAAAGATTTAGTAGAAGTCGAATATAACACCAATAAGGAAGTGATGATTGGTGATACTGAAGAATATATGGATCAAGGACAGATATCAATCGCTGAAGCATCTTTTTTATATGAAGATTTGTTTTGTTCTGTGGATATATTGGTTAAAGACAATGACAAGTATGATATCTATGAAGTGAAGTCTTCCACATCGATTAAAAAGGATTATTTAAAGGATATTGCTTTTCAATATTATGTTTTAAAACAATATGGTCTAACAATAAGAAATACTTATATCATTTATGTGAATAAAGACTACATTAAAGATGGTGAGATTGATTTAGATAAGTTTTTCATCATTGATGAAATCACTGATAAAATCTTACCTTATGTTAAGAAAGTCCCAGAAACTGTTGATAAAATTAGAGTTTTAGATAAAATGCCAAGTTTTTTACCCAACAGTCATTGTTCAGATTGTGGCTATTATAATTTTTGTTATTCAGACTTACCAGGAGATTCGATTACTAACTTGTATTATTATAGGAAGAAAAAACAAGAATTTCTTTTAGGTCATAAAACCTTTAAAGATATTCTAGACCATGATTTAAATTTATCTGACATTCAAAAAAGACAAATTGATTATTATTATCATGATAGAGACATGCATGTTAAGAAAACCATGTTAAAGCATTTATTAAATGATTGGGATTATCCTTTATACTTTTTAGACTTTGAAACATTAGACTATGTGATTCCAAAGTTTAATGGCACAAAAGTAAACCAACGATTGCCTTATCAAGCTTCTTTACATGTTTTAGATTATATTGATTCATTAAGTCATAAAGATATTTTAATTGAACCTTCAGATGATCCTAGACTTCTTATGTGTCAGTTCTTAACTGAAGAGATTGGTGAGACAGGATCCATTGTGGTTTATAATGCATCTTTTGAAAAGAGTATTATTAGAGACTTAATCAATCAGTTTCCAGATTACGCTGAAAGGCTTCAATCCATTCATGATAGGGTCGTCGATCTTTTGGATGTCTTTAGAGATGGTTTGGTTTATAATCAAGAGATGGGCGGTTCTTTTTCCATTAAAGTGGTTTATCCTGCTTTAGTCCCTGAAAAAGTTAATGCTTATAAAAACTTGGAAGAAGTTCATAATGGTATAGAAGCCATGAATGCCTTAGAGTCTCTAAGTGATTTATCAGGTGACACCCTAGAAAAAAGAAAAGAACAATTAAAAGCCTATTGTAAATTAGACACTTTGTCGATGGTGGATATTTATAACAAATTAAAAGAATTTGTTTAAAAGTATTATAAAAGCCATTTAACCTTATATTGAATACCCAAATTATTAAACAATCATTAATTTTTCAAGTTAATGATTGTTTTTTTTGAGTCTAATTCATTTATAGATGATTTAATCTTTGCTATAATAACTGTTATACAAGTAAATTCTTATATATGAGTTTTATAGGAGGCTAATTATGCAATACCTTGCAAAAGATGTTGAAGAATACCTTGATCAAATACCTGAAGACAGAAAAGAAGTCTTTAAAAGATTAATGACTTCAATCAAAGATAATTTACCAGATGGTTTCCAAGAAACCATCTCCTATAACACAGTTGCTTATGTGGTCCCTAAAACCATATATCCTCAGGGTTACAAAGCGAATCCTAAAGAGCCTTTACCATTTATCTATCTTGCTTCACAAAAGAATTATATTTCTTTGTATCATATGGGTATATATGCAGATGAAGATTTAAGAGAGTGGTTTATTAAGGCTTATAAAGACCAACTTAATAAAAAACCGGATATGGGTAAAAGTTGTATACGCTTTAAAAACATGAATCAGATTCCCTATGATTTGATTAAGGAATTAGCTGGTAAGATTACTGTTAATCAATGGATAAATATGAATGAGGACAATCAAAATGAAGTTTAAATATAGTTGTCAAGTTATGATTAATAAAAATATTGATTTAGTGGCTAGTGCCATGATAGATTATCAGGCTATGAAGGAATGGCAAGTTGGACTATTAGATATAAAACCAATAAAAGGAATACCAGGTCAAGATGATTCTGTCACAAAGCTATTTTTTAAAGGTGATATGGTCATGAAAGAGACCATTGAGAAAAACCTTTTACCTGATCAATTCATACAAGTCTATGAAATGAGTGGTGTATGGAATAGGTGTGTGAATGATTTTACTGATTTGAATGGTAAAACGCAGTGGACAATGGAAACAGAATTTATTTTTGATAGAGATATTGATTTACCAATAGAAGCTTTTAAAAAGAAAAGCTTAGAGGGTATGAACTTATTTAAAACTTATATAGAAAATAAGGTATAGTCTATATCCACCATTAACCTGGCGGATATTTTTTTGATGATGATTGAGTGAAAACTATTTACTTTTTCTATATTTATGGTACACTTAATAGTCTTAGAAAATGAAGGAGAATTAAATGAACTATAAAAACGAACAAATTGAACACGCATTAAATGATATGGGATTTGATGAATTCACTGAAATTCAAGCAAAAGCAATTCCATTAATTGAGTCAGGATTAGATATTATTGGACATTCACAAACTGGAACTGGTAAAACAGCAGCTTTTGGATTGCCACTATTAGAACGATTGGATTATGAAAACAAAAACATTCAATCAATTATCATCTGCCCGACTAGAGAACTTGCAGTACAGGTTAAATCAGAAATAGATTTGATGGGTCAATATCTACCAAAACTTAAAACTGTCGCAATTTATGGTGGTGAACCAATTACCACTCAAATAAGAAGTTTAAAATTTAAACCTCAAGTTATCATTGGAACACCAGGTAGAATCATCGATTTAATGAAAAGAAAATTAATTAAACTATTTGATATATCTTATCTTGTATTAGATGAAGCCGATGAAATGTTGAAAATGGGCTTTATCGATGACATTGAACTTATCTTAGAACAAACCAATGAAAACAGACAAACTGTCATGTTTTCAGCAACCATGCCTAAAAGAATTATGGATATCACCAATCGTTACATGAGAAATCCACAACTAGTCAGTGTTGTTACTGGTGATGAAACAAACCTTGATATTACTCAATATTATTATCAAATTCAAGATAAGAATAAAGTTGAAGGTATTCAACGTTTATTACATGTTTATAACCCAAATCTAACCTTAATCTTTTGTAACACCAAAAGAAAAGTAGATGATGTAACAAGAGAACTGGCTAAAAAAGGTTATAATGTTAATAAAATCCATGGCGATTTAAAACAAACTGCTAGATTACAAGTATTAGATTCTTTCCATGCGGGTGTCTTAGATGTTTTAGTAGCGACAGATGTTGCTGCTAGAGGCTTGGATATTAAAAATGTTGAAATTGTGATTAACTATGATGTGCCTGATAAAGCAGAGTATTATGTTCACCGTATTGGTCGTACTGGCCGTATTGGTAATAAAGGGTATTCTTTCACATTAGTATCAAAACGTGAATTATCTCGTTTAGATAGCATCTTGGCATTTACAAAATCAACCATTAAGAAAAGAAAAATCCCTACACCAGATGCAGTAGTTAAAATTAGACAAGACCACCAATTACTAGAGGTTGAACAAATTGTTGAAAACATCAACACCAACCCTTACTTAGATACATCTGCTAAGTTATTGGACATCCATGAACCTTTAGAAATTATCAGTGCCTTACTATACAAACTTGATAAAGATCAAGTGACAGAGAAAATAGGCGGCGACATCAACGAAGATTTCTCTAAGAGAAATAAGAATGGTGGATCTAAAGGAAAAACTAAAAATCCAAGAACTAGGTCTAACCACCAAAGATACCATTTAAATGTTGGTAGTGAATCAGGTTTAACTCCAAAACAATTGGTTAACTTTATTATAAAGAAAACAAGATTGGGTAATAATGATATTCTTGATGTGGCAGTGAGTAAAAAAGCTAGTTTCTTCTCTACTCAACCAAAACATTACAATCATGTGATTGCCTCTTTAACCAATGTGACTTTAAGTGGGAAGAATACTTCAGTACAAATGGCTAAACCAACTAAGAAAAACTATAATAGATAATAAAAATGCTTTCGTTTTGAAAGCATTTTTTCTTGAATAGAAAAAAATATTCCCAGATGGTATAATATAAATGAAATTTAGAAACTAGAGGTGTCACATGAATAGAGTTAATGTAAAGTATCAAGAAGCCGTAAGACAAAGTAAAGAAAAAAGAAGGAAAATCGGACAAAGCATTTTTATGATTTCTTTACTTTTATTATTTATAGCATTTATCGTGGATATGATAATTAATATAGAAACAACATTTATCATTATGCTTGTCGTTGGAGCTGTTTCTATTATTTGTTTATTGCTAATGCTTATAATACCTTTATATATGAATGAAAAACCACTTTACGAAGTATTGGTTGAAGAGATTGTTCAAGACATTAATTTGAATGAACAAAGAAACATTGATTATCTGGCCTACCCAAAAGAGAAAGACTTATTTAATCAAAGTGGCCTATATCCTAAAGGGTCTTCAAAACTTAATCGTTTCCAAATGATGTTGAGCACAGATTATCATACCAATGTTAATTTATTTTTTACAGAGATATTTACTCAAACAGATAAATCTAGGATTGTATATCTTAAAGGTTTGTATATCTTAAAGGTTTGTATATAAAGTTTGATACCATGAATGAAAATCTTTTCCAAATCAGAAGAAAAGGAAAAGAAAGACATAAAGGCATAAAGTTAGAAAAAGAAGTAAGAGAAGATAAAACTAGGATTTATACAGAAGGTAAGGCCATTAAAGCAAATTATCTAGCTTTATATGATAAATTAAATGAAAGATATAAACAAGTCGATATATCAGGTATTGAAAGACAAGTCCATATAGCAATCCATGATTTCTTTAAGTTTAAAAGAGAAAAGACCATTACTGATCAAGTGTATAAACACTATTATAATGAAATTAAAGATGCTATTGATTTGGTAGATGAAATTAGCGATGAAATTTCATATTAAAATATAAATAAAAACGGAAGTGATTTAAGCTTCCGTTTTTATTTTTTATTCCAATATTTCTATGCCCAATCAGTTTATAGGATATTCAGATATGAATAGTGAAAGGGCAAGAAATTAAATTGGTATTATAAGAGTACTTCGTTTATAAAGACATCAAGTATATCAGGATCAAACTGAGTACCTGAGTTTCTTCTTAATTCTTGTATCGCTTTTTGTTTTGGAAAAGCTTTACGATAAGGTCTATCATTTGTCATTGCTTCATAAGCATCAACTACTGATATTAATCGAGCCAGATAAGGTATTTCATCTCCTTTTAAGCGATCAGGATAACCTTTTCCATCAATACGTTCATGATGAGACCTTGCTGCATGTGCTATTTCACTAAAATTTGAATTAGAATTAAGAATATCATAGCCAATAAGCACATGTGTTTTCATGATTTGCCATTCTTCAGTTGTAAGTGTATCAGGCTTATTTAGTATATTTTTAGGTATGGAAGTTTTACCAATGTCATGTAAAAGTCCAGCGATTTCTATGGTCTCTAATTCTATACCATCAAAGCCTAAGGCTTTTCCTAACTGATAAGAGAATTGACCAACTCTTTTGGAATGGTTTTCTAAAAATAAAGGGTTGTTCTTAAAACCATAGATAACTTCATGAGAAAAAAATTCGGGGTCGAAACTTTGTGAGTATTTATTAAAGAATAAGGGGAATGTATTCATACCGGAAAAATTCTCGGTATTTAATGAATAATAATTAAATTGAGATTGATTATAGCTCAATAACAATTGAAAGACTGAGTCTTTATAATTGTTTAGTTTTTCTGTTTTACTCGTGTTTGTTATCATTGTAGTCATCATATGATTTTTCTTTTAAACGAAAACACGATTGTTTACAGATTCTAGTGAATTCATATTTTTATGAATCATTTCAATTTTCAGTCCCAATTAATCTGTCTAAAATATAGACCAATGGCACAATATTTTTATCCTTCATTTTATACACCTTCTATCCTTTACAAAACTCACACTTATATTTTCTTACACTTTTAAGTATAAAACAACGGCGTATACGTCATACTTTTGAAGAAAAACGAAAAAAAAGAAAGAATTTTACTCAAATTCTTCCTTTATTTTGTCAATAATGAATTCTTTTACATTTATTTCAGTATCTTTCTCGATAGTTTTAAAGAAATTAACTCTTTTAAACTCGTCCACCTGAAACAATGTGCGAATGGTATTTGTAAGTGCTTCATCGAACTCTTTTTCTTTTTTTAATCGATGGTAGGCTAAAGCTTTATAATAATAAAGATATTCTAGTGAGTAATAACAATAATGTTTTTTAGCTGTTGCAATAGCGATATCTGCGATTTCTATTAACTCATCAAATCGTGATGCTCTTCCATAGTTTTTGATAATCCAAAAATAGACTTGGAAATTTAGTAAAACATTTCCACTAAGCAATAATTGATTATCTTTTCTTAATTTATCGATCTTCTTAAGAATTATTTTTCTATCTAAATCACTGTATTCCATGATGACACCCAACATGTAGAGTTCACTATCATGTAGGAATTGTTTTTTCATGGTATTGTCATAATCAATTTTTTCTTTTAAAGTATCTATCATTTCAATATCAGAGATTGAATTTTGATAAAATTTCAATAATAGCTTTGATAAGAAGTAAAACAATTGGTTTTCATTGTCTAATAAAAGTAGATTTTTATGCTCTTTAATGAGTTGCTTGGCTTCTGAAAATCTTCGTCTAATAACTAAATTATAGATATTTAAGATGATTTCTCTTTCAGCTTGAGAATGGGCTTGAAAAGAAGAAATGATTTTTAATAAAGGGATTTCTAGTCTATTGGCCAATTTATTTAAAATGTCAAAAGGAATTTCTGTTTCACCACGTCTATACCGATAGTAATGTCTTTGAGATACTATTTCAAAAAGATAAGTGGCTTGAGACATTTTCCTGCCAACTCGAAGGTTATCCATGTAATTTAGTAATTTTTGTGTGTCCATAAGCTCTCCTTTTTGAAAAATAATGCAAAATACGCCAAAACTATGACGTATACGCCGTTTTCATTATAAACTATTATTGCTAATATATAAATATATTAAATATATTTATATATTAGGAGTGGGAAAAATGAGAAATTTATTGGTTTTTTTAATGGTATTAGGGTTCGTTTTTGTTTTAAATACAAATGGTGAAGTACAAGCAGTTAATAATGATACACAAGCAGTTGACTTTGATGATGACGATTTACCTGATTTGGTTTTCGTAGACTTTGACGATGATGATTTACCTGACTTGGTTTTTGTTGGAGAAGAATCAAATGATCAACCAGGATTAGAATTAACTGACTTTGATGATGATGACTTACCAGATTTGGTTTTCGTAGACTTTGACGATGATGATTTACCCGATTTGGTTTTTATCTAATTTTCTATTAATAACTTAAAGACTAACATTAATATTAATATTTCATATTTTATCTGCGTTTTCTATTATTTTACAAAACTCACAACTTGGATATAATAAGAAAATCTTGAAAGTGAAATATTATATATTATGATTTTACATAAGCCTATTTATTCTGCTGTTTCATCAAAACTCACAAATTGTTAAATAAGTATTGAATAAACCCTGCAGCATGAAAATGCTGCTTTAGGTATGTTTACTATAATTATATCACAAATGATACTTTAATTTAATTTTGATGTTATTTAAAAATAGTGCAATATGATTAGCTTATAATGCATAAGTAGAATGAATACAGTATATATAAAGGAAATGTATACTGTATGTTTGAAATGACTTTTTCTTTAAATGTTGTATAATAGTTATGAGGTGGTGATGGACTTGGATAATTTAAATGAATCTATTCTTTGCATTGGGGCTTGTAATATTGATTATAAGTTTAGAGCGAGAGATAAGATAATTAAGAAAACATCTAATCCTGTAGATTCTCTTATGTCTTATGGCGGAGTTATCAGGAATGTTGGTGAAAATTTAAGTCATTTAAATCAAGATGTGTCATTGATGACTTTACTTGGAGATGATATCTTGGGTGAAAAACTTATTTTAGATTTAAAAGAATATATGGATGTTTCTCTTATTGATAAAAGAGACAATCAATCAACCGGCCAATATTATGCGGTGATGGATAGTCATGGTGATATGGATGTTGCTTATGCAAATATGTCTATCTATGAAAACATGGATGATGCTTGGATAATTAGTCATTCAGAATCTTTTAAAAACTACGCTTGGATTGTTGTGGATTTAAATGTTCAAATGAGTGGTATTGCAAGGTTAATAGAATTATCAAATATGTATTCTATGAAACTAGCTGTTATTGGCGTGTCGGGTCCAAAGATGAAAAATCTACCGAGTGATATTAAAGGGATAGATTTATTAATTGTTAATAAAGATGAATCACAAACTTATTTTGAGTCAAAGGAAGATTCAAAAACATTATGTAATTTTTGGCTTAATAAAGGTGTTAAACGTGTTGTGGTGACATCAGGTAAAGAAGATGTATACTTTGGAGATCAATTAGGTGTCGATTCATTATCAGTGATTGAGGTTGAAAATCACAAACTTATAGATTCAACAGGTGCAGGTGACGCCTTTAGTGGTGGCGTTTTACTTGGTCTAATAAAAAAGATGACTTTACTTAAATCGGTTGTTTATGGTATGGTTAATGCTAGTTTAAACATTCAAAGTCAAGACTCAGTTAGAAAAGATATAAATGAAACAATGATTATACAGGAGGTAAAAAAATATGAATCAATTTAATCAATACTTAGATATAAAAGAAGAGGTTAAAAAAGCTTTAGACCAAGGAAAGGCAGTTGTAGCTTTAGAGTCAACCATTATTTCTCATGGTATGCCGTACCCACAAAATGTGGAAATGGCAAAAAAGGTTGAAAATATTATTCGACAACAAGGAGCTATACCTGCAACCATTGCTATTATGAATGGGAAAATTAAGATAGGTCTATCTAGTGAAGATTTAGATAGCTTAGCACAAGAAAAATTTGTTGAAAAAGTTTCAAGGCGTGACATGGCCAGTGTTATTGCTAGAAAAGCAATGGGCGCAACCACGGTTGCTTCAACAATGATTTGTGCCAATATGGCAGGGATAAGATTCTTTGTGACAGGTGGTATTGGTGGTGTTCATAGGGGCTATGAACAAACATTAGATGTTTCTGCGGATTTAGAAGAATTATCTAAAACCAATGTAACTGTGATATGTGCAGGTGCTAAAGCGATTTTAGATTTACCAAGAACCATGGAATATTTAGAAACAAAAGGTGTTCCGGTGGTTGGCTATAAAACAAAAGTATTACCCGCTTTTTATACAAGGGAAAGTGATATATCATTAACTTTAAGTGTTGAGTCACCTAAAGAATTAGCTGAATTAGTATTTACTAAAGATCAATTAAATATAAGTGGTGGTGTATTGGTTGCTAATCCAATACCAAAAGAAGATTCTTTGTCTAGTCAATATATCAATAAGATCATTGACCAGGCTATTATAGATAGTCAAGAAGATGGTATAGAAGGAAAAGATGTAACGCCTTACCTATTGGCTAAAATTGTAGAGAAGACTGAAGGAAAGAGTTTAAAAGCCAATTTAGCGCTTGTCTATAACAATGCATTGGTTGGTGCTTTAATAGCAACAGAATATGCTAAGTTAAACCAATAAAGGAGAAAAGCATGGATAAAAAGAAATTAAATGAACGTTTTGATTATTGGGTAAAGAAGCTACGGTTAGAAGACAACTGGGATATTAAGTTAGAGTTAGTTGAAGATAGTGGTTTTAAAAAAACGGGTGATTTTAAAATAGACCCTGATGATAAGAAAGCTGTTTTATTACTCAATGCTCTTAATCCACATAATCTTAATTTAGAGGAAATCATTGTTCATGAATTATTTCATATTAAATTATACCCTTTAGATCAAGTCACTGAAACTTTGATTGAGTCTCATTACGAAGAAGGTAGCCCAGCACATAAATTTGCATACTCGCAGTTTATGGGTTCACTTGAACAAACTGTGGCTGAATTAGCCAAATGTTTTTTATTAGAATATGGTGAGGATAAAACACTAACTTATGGTAGAGTTAAAAGTATTAAGGGATTTAATGCGTTATATGATGATTTAAAGTCATATGGTTATGATGATTGATAATAAGCATTCATTATACTTTAATGAGAGATTTTTACTGAAGGGAGTACATTATGAGAATATGCTCAAATTGTGGACAACAAGTTAAAGATGATGCAAAGTTTTGCATGTCATGTGGTGTTGCTCTAGAAAATAATAGGAATTATGTTAAAAGTACAACAAGAGATATTAAAGAAGAAAAAGGAAAAACCATATCGACATTAACAGTTGTTTTTGGGGCTATGGGTTTTTGGCCATTAATCATCATAGGATCAATAATTGGTATTATTCTATATATAATTTCAAAGAATTATAAAGATAATGAATATGAAAAGAGAGCAAGACTTGGCCTTGCCCTTTCTGTAGGATCGCTACTGCTCTACATCGCAGGCTTTATATTGCTGCTAGTAGTGATTGTTGGAGCCTAAAATAATAAAAATAGTAATATTATTTGTGAATTTCGAGCGAAAACACTTGTAATTATTTTAATATAGTGTATTATAATAGATGACGCAATATAAATGTGAAGTAAAATTAAGTTAACAAAGTTACCTAATTATTATAAGCAGTATATTTAAGTCAAATAATATAATAAGGAGGTAACGCACATGACTGGTAAAGTAAAATGGTTCAACGCTGAAAAAGGTTTCGGATTCATCACAACTGAAGACGGAAAAGATGTATTTGCTCATTTCTCTCAAATTCAAAAAGATGGTTTCAAATCTTTAGAAGAAGGAGAAGCTGTAAGTTTTGATATTACTGAGGGACAAAAAGGTCCTCAAGCATCAAACATCGTTAGCATCTAATTATCAAACTAAATAAAGACAATATCTGATGATATTGTCTTTTTTTTAATATGATTTAACAAATAAATTACTATATACCTTTAAGTTACGTGATATAATAAAAAAGGAAGGTAAGGTGAAACTATGAGAATTGCATTAATTGCCCATGATAAAAAGAAAGATGAAATGATAGAGTTTTGTATAAGACATAAAGATGTTCTTGGACATCATGAGTTAGTTGCGACAGGAACAACAGGTTTAAAAGTTGTTGAAGCAACAGGCTTAAAAGTCCATCGATATAAATCTGGTCCACTTGGTGGAGACCAAGAAATTGGTGCACAAGTTGCCAATGGACAAATTGATTTAATTTTATTCTTTAGAGATCCATTAACAGCACAACCCCACGAACCAGATGTATCTGCTTTGTTTAGGTTAAGTGATGTTTATGAGATTCCTTTAGCATCTAATATAAACACAGCGGAATTGTTTTTCCAAAACTTAAAATAAATATTAACCGATGATAAGTCATCGGTTTTTTTAATGGAATGAATCCATTTAAGAATAATTTTGCTCATTTCTTAGATGAATAATGCTTTCTTTGTTATAATATAGGTATTAAGAGTAATGGAGTGATTTTATGAATAAGTTATTTGTGTTAGGAAGCATTAATATGGATTTTATTTTTACAGTTGATCATTTACCAAGTCAAGGTCAAACCATATCAGGTAAAGACTTTCAAACACTTCCAGGTGGTAAAGGGGCCAATCAAGCAGTTGCGGCCGCGAAGCAAGGCGCAAAAACCTATATGATTGGCAACGTCGGGAATGATATCTTTGGAAGTGAGCTTATAGAAAAACTATTATCCTATGGTGTTAAAACTGATTATGTAAAACAATTAAGTAATACTACTTCAGGTGTGGCGTGTATTTTGTTAGAAAATAATGATAACCGGATCATCACTAATGGCGGGGCCAATCATATTCATGACATTAATGATATTGAAGAAATATTATTTAAAAATGCAAATGCTGATGATACCTTATTAATGCAATTAGAAATACCCTTGGACATTGTTAAAAAGGCATTGAAAATCGCTAAAAATAAGGGTATGCAAACAGCTTTAAATGCGGCGCCAATGAAATCATTAGGTAGTGATACTCTTAGATTAGTTGATTTACTCATAGTAAATGAAAGTGAAACCAAAGCTTTAACTAATCTTGATGTTGACGATACCAACATTGATGAAGCTTTTGAAATTATTAAAACACTAGGACCAAAAAAATGTATTATTACTTTAGGAGAAAATGGTTCTTATTATAAAGAAGAAGATAAAATTATATATACCAAGGTATATATGAGCGACATTGTAGATACAACAGGTGCAGGAGATGCTTTCACGGGTATTTTCTTAGCCAATAAGATGTTGGGGCTTGATACAGAACTTGCCTTGAAAAGAGCAACTGCAGGTGCTTCAATGACCATTGAAACCATGGGTGCTCAAAATGCTATCCCAACAAAAGAAATGATTGATGAGTTCTTAGATAGAGAGGAAAACTAAAATGAAAAGAAAGATTATATTAGATTGTGACCCAGGTCATGATGATGCCATTGCATTAATGTTGGCAGGTTACCATAAAGACATTGAATTATTAGGTGTAAGTGTTGTATCAGGCAACCAAACTTTAGAAAAAACAGGATTAAATACCTTAAACCTTGTCCAATATTTAGGCTTAGATATACCAGTATCTCTTGGAAGTAAAAGACCGATTATTAAAGAAGAAGAGGTCTGTGAAGTGATTCATGGTGAAAGTGGATTAGATGGAGTTGATTTTCCACCATTAAGAAAAACTTTTGATAAAAGACATGCCATTGATTTAATCAAAGATTTAACTTTAAATACTAAAGATAAGGTAACCATTGTTACCACTGGTCCAATGACAAACTTAGGTTTGGCCATAAGAGTTTATCCTGAAATACTAGAAAATATAGAAGAAATTGTATTAATGGGTGGGTCATATACCAATGGTAATGTATCACCTGCTGCTGAGTTTAATATTTTTACTGATCCTGAAGCTGCACATATTTGTTTTAACTCAGGCGTAAAAGTGACCATGATTGGTTTAGACATTACAAGAAAAGTCCTGGTATTACCTGAGATAGTTGAAAGAATGGACAAAATCAATAATCATGCATCAAAATTATTTGTTGATTTAATGAAAGTCTTTAATGAAAATCAAAAGAAAGTCTTTGGCTTTCCTGGTGGGCCATTACATGACCCGGTCACCATCGCTTATTTAATTGAACCCAGTTTATTAACGATAAAACATATGCATTGTTCAATAGATATAAGTCATGGTCCAAGTTATGGTCGTACTAATTGTGATGTCTTTGATTATCAACATAATGCATTTAATACATATGTTGCGACTGATATTAATGTCAATAAATTCTGGAAAATTATAGAAGATACCATGAAGGAAGGGGTACAATAAAATGTTCAAATTTATTAAAAGATTCATAATATTCATCCTTGTTATTGTTGTGATTGCTGTTGGGGGAACACTTATTTTCTTAAACTCAGTAAAAGTCAATGTAACAGAAGATGACTTACCTGAAGAAGTCTACGATCCTTCAGGTAATTTAGAGACCATGATGCAAGATAAGATGATCGCTATTGCGACTTCAGATCAAGCTGACACAAATGAACTTTTTGAAGATTTTTTAAACATGATGATTTATAAAACCATAAAAGATAATGTTAATCCAGAATATGATCCTTTAAATGGGGATACAGATGAAAGTGAATATATAGTTAAGCATTCTCAATTCACTCTTGATTATGTGATTGCTGAAATGACAGAAGATGATCAAGTTAGACTAACAGTAAGTGTTAAAAGAGGCTCTTTTCCAAGTGTAAGTACAGCTTTTTATTTTCTTTTTGATATGGAAGTCATTCGCACATCTATGACATTTAGATTGACTTTAGATAAAGTCTATTTAGATGATAATGAAATTAAATATAGAGTCTACAATTATTTTGTTTCTTTTGCTGATAAAGACCAAATTGAATCCCAGGTTGATAAGGGTACTTTGGATTTAGATGAATACACTTATGAGGTCAATTTTTCAAACTTAATACCTAGTTTATTCCCTGGCTTATAAGACAGTGATAGACTGTATGTAAGTGTTTTCATTTTTATCGTAATTTATATTGAATATTAGGAACCTTGATGATATAATTTTTATGGTTATAGAGGAGGAAGATGATGAGATTATCAGATAGAGTTTTACACATGCAAGAATCACCTGTTAGAAAACTTGTGCCTATTGCTGAAAAGCAAAAAAAGAATGGAAAAAAAGTATATCATTTAAACATTGGACAACCAGATATTGAAACACCAAAAGCATTTATGGAAGCTATAAATGCTTATGATACCTCGGTGATTAAATATTCTTTTTCTCAAGGAGAACCAGTATTAATTGATGCAATAATTGATTATTATAAAAGAGATGGCATGGTATATGAAGACAATGACATCTTAATCACCAATGGTGGTAGTGAAGCATTAACTTTTACAACCATTGCAACATGTAACCCAGGAGATGAAATTTTAATTCCTGAACCTTTTTATACAAACTATAATGGATTTACTAGTGCAGTGAATGTTGATCTAGTACCGATTACAACTAAAGCTGAAGATGGTTTCCATTTACCTAAAGAAGAAGAGATTGTTAAGTTAATCACACCGAAAACAAAAGCCATTCTATTTTCAAATCCAGGAAATCCAACGGGAACAATTTTAACGAAAGTTGAAATGGATATGATTAAAAGAATCGCTATTGAACATGATTTATACATCATTAGTGATGAAGTTTATCGTAAGATGGCATTTGATGGTTTAAAATCATATAGTATGGGTCAATTAGAAGGTATTGATGATCGATTAATTATTGTTGATAGTGTTTCTAAAAGATTTTCTGCATGTGGTGCTAGAATCGGAGCAATCATCTCAAAAAATAAAAAGTTAACGTCTAATATATTGAAACTATGTCAAGCAAGATTATGTGTGGCAACATTAGAACAAATTGGGGCAGCTGCTCTTTATAAGATGCCTTCAGAATACGCTAACGAAATAAAAGATATTTATGAAGAAAGAAGAAATATTGTATATGAAACATTAAAAGAAATACCTGGTGTTGTTTGTGAAAAACCACAAGGTGCCTTTTATGTTGTTGCTAAATTGCCAATAGAAAGTGCTGAAGAATTTTGTGTTTGGTTGCTACAAGATTTTGACCATCATGGTGAAACCGTTATGTTAGCACCTGCACAAGGCTTTTATTCAACCAAAGGCTTGGGTAAAAATGAAGTCAGAATCGCTTATGTCCTAAATTCTGATGAAATGAAAAAAGCTATGAACATTTTGAAAGAAGCATTAAAAGTTTATAATCAATAAACCATAGAGATAACCTTTATGGTTTTTTTCTTAAAGGGATGATAATATGAAAAAGTCAATTATTCTGATTTTGATTTTCATTGTTTTATTAACAATTTCATCTTGTAGATCAATTTATAGAGATTTTCAAGATGATGAATTAGAAGTGATGGCTATGTCTCACTTTAATTTTGATTCTTACGAGACTTTCAAGATTATCGATGTCGATACGGCCGATTATTTAACCACAAAGAATTATCAAAATAGTGGTGTCGTTATAGGCGTTAAAAACAATGAATATAAAATGATCTTTGTTCCAAGAAAAATGAATGAAAATCCTTATATATTAGATAAGGTAGGGTATTTTAATTTAAATGAATTATATAATGAGTTGTCAAATTTTATAGAAGAAAGTATCTTTCTTGAAGACTATGGAGGTTTATCTATAGCCATATATCCTTATGTAGCTATCACAGAGAAATATTCCTCCTTAAACTTTGATAGTCAAATTTTTTATATAGTGTCAACTGACGAAGATATTTACTACGCCAATTATATTGAAGAATCTCTAGTTATTTTTGACAAGGATTATGATATGGTATTTTCATAAAGGCAAGCATAAGACAAAAGATAAAATATATGATAAAATAGAAATAAGAATGAAAGGTGGAATATGAATGAGCAATCCAATTGTTTTAATTAAAGTAAGAGATAAAGATGATATTAAATTAGAGTTATATCCAAGTAAAGCACCAAACACGGTGAATAACTTTATTAGTCATATTAACAAAAAATTTTATGATGGCACGATTTTTCATCGTGTGATTAGTGGTTTTATGATTCAAGGTGGTGATCCTGAAGGTACTGGTATGGGTGGCCCAGGATATAGTATTAAAGGTGAGTTTAAATCACATGGTTTTAATAATGATTTAAAACATGAACGAGGTGTTATTTCTATGGCAAGAGCAGGAGATCCTGATTCTGCAGGTTCACAATTCTTTATTATGCATAAAGATTCTCCACATTTAGATGGACAATATGCAGCTTTTGGAAAAGTGATTGAAGGCATAAAAGTTGTTGATGAAATCGCAAGTACAAGAACAGATGCAAGAGATAAACCAATTGAGCGTCAAATCATTGAAACCATGGAAGTTGATTTGAATGGCTATGTTTTTCAAGAACCTGAAATTATAAAATAAAAAATTATATAGACATAAAGCCATTTTTATTCTCTTATGAGAAAAGAAATGGCTTTTGCTTTGGCTTGTTAAATGTTCGTGTTATAATGTATATGTATCCCCTTGTAGGGGAGGTAAATACTTAGAAGGAGTGAATCATATGAAAAGAGTAGAATTAAAAGTGATAGGAATGACATGTGGTGGATGTGAAAATAGCGTAAAAAGAGTTGTTAAGCAACTTCCGGGTGTTCAAGATGTTGAAGCCAGTCATTCAGAAAAATTCGTCAATGTTTTTTATGATGAAAATCAAGTGAATGAGGGCGATATCTTAAATCAAATTAAAAAGTTAGGTTATGAAGCGGAAGTGAAATAATGAAAAAGCGACTAAAGCTTGATCTAATCGGAATGTCTTGTGCAACTTGTGCGAATTCGATTGATAAAACCTTAAATAAGCAAAAAGGAATAGAAGAAGCAAATGTAAATCTCGCCAATGAAACTGCACTTGTTACTTTTGATGAAGACATTATCTCAGTAGATGAAATGATTCAGTCAATTCAAGCTGTTGGGTATGATGCAAAGTTAAAGCAAGATTTCGTAAAAAAGATAACATTAAGAGTTGAAGGGATGACTTGTGCATCTTGTGCAGCAAATATTGATAGAGCTGTTAATCATTTGTCTGGTGTTGAAGATGTTATGGTCAATGTTGCTAATGATAAAATGACAGTGACTTATGACTCTCAAGCAGTCAAGTTAAGTCAAATTAAAAAAGCAGTTCAAGACGTTGGTTATGATGTTCTTCTAGAAGAAGAGATGAACGAAGACATTGATCCTGATGTTATTAAAATGAATAAAGCTAAGAAAAAGATGTTATTAGCCGCTGGCATAACATCTATTGTGATGACTTTAATGGTCATCCATATGTTTATTACCAATATCTATGGTTATACTGTTATCATTGCAATTTTAGGTTTTCCAGTTGTTTTTATTTTGGGTTCTCATGTCCATAAGGCAAGTTTTAAATCATTAAAAGCATTAAGGCCAAATATGGATGTATTGGTATCCTTGGGTTCTTTACCGCCATATCTGATAGGATTAATGGCATTATTTTTACCAATTACAACTTTTATAGAAATGGCAACTACCATTATGACATTTCATTTAATCGGTAAATACTTAGAAGCCAGAGCTAAAGGAAAAGCATCACAAGCCATAAAAAAATTGGTTGAACTGGGTGCTAAAACTGCTAAGATCATCGTTGATGGTCAAGAGATTGAAGTTTTAACCACAGAGTTATCTGTTGGAGATGTCATGGTCATTAGACCAGGAGAAAAAATTCCAACTGATGGAAAAATCATTGAAGGTGAGTCATTAATAGATGAATCACTAGCGACTGGGGAATCAATGCCTGTTAAAAGAAAAGTTGGAGATACAGTCATTGGAGCAACCATCAATAAACATGGTTTATTAAAGGTTGAAGTTACTAAGATAGGGAATGATACTTTCTTGGCCCAAATCATTGATTTGGTTGAAGCGTGTCAAGGATCTAAAGTACCTATCCAAGCCTTTGCTGATAAAATTACCGGATACTTTGTACCCGCTATTATGGTCATTACAGTATTAACATTTATTTCCTTTAATGTTTTTCCTGAATTCCATTTAAATATCTTAAGAACTTTTGAAGATATTTTCCCATGGATTGTAACAGACCAATCGCCACTGACAATCGCCTTTATTACCGCAACAGCTGTATTGGTTATTGCGTGTCCATGTGCACTTGGATTAGGAACACCAACTGCTTTAATGGTTGGTAGTGGACTTGGCGCTCAAAAAGGAATATTAATCAAAAATGGAGAAGCTGTACAAACCCTAAAAGATATTAAAGCCATTGCTTTTGATAAAACTGGTACATTAACTTATGGGAAGCCAGTTGTGACAGACATTGTCTCAAAAGATAAAAACCATTTACTACAAATTGCTGCCTCACTTGAACAAGGGTCTGAACATGTCTTGGCCAACGCTATTATTGAAAAGGCTAAAACTGATAAAGTTGAAATAAAAGGTATGTCAAATTTTGAAGCGGTTGTAGGACATGGTATAAAAGCCAAGATTGACGGGAAGTTATATATGATTGGTAATCGAAAATTACTAGAACAAACTAAGATTGATTACTCTTCTTATGAAGAATCAATGGTTAAACTAGAGACAGAAGCGAAAACTGCTATGTTAGTTGCAAATGAAAAAGAAGTTATTGGCGTGATTGCTGTGGCAGATGCTTTAAAAGAAAATGTTGTTCATGTAATTAAAGCCATTGAAAGTCTTGGTATTAAAACAGCAATGATTACTGGTGATAATAATAGAACAGCTGAAGCCATCGCTTCTAAAGCAGGTATATCTCATGTTATCTCAAACGTTTTACCAGATGGTAAAGTGGACGAAGTTAAAAAACTACAAGAGCGATATGGGTTAGTTGCCATGGTGGGTGATGGTATCAATGATGCACCTGCATTAAAACAAGCAAACGTTGGAATTGCTATAGGTACTGGAACAGATGTTGCTATAGAAGCAGCTGATGTGACGCTTGTAAGAGGTGAATTAAAAACCATATTGAATGCCATTGAACTTTCTAAGGCAATCTTTAGAAAAATAAAACAGAATTATTTCTGGGCATGGTTTTATAATGCTGTTGCTATTCCGTTTGCAATGTTTGGTTTATTACATCCAATGATAGGTGCAGCTGCAATGTCATTAAGTAGTCTTAATGTTATTTATAACTCATTAAGATTAAAGAAAGTTAACTTAGATAAACATATGGAGGTATCCTATGAAGCATGATCATAAAAGTTCTTTAAACATTCTAAAAACAGCAAGAGGACAAATTGATGCAGTGATAAGAATGACTGAAGAAGATAGGTATTGCGTGGATATCGCCAATCAAATTATGGCTGTTGAAGCATTGTTAAAAAAAGCCAATCTTCAAATTCTTCAACAACATATTGAAACGTGTGTTAGGGAATCGTTTGAAGATGGAACTCATCAGGAAAAACTAGAAGAAGTACTTAAGATACTAAAAAAGTATATTAAATAGCAATCATAAAAGGCTTAATTTCAATTAGTAAGAAATTAAGCCTTTATTATCATATATTTTAGTTCATATTCATTTCAGTGATTTCTAATTTGTACCAAGTAAATTCAACTTGATCTTCAACCCAAGTGATGTTAATTTTAGATGGCACTCGGTAACCATCAAAAGTTTGGTGCTCTATTAAATCAGCGATACATAGTTCTCTTGTGCTTGATTCATCAGCCCCCGTATATCGAATGGTTTCAACACGGACAATATCATTGTTTTCAAAATAGAAGTCTGCGTATATTTCCATGCCTTGATAAATCATATATGCTCTTGCTTGATTGTCACTAATGCCTTCCCAATGGATATAATCTTCTATAGCAGCTGTAGGATACCAACAGATTTCCATTAAAAACCTATGCAATGCTGATTCATTAATCTTTTCATTATCTTTCACATTGACAATTGGAATTAGTCCAGCGATTTTTATTAACATTTCTCCATTTCCTTGATAGAAGAAGTCCCTACCCTTGGTGAAAGCCATTGGTAAATTAACTGTCCAGACAAAGCCAGGATCAGTTACATTAATTTCTTGGTTCGCTTTAGGTGTTAACCATTCATCATCTGGGTTTAATCTCATTTGTCCGGTTTGTTTCAAAGAAACTTTTTTGATGCGTTCACGGCCAACAACACCAGAATTTAATAACCATTGATAAACTGGTTCAGGCAATTGATTGATGTCATCATCTTTAATGACCTCCGTTTGATTTGATTCAATAGACTCATATAAAGTGTCAATGTTTCTATTTGATCTATAGTTCATTAAGCCTCTACTAATCATGATTGTTAGTATCAATACCAATAGAATAATACCGATAATTATTAGTGTTTTAAAATACCAAGTTAATTTCAAAAAATTCATTCTTTTTCTCCTCTTAATGTTTTTAGTAAGAAGTTGATATGGTTTTCAACCATTTCAAAATCATAAATATCTTCAATAATCATTTTTATGGTTAATCCAAAAATTGATGACCATAAAAACTTTGCGACTTGATTAGGGTTTTCAATAGAATATTTAGCTTGCTTATCAAGTAATGTCAAGTATTGGATAAGCATTTTCATGCCAGGTGTAGGTGGTTCTTTTAAAACACCAGTCATGCTTAATACATTAGGGTCTTCTGATAACATCATTTCCTTGTAGTAATCCTTGTTTTTTAGTGCAAACTCACAATAAGCAATAAATTTTCCCTTAATAGCCTGGATTAAATCGGTATTGTTACTCTCTTTGCTAAGTAATTGAATCATTTCCTTATACTTTACTTCAATTAATGCTTTAATAATTTCATCTTTATTCTTATAATACTGATAAATACTACCAACAGAATAATCAATATCATCAGCTATCTTCCTAATGGATAATGCATGAAATCCTTTGCTTTCAACAATAACTTTGGCGGCTTGTAAGATAGCGTCTTTAACAAGTTGTCTTTTATGATTTTTAAGACTGTTTTTCATAAATTACTCCTAACACAGTTTATTAAAATGAACGTAGTTCAATTAAATATATCAAACATTAGAAAAAATGTCAATAATCAAAGGTTGTAATCATGAGATAATTGTTTTATAATGTTGTTAGAAAAAGAAAATGATGATTAACAAGTATCAATCATATATTAAGAATGTTGAGTTAAAATACTTATATGTAATAATAAACAAACACCATTGATTAGCGCTTAATCATTAATGAAAGATAAAAATATTTTATAAAATACTTTTAATATATGATATAATTACCATTGATGATGATTAATAATTAATTTGGAAGAGGAAATAACATGCAAATACTGAATAAACAATCGAAAAATCCATATTATCTTCAGTTATCTCAAGCTTTTGAAAAGATGATTAAAACAGGCTATTTTTCTCACGGAGAAAAATTACCTACTTTAACTGAGATGAGAGAAATCTTTAACGTTTCTTTAAAGGTAGCTGCACAAACCTATGATGATTTAAATCGAAAAGGCATGATTTTTAGTAAAAGAGGTAAAGGTTTTTTTGTTTCTTATCACGAATCGATTAGTATTGATTTAAATTATTTCTACCAAATAGAAGCGGAATTAGTTCATGAAATGAATATGGAGCGTCACATATTATTGTTTGAAAAAGTAGAAGTAGATGGTTATGTTGCTGAACAATTAGAATTGGGTGAAGGCGATTATTGTTATCATATCAAACAAGCGTTTGGAAAAGAATTAAAAAATGTATTATTAGAGGATATTTACTTGCCTATTTCACATTTTCCTAAGCTTAATAAAAATTACGAGAAATATCCTACCTTACCATCACTTATTATGAGTGGTTATCGTTATAATTTAGATAGTTTTTCAAATAAATATTTTTCGAGCCATGTATCTATAGAACATGAAATTATTTTAAAACTACAAATGAATGAATCATTGTGGCGAGTAGAGAGTGTATTTTATACCAAAGATCATAAACCAATTGCTTTGGTAAACCATTATCTATCGGGTGAATATGTCACAATGGAGGTGATGTTAGATGTCGATTGAGTATAAAAACGAAGTCATGATTGATCGCAGATCTAAAAAACCAATCCATGAACAAATCTATTCACAGTTAGAAAGTTTATTATCGAGTGCAAGAGTGATTAATAATGAAGCAATTATTAAGGCAGATAGTCTCGCAAAAAAATTGAACATACCTTTGGCTGAAGTTCAAAAAGCATATGATTTATTAGAAAAAAATAAATTCATTAAATATGATGAATTTAGTAAACCATATGTCATTAAATACGCAAGAATTTTAGACTTCTTCACAAAGTTAATATTTATTGAAGATGGTATTAAGTCTTTAGGTAAAGAACCTTCATTTGATAATATGGAATTAGAAATAGTTGAATTAGAGGAATCTAACTTAATACCTCTTAATGAATATAATGACAAAAGGTTTTTAAGACAATCAAGGTTGTTTAGAGCTGATGGAGAACCATATTTTTACTTAGAAGAATTCTATCCAATTGAAAGATTCCCTAAGATGCTTGAATTAAAATCAGATTTTAAAGATAAAATCTATTGGGCCATCTTGCAAAAATATTATGATATTGAATTTGTAAGAAATAAAAGAAAAATTAATGTACATTTATTTGATGGAGAATTATCTAAAATAATGAATGTCAAAAAAGGATTGCCAGGATTTAAGATTGATTTGGTATATTATGATCAAAATAATAAAGTGTTTTGTTATGCATATGCTTATTCATTGCCACATTTTTATTTTGAATATGATGTAAAATTGTAAATATATTAAAAAGATATGATTAGTTTCATATCTTTTTTTGATCTTTGCGTATGATTTCTGTATTTTTAAAAAAAATGCTAAAATGGTTGTAGTGAAGGAAGTGGAAAATATGAAAATAGGAATAATAGGATTAGGAAAAATGGGATTGAATCTTGCATTAAATATGTTGGATCACGATATTGAAGTGGTTGGGTATGATGCTTATTTAAAACCAGAATTGAAAAATAATTATAATGAGATACAATATAAGAAGTCATTAAAAGGTGTAGTGGATGAATTAACACCCCCACGTATTATATGGGTTATGGTCCCCGCAGGTGATCCAACCACTGTGGTTATTGATGAATTAAGTGCGCTGCTTGATTCAAAAGATATTATTATGGATGGCGGGAATACAAGATACACAGAATCTATAGAACGCGCTAAGAAACTAAAGGAAAAAGATATTTTCTTTTTAGATGTTGGAACCAGCGGTGGTCAAGATGGTGCAAGAAATGGTGTGTGTTTAATGGTCGGTGGAGAAAAGGAAGCCTATGACACTGTTGAACCATTATTTTCTGTTATAGCCAAAGAAGATGGCTACGGCCATATGGGTGAAAGTGGTAGTGGTCATTTTGTTAAGATGGTTCATAATGGCATCGAGTATGGTATGATGCAAGCCATTGGTGAAGGTTTTGATTTACTAGAAGCAAGTCCATTTGATTTGGATTATGAAAAAATATCGAAAGTATGGTCTAATGGGAGTATCATTGAAGGCTTACTAATGGATATGGTTTATAGTGCAGTTAGTAAAGATCCTAAACTATCAAAAATCATCGGACGTGTGGATGATAGTGGTGAAGGTCAATGGACTGTTGAAGAAGCGTTAAAGTTTAAGGTAAGCGTTCCCGTGATCGCTCAAGCACTCTTTAGCCGTTATAAATCAAAAGATGACCATAAGTTTTCTGAAAAAGTAGTCGCTGCAATGAGAAATGAGTTTGGTGGCCATAAGGTGTATAAGAAATAATGAAAAAGGCAATTATTATATTCGGTTCAACTGGTAATTTAATGTTTAAAAAATTAATACCAGCCTTGGACAAACTTATTCATAAAGGCCTAGTCGATGATGATTTTAGAATTTTTGCAATTTCTAGAAGAGATAATACCAAAGATGATTATATTGAAATGGCAAAAAAGCAAGTTAAAGAACATATCGACTGGGATAGGTTTAAAAGATATTTAGAATATGTTATTTTTGATGTGAATCAAACCAATGACTATGTAACACTTAAAGAAAATTTAAACAAAGATGGATATAACGATATAAGTGTTTATCTAGCAGTGCCACCTAGTCTCTTTCCAATCATCTCAAAAGGAGTTAGTGAATCTAAATTAATCGAAAAGAAGGATCAAAATAAACGGATTGTTTTTGAAAAACCTTTTGGTGAAGACTTAGAAAGCGCAAAAGACATTAATAGGGAGCTATGGAAATGCTTTAACGAAAACCAAATCTATAGGATTGATCATTACTTAGGAAAAGAAATGATACAAAATATACTTGTGGTTCGATTTGCTAATATTGTATTTGAACATGCATGGAATAATCAAGCCATTCGATCAATCACCATACTTTCAAAAGAAAGTGAAGGTGTTTTAAGCCGTGGTGATTATTATGATAAAATTGGAGCTTTAAAAGATATGTTACAAAGTCACTTATTGCAAATGGCAGCTTTAATCCTTATGGATAAACCCAAAGATTTTGGTAGTGAGGCTATTAAAGATGCTAAAGTAAAAGCCTTATCTAATATGGTTTTCGACAAAGACAAACTGATTTTAGGACAGTATAAAGGCTATAAAGATTCGAAAAATGTTGATAAAGATTCTAAAACAGAAACATTTGTATATGCAGAGGCTAGGATTGATCAAGACACTTGGAAGGATGTACCCATACATTTTGTGACTGGTAAAAACTTAGATGAAAAACGAAGTGAAATTATCATTCATTTCCACGAAAAAAATGAACTGGGTCAATACTTTCCTAAATTAAAGCCTCAAGAAGACAAACTGATTATTAAAGTTTCTCCAACAGAGGGTGTTGAGTTTCAATTTAGTGTCAAAGAACCTGGATTAAGCAATAACATTAAACAAGCAAGTTTAGATTATTGCCATAACTGTAAAGCCATGGAGAATACACCAGAAGCCTATGAGAGATTATTAGTTGAGTTATTAAACAATCAAAGAACTTTATTTACCCGTTGGGATGAAATTGAAACCACATGGAAATTGATTGAGGAATTAAAAGCATATAGGAAAACACCAAACTTATATGAAAACTATCATGATGTATTAAATTTATTAGAAAAGAAAGGTGTGAAGGTTAATGATTTATGATGTTTCAATGCTGATTCATAAGGACATCCAAGTATATAAAAATAAAGAAGAAAAAAAGCCTATTTTTAAAAACGCTTCAAATCATGAAAATTCATCTGCCTATGAAACCAATCTTCAAATAAATTTGCATACAGGAACTCATGTAGATTATCCTTTGCACATGATTCCTAATGGTAAAACATCTGATGCTGAAATATTGGATAAATTAATTGGAACATGTATTGTATTGGATTTGACAGATTGTAAAGAATCTATTGGTAAAGCAGATCTTATGAAACATGATATTAAAGAAAATGATTTTTTGTTATTTAAAACAAAAAACTCTTTCTCTGAAGACTTTTTACCTGATTTTGTATATTTAGACAGAGAAGGCGCTAAGTACCTTCAGGACCTTAATATTAGGGGTGTAGGCACTGATGGGCTTGGTATTGAAAGAAATCAAAAAGACCATCTGACTCATAAGATTTTACTAGGTGATGATAGGGTTATTATTGAAGGGTTAAGGTTAAAAGATATTGAACCTAAAACATATGAAATGATCTGTTTGCCTTTAAAAATTAAAGGAGTAGAAGCATCGCCTGCAAGAGTGATATTAAAAGACATTTAGGAGGAGACACATTGGAATTATTTAACTTTAAATTTAAGAATGGTATAGAACTTAAAAATAGATTTGTTGTTGCGCCTATGACAACTTACTCTGGGAATAAAGATTTAACATTAAGCGATGAGGAAGAAAAGTATTATAGAGAAAGAGGAAAAACCTTTGGCATGGTTATTACAGCTGCGACAGCTGTAAGCAAACATGCTCAAGCTTTTACCAACCAAATATCTATTCGCGATGATTCTTACTTGCCTTCTATGAAACGATTGGCTTCAGCCATAAAAGAAGGCGGAGCAAAAGCTATCTTACAAATCCATCATGGTGGAAGAATGAATGCACCTGATTTATTTGATGGTCAAGATATTGTTAGTGCATCAGCTATTAAGGCTGAAAGAAAAAATGCTAAAACACCAAGAGCACTAAAGACTGAAGAAGTATATGAGGTTATTGAAGATTTTGCCCATGCAACAAAACGTGCAATTCAGGCGGGGTTTGATGGTGTTGAATTACATGGAGCCAATACTTATTTGCTCCAACAATTCTTCAGCCCTCATTCCAATATAAGAGAAGATGAATTTGGGGGTTCCCTAGATAAAAGAACAAGATTTTCTATGACCTTAATTGATCGGGCCATAGAAATGAGGAAAAAATATGGAAACAGAGAATTTATCATTGGTTATAGACTAAGCCCTGAAGAATATGAAGAACCAGGAATAACCATAGAAGATACCTTATATTTGGTTAATATACTTATAAAAAAAGAGATTGATTACATTCACCTTTCATTAGGAAAATATAATCAATCATCTATCAGAGATTCAATAGATAAAGAACCAATCATCACAAAAATTAAATCTATTATTAAAGATAAAATGCCTATCATGGGTGCAGGTCAGATCGATGACCTGAACGAAGCAAAAGAAGCTAGAAAGTTAGGCTTTGATTTATTAGCAATTGGTATGGGTAGTTTAGCTGACCCTGAGTTTCCTAAACATCTAAAAGAAAAACGAGAACCTAAAAAAGAGATTGATCTAAAATCGTTTTTGCCAAAACCACTCTTTGATAGACTTCATAAATGGCGTGGTATTGAAGACAGAGGCTTTAAAATTATACAACAAAAATAAAGTAGTCGTTTAAACGACTACTTTTTCTTTAAATTAAGGATGCACTTCCACCAACCCATACAGATTTGATTTTTTGCTTATCTGTTTGGATGTTGGCTATAATTTCCGATGGTTGTTTCATTTGATAACCTTGTCTAAAAATATACTCGTTCTTTTGATTGAGGTATTTATGTAAGTAACAACCTAAAGCACCATTAGAAGTGCCTGTTGCACTCTCTTCATTAATTCCAATGATAGGTGCGAAGTTTCTACCATATGCATCAATTTCATTGTCTAAAGAAAATGCATGGACACCAATGATTTGATATTTGCGTGATAATTGAATAATTTTTTTATAATTGGGTTTTAACTTATCAAGTGTATTTTTGTCTTTGAGTGGCAAAAAAATTTCCCTTAGACCAGTTGATAATATCTGGGGTTTTAAATCAGGATGAAAATCTAGATTCTTGAAACAATCATTTAACTCTTCAAAAGGAATAATCGACCCAAATACAGGTTTAGATTGTTCCATATACACCATATCTTTTGTTACTTCTAAACTAAGGATACCTGCTTTAGTCTCTTGTTTGTAGTGTCCTTCTTCTATGATATTTAAATCTCTCAAAATATTAAAGGTTGCAATGGTCGCATGGCCACATAAATCCACCTCAAATTTGGGAGTAAAAAATCTAACTTTATAATCTGCTTTTTGACTTTTTGAAACAAAAGCGGTTTCACTGTAGCTTATGTCCTTAGCAATCTTTTGCATTTCTAAACTTGTTAAATTATCTGCGAACAAATAGACAGCAGCTTTATTACCACCATCAATTGTTTTTGGGAATGCTCTTAATCGGAATATTTGATCCATTATTTGCCACCTCAATATAATTCTACAACTTTTAAGGTATATTTAAAGGAGTTATCAAAAAATTATTCAATTTTCTAAACTCATTTGAATAAGTTCTCTAAAAATTCTTTAAAAGTTAAATTGCTATTTTTTGAATGCGCAATCTCTCTAGCAATTATTGGTCTTTTGGTAATGAAACCATCCACATCGGATTTTACACCAGTTGTAATAGCTTCATCAGACTCGACTGCCCATGCGTATGCTTTTTTACCAGAATCATGTATTTGATCAATAATAAGAGGATGGTTTCTTAGGATGGTAGATCTTAAAGCAAAATTATCGATATAATCACTCATGATGAGTGAATCAATATTCCCATAAAATGTTGCTATCAATAATACTGTTTCAATATCTGGATTTGCTTCCTTAAATCTTCGCAATTGATCTACATCAAAGGACATTAATTTTATAGAATCTCCTAAATCGTATACTTCGATCAAGCGTAAAATCTCTTCCTCAACTAAAGAATCTTTTGTCTTGATATCTAAGAAGTAAGTTGGGTTTCCTTCTATCGTTTCAAAGACATCTTCAAGCTTAGGTACTTTCTCACCTGCAAATTCAGGTGAAAACCAAGATCCAGCATCATACTTTTCAATGAAATCATAATCTAGTTTGTCAACGGTTAATCCGGCTGTAAAATTTGTGGTTCGATATAGGGTTTCATCATGCAAAACAATTGGCACATGATCCTTTGTACCACGTATATCGATTTCTATGCCATCCACACCCTGTTGGTTGGCCAGAGCAATGGCTGCTAAAGTATTTTCAGGCGCTTCGTATGATGCGCCTCTATGGGCAATAATTTCTTCTTGTTTAAAAAACTGAAATTGGCTATCAGTCTGTCTAATATCATCAGTGATTGAAAATACATTAATTAAAAAAACTACAATGAAAACAACAATCAGTGGTTTGATTAACCATTTGAAATTATAATTAAAAACTGATTGATATTGATGATGGACATTGTTGACTGAACTAATTTCATTACGTTGATAATACTTATAGGAAGCAATGGCTATATTCATTGGAATCAATATGGATGTAAAAATTACACCAATAATCCAGTATGAGGTAAACATAGATGTGATGATGATTCCAAACACCACTTCCTCGCCGCGATACAGTTGAACAAATAAACCAATTAAAAGAATGATGAAACCATAGATAATAATCATTAAAGCATTCAATATGATATTATATAAAAAGAAACGGCCCATTAATTTTAATCGATTGTTTTTTAATGTCTTTCTTGATTCTATAAAACTCTCTTTAATAGTATTTTCTTTAATCACAAAACTATGTGTTAAGAATATAAATTCCATAAAGAAAATGATTAATAAGATAAATGAAATATAAAAAATGATATTATAGTTGCTAAAAGACTGAATTTCTAATAACAAATATTCAGGCAAGGTAATAGTGGTAGAAAATATCGCGATTTGGGTATATTCTATAACTAAGAAGAATAAAGATACTGGGATAAGCATCAATATATGGAACTTTCTTAAAACAGATATAAATTTAGAAAAACCAATAACAATGTATTCTTTCATCGTCATGGATAACTTATGATAAGCATTATCATACAAAACGACTAAGTAAACATATTCTAAAACCAAATATATAGCAAAAATAAATAGTAAAATGATGGAAATGATAATGGTTGTTGGTCTGGTCGCAAAATCAATAAGCTCAAGGTTGGCAATGTATTGGTAACCAGACAATTGAAGTGCTAAGTAAAAGCCTAACCTAAAAAGAGGGAATATAAAGATAAACCCAATTAGTTTTAAAATAACTTCAATAAAAATTAATTTTCTTAAATCATAAAGCATTAATTGTTTGATAGGTTTTAATAGTCTTTTCAAAGCAATCACTCCATTTACTCATTTTATCACAATTACGTGAACTTATAAATCCAAATGACTTTTGTTGATTAATAAAATTTAGTTGTATATAATAAGTATAAGGAGATGTGATTATGGATTTTTTAGTGTGGATATTATTTGGTTTAATAGTAGGATGGATTGCTAACACTTTTATGGGTGTTCGCAGAAGAGGATTTTTCAAAAACTTATTGATTGGTTTAATCGGAGCAATCGTTGGTGGATGGCTTGGTAGTCTAATATTTGAAATTGGAACAATTGGTGCTTTCACTATTTCAGGCTTTGTCTTTTCAATTTTAGGTGCAATTGTTTTTATTTGGTTTTTAAGATTACTGAAAGTTTAATAAATGGATAAACATCAATTACTATACCAAAAGGTCATCGATTTTGCTAAGAATCACGATGACGTAAGAACTGTTATTATGAATGGTTCCAAAGTGAACCCTAATATAAGTCCAGATGATTTTCAAGATTATGATATTGTATTTTATGTGAATGATTTTATTCATTTCATGAAGAATAAAGAATTTATCAAATCATTCGGTGATATATTAGTTATGCAAACAAAAGATGTTCAAAGACCAGATGAGTCTGAAGAGGACCTATTTTGGTATATCTATCTTATACAGTTTAAAAACGGAACACGTTTAGACCTGTCAATTTTAGATGTTAAGGATTTAGATAAAAAAGTATATGATGATTCATTAACAAAAGTTGTGTTGGATAAGGATGATTTACTTCATGATATTCCACAAGCGAATGAATCAAGTTATTTTGTTCAAAAACCTACAAAGAAAGAAATGTTAATGACAATCAATGAGTTTTATTGGGTTTGTCCTTATGTAGGTAAAGGAATGGCTAGGAATCATGTGTTCTATTCAATCAAACATTTAGATATCTTAAGAAAAGAAATAGAAAGAATGATTGATTGGTGGATCGGTTATCAACATGATTTTAAGATCTCCGTTGGTAAAGGGAAACATCGTTATGTAGACCTTTTGCCAATTGACTTGTATAATAAATATACAGAGACTTATACTGATGCTAAGGTAAAAAATATTTGGAATGCATTGTATGTTTCTCTGGATTTATTTGATGAGTTATATCAAAAAATTGCTGATGAATCGAATGTTGATTATCATCCTGAGTACAAAAAAGATATATTGAAGTTTATTGATTACAATTATAAAAAAAATGAAAGAGTTTAATCTCTTTCATTATTTTTTTACAAAACCATGCCATATCAAATCAAAAGATTGATTGATAAAATCATCGACATTGTGAATGTGATGGTTGTTAATCATAAAGCGAGTTGCGGCGTGTAGTGCATTATCTATATACATTAAAAGATATTCTGGATACTCTTTACAAAAACTAGTAGGTGATAGTGCATCTAAAATAGATTCTCTGAATTTTTGGTAAGTCTCTAATGTTTTTTCACTTTTGAATTGATTGATATAGGGTGAACTTGAAAACATTTCTAAATACTTAAACTCTTCTGGGTTTTCTACACCCCAATTGATAACTGTTCGCCACATTGACAATAGGTTGTCATGCTCAGAAGAATTTTCTTTTAGGTTCTGTAAAAATATTCTTCGTGAATGTATTTTAACTTCCACATAAATGGTTTGAATTAATTCAGCTTTTGTTGGAAAATAATTAAATAAAGTACCTACAGATATTTTTGCTTTTTTAGCAATTTTAGAAGTTGGGGTTGCATCAAAACCGTTTTGATTAAATAGGATCATTGCGGTTTCTAAAATATGGATTCTCTTTTTTTCATTCATAATTAACCTTCTTTACTTATCATATTAATTATATTCTATGCTCATACAATATATATGTCAAATAATTAAAATATTTTTAATGTTTTTTTTAAACGCTTTTTTATGAAAATATGGGTTAAATCGCCCAATAAGTGACTAATCAGTCATTATTTTTTTGTATTTTTTCCTTGATTTTTCAAATTAGAGGCGTATAATAACTCTCGGTGAAAAAAATAAATATAAATGATGATTAATGGTGACACTAATTTTTCGTCATTTTTTTATGGAAATATATTGGAGGGTTATTATGTTTTATTTATTATCTGTTGCGTCTTCTACAGACGTTTCAAAACTTATTATTTATGTGGGGTTAATTATTTTATTAGGACTATTATTTGGCCGACTTGCTGAAATGGTAAAAGTGCCTGCGATTACTGGATATTTGATTGCTGGGTTATTCTTAGGTCCAATTTTAAAAATAGTTGATATTGAGTCTATTCGTTCAATTTCTTTTATATCAGACATTGCGCTTGGTTTCATTGCATTTCAAGTTGGTAATGAACTATGGTTTGGTAAATTAAAAAAATCCGGTATGAAGATAATTGTCATTACGATTATCCAGGCTTTATTAACAACACTTTTCGTGACCTTGTTAGCATCAATTTTCATTGATTTATCAGTGGCTCTAATCTTAGGAGCAATTGCAGCAGCAACTGCACCTGCGCCAATCATGATTATTGTTAAGAAATATAGAACTAAAGGTGAATTAACCAATACTGTTTTACCAGTTGTTGGTTTAGATGATGCTGTTGGTGTGATTATGTTTGGTATCTTGTTATCAATTGGTATGAGCATGATGAGTACATCTGCAGGCGCACTATCTTTTGTAGAGGCAATGAGACATCCAATGATAGAGCTAGGAACTAGTGTGTTGCTTGGTGCTGCTATCGGAGTTTTATCTGGGATTGCTATTAAAACTATTTCACCAGATAAAGAAAGACAAGAGAAAAACCTAATTGTCGTCACAGTAACAGTTTTAATTACAACAGGTGCTTCACTATATCTTGGTGCATCACCAATTTTAACACCAATGATTGCTGGAGCGATTGTTACGAATATGATCAATAAAGATTGTTATGTTCTAGAAGAAAAAACCATTAGGTTCTTTGTACCACCGATTATGATTGCCTTCTTTACCATCGCTGGGGCATCACTTCAATTTGATGTGATTATCGCTGCAGGTGCTGTCGGTCTTATGTATATCGTTGGTAGAACGGTTGGAAAAATATTTGGTTCATACGTGGGTACATCAATTGTTAAATCTAGTCCTAATGTTAAGAAGTATTTAGGCGCTACGTTACTTCCTCAAAGTGGTGTTGCTATTGGTTTATCAATTGCTGCATATAATGCAATATCACCTTTGAATATGGAATTTGCTTTAACCATTCAAAATGTGGTTCTAGCTGCAGTTCTTGTATTCGAACTTGTTGCACCATTATTGGTTAAAATGGCCTTTGAAAAATCAGGAGAATCTCAAGACTTTAATGAAGCACAAGCTATCGAAAAAGAAAAAGTACAAAAAAGAAAGTTGGCTCACAGCCAATAATATATATAAAACATTCTTGATTTAAATCAGGAATGTTTTTAACAATAAACCTAAATATTATAACAATAAAAGCAGATATGTTATAATAATTCATAACTTTTAAAAACAAGGAAGAATTATATGATAGATATACTTATATACATACTAGCGGGCTTAATTGCAGGAGCAGCAACTGGGTTAGTTGGACTTAGTGCAGCCGTTATTATTGCCCCAATGTTTGTGACATTATTGAATATGGATCCTTATGTAGCCATTGGTATTGCACTTGCAAGTGATGTTTTTGCAAGTTCTTTTAGTGCTTTTCATTATATAAAGAATAAAAATATACGTTTAAAAAGTGCAACGGTTATGGCGATTACAGTTTTGTTATTCGCCATTGGTGCTTCTTATATTTCAAGTAATGCCAAACCAACTAACTTAGGGATTATGTTAAATATATTTGTGGTATTGCTAGGGCTAAGATTTTTAATTTTCCCTATTCAAGATAATCCAAATAAGAAAATTTTTACATTTACCAAGAGTAAATTTTTTGCTTCTATATTTTGGGGTGCTGTAATAGGAACCATCAGTGGTTATTTTGGTGCTGGTGGTGGATTGAGTATGTTGGCTGTTCTAACGGTTGTTCTAGGATATAATCTTAAAACTGCTGTTGGAACCAGTGTTTTTATCATGGTTTTTACAGCCTTAGTAGGAGCGACCACCCATATTATTATTGGAGGTACTGAATGGATGGCTTTAATTATTACCAGTATTGCTGCCATGGTTGGGGCAAATGTAGCCTCTATTTATGCCAATAAAATTAATCATAGAGTATTAAATATCGTGATAGGGACTGTATTGGTCGGTTTTGGTATCTTTCTCACCTTATCTTATATCTTATAAACACAGTTGATCCAACTGTGTTTTTTCTTTAATTAATTGAGAAAAATACCTTGTCATGATATATTAAAACTAGTCAATGAAAAGGATGTGTTGTTATGAAAAAAATAAATATTAAGGATTTTTTAGATTTTCAGTTTTTAGGAAATCTTCAAGAATCACCTGAGAAAAAGTATTATAGCTTTATTCAATCAAAACCTGTATTGGATGACAATGAATACCATCATACGCTTTTTGTTTCAGATGGGGCTAACATTCAAAAAGTAAGACAATTAAAGAAGAATTCAGATTATAAGTTTTTAAATGAAAACTTGATTCTACTGGATTACCAAAAAAACAAAAAAGAACAAAACAACCTAAAAGACAAACAAAAGAAGAGTTTTTATACTTATGTTTTAAAAGATAAAATGCTTAAAGAAGCTTTTACATTACCAATCAATGGAAAAATCGAAGAAGTGATTAATGAAAACGAAATATTATTTTCAGCAAATCTAACCATCAATGACCATATTCTATATGAAGAAGAAAATGATGATGTCAGAGGAGAATACTTAAAAAATAAGAAGAAAAATGATTTGTATGAAGATATCAATGAAATCCCCTATTACTTTAATGGCAGAGGTTTCAAAACAAATCAGTTAAAACAGTTGTTTATCTATAATATAAAAAACAATCAATTAGAAAGATTGTTTGACAAATCTTTCTCAGTTGAATCTTTGACTTTATCTCAAGACAAATCAAAAATTTATTATACAGGTAAGCATCAAGAAAAAGTCATGACACATACATCAAAAATATTTGTTTATGATTTGGATGAGAAAAAAGCGGATGTCTTATACAATGAAGATATCTACAATATTGTTGACATCATCGATATAGGTAAAATTATTGTTGTTGCTAAAGATATGAAAGATTTTGGTTTGAATCAAAATCCTGATTTTTATGAGTTAAAAAATGGTCAGATGTTAATGTTTAATAAGTTTGGAAAAACTTATGGTAATTCAATTGGAACTGATTGTCGACTTTTAGCTTCAAAGAAAAATATAACGATTGATAATAATTTTTACTTTGTTTCAACCATTGATGATCATAGTGAAATTTTAAAATTAAATACCAATGGAGATATATCAAAAGTATATGAAATGGATGGATCGATTGAAGGTATCTTAATGAAGGATAACCACTTCATCATGATTGCTATGGCAAAACAAGCATTACAAGAAATTTATCGTTTAGAGGATGAATTTCTTCAACAAATTTCTGAGTTTAATGAAAAAGTATTTGCTGGTAAATATGTAGCAAAACCAGAAGAAATACTTGTCAATAAACTGACACATGAAGTTAAAGGTTTTGCCCTATTGCCTGAAGGTTATAATCCCAATCAAAAATATCCGTTATTATTAGATATTCATGGTGGACCAAAAACCGTTTATGGACAAATTTATTATCACGAAATGCAATATTGGGTCAATCAAGGTTATGTAGTCATTTTTGCAAACCCAAGAGGGTCAGATGGTAAAGGTGATGAATTTGCTGATATTAGAGGGAAATATGGTACAATAGATTATGAAGATCTAATGGACTTTGTAGATAAGTCGATCGATATATATCCTGGTATCAATGAAGATGAAATGTATGTTACTGGTGGTTCTTATGGTGGTTTTATGACAAACTGGATTGTTGGTCATACTAATCGCTTTAAAGCAGCGGTCACACAACGTTCTATTTCTAACTGGTTATCATTTTATGGTACATCTGATATAGGTTATTATTTTGCGAGTGATCAAACAGCAGGGCATCCTCTCTTAGACCTTGATCAATTATATAGACAATCACCAATCAAGTATGCCATGAACATTCAAACACCACTTTTATTTATCCATTCAGATAAAGACTACAGGTGTCCTATGGAACAAGCTCAACAGCTTTATGCAGTATTAAAAACAAGAGGTGTTGATACTGAACTTGTATGGTTTAAAGATGAAACCCATGAATTATCTAGGGGTGGAAAACCACAAGCAAGAATTAAAAGATTAGAAGACATTATCAACTGGTTTAAAAATCATTAAAAAATACTTATAAATAACTCGAGGCCGCCAATGAAGAAATTTTTGTTTTTATTATTAGTACTATCTGTATTGTTCACACCTTTTAATGTGAGTGCAGAGACAGATGAAGAAATTGTGATTCATTATTTTATGGAAGAGACCTGTTCAAGTTGCAAAGAAGTAACTGACTTCTTTGACGAACACTTATCTGAGATAGATAATCTTACAATTATAAAATACGATGTCAAAGATGCTGAAAATGAAGAGTTATGGCATAATACACTTGCTGCATTTGAAAGGAATAAAATTACCTTTCCTTATGTCGTTATAGGTGGAACAGATTTACTGGGTGAAATAGAAATCACCTCTTATATAGAAGACATTATTGAATATTATCAAGATAACTCAGATTATGTTGATGTGGTGGAAAAAATTAAAGATGACCAAGTGCCCTTATCAGGAGATTTTATCTTAAATCCTGTAAAAAAAGTGATTAACTTACCCTTGATTGGTGAGATTGAACTTGCTTCATTTTCGTTGTTTTTAGGCGCTGTATTTATTGGTTTAATTGATGGGTTTAATCCATGTGCAATGTGGGTGTTAATCTTTTTAATTACCATGTTAATTAATTTAAAAGACAGAAAGAGAGTTTGGATACTCGGATTAACTTTTATTTTAACCAGTGGAATCATTTATTACATCATTATGATTTCTTGGTTACAGATACTTGTTAATTTCGCGATGATTAAACTATTCCAAATACTGATTGGCGTCTTGGCTATTGCTTTTGCTGGTTTTAGCATCAAGCATTATTGGAATCAAAGGCAAAGAGATTTAGGTTGTGAAGTCACCACTCAAAAGAGTAGAAGGAAAATCATGGAGCGTGCTAAAAACGCCATTCATAAAAACAATTTATTCCTAGCAATCATTGGTATTGTTGGTATAGCCATTACTGTTAATGTGATTGAACTTGCTTGTTCTGCAGGCCTACCGGTTGTATACACATCCATGCTTGCTTACCAAAATGTAACAAGTTTTCAATCAGCCATGTATATCTTAGTTTATGTGTTATTCTTTATGTTAGATGATATTGTTGTTTTTGCAATAGCGGTCATTACCCTTAGGGTAACAGGCATATCAAGTAAGTATGCAAAGTATTCAAACTTAATCGGTGGACTCATTATGTTGTTCATAGGGTTATCATTAATATTTTTCCCAAATTTATTGTTTTAAACGAAAAGGTGAGTTTTTCACCTTTTTTTAGTTGATTTTAGGTTGTATAATAAAAAACTGTCCTATATAATAATGATATACAGATTATTATTTAGGGGTTTATATGAAACAATCAACCATGTATTACACAATTCGAGGCTTATTGGGTTTATCATTTCACATGATATTTACCGCTGCCGGATTATATAGAATTGATATTGCACAATTAGAAGTTTACCAATTAATCTTAATTGGAACGGCATTGGAGATATCAATTTTTATCTTTGAAATACCCACTGGGATTATTGCTGATTTAAAAAGTAGAAGACTTTCTATTATTATCGGACTCTTTATTATCGCTTTTGGAGCGATGATAGAGGTTTTAACGCCATTCTTTTATTTGATTTTTATTTCACAATTAGTGCTTGGCTTTGGGTATACTTTTATCAGTGGTGCTTTAGACTCGTGGATATCTGATGAAGTAAAACCTGATCTCTTAGAGAGTACAATCATTACTGGCTCACAAGTTTATGCATTATTAAGTATATTAGGGATTGTTTTGGCCGCTGTTATTGGTGTGATTGATATAAGGTTGTCAATTTATGTGGGTGCCTTTATTTTAATTGCTTTAGGTGTTCTCTCAATTATCTTTATGAAAGAGGATAACTTTATCAAACACAAAAGTGATGATTCAGCTGTCAAACAATATTTTACACAATTTATTAAAGGATTTTCTCATATAAAAAACCATAAAACACTAAGAATTGTCTTTGTGATCGTCATCTTTTATGGCTTATATAGTGAAGGTATAGATAGAACTTATGAATTACATATATTGGATGGATTAAATTTTAGAATGTTGTGGGATCTTCCACCTATATGGATATTATCAATTGTCAATGCCATTGTTGCTATAATAGGATATATCATGTTATTTGTTGTTAAAAGATATTTAAATAAGAGTCATTACATATATTTATGGGCTTTCAATCTAACGTTGATGATGATTATAGGAATTATTTTATTTGCTTATATGCCATATGTTTATTTGGCATTGTTTGGTTTTATTTTCTTCTCGGTTTCAAGAGCTGGTACACATCCATTGCTTAATTCTATACTCTTAAAGAATACACCAACAAATATTAAAGCAACAGTGCTTTCTAGCTTTGGACAATTAGATGCTGTTGGTCAATTATTATCTGGTGGGCTCATGGTTTTAATCAGCCTTTGGTTGAATATTGATGGCATATACTTAGTCACAGCCTTATTATTAATTGTGCCGATGATGTTGTTTTTAAGATTAAAAAGAATTGCTGTTAAAGATTCAGTAGATAGTTAACGATTAGGAGGATCAAAATGATAAAAACAAAAGAACTAACTAAATATTACGGGAAAAATGCACGTGGAATCATTGGTGTCTCTATGGACATTAAAGAAGGTGAAATTTTTGGTTTTATTGGTCCGAATGGTGCTGGTAAGTCAACCTGTGTTAGAACTTTACTTAATTTTATATTTCCGACAAGTGGTCAAGCAGAAGTGATGGGCTTAGACATTATTAAAGATAGTGTTGAAATAAGAAGGAATGTTGGTTATGTTCCGGCAGAAGTCCATTATTACAAAAACATGATTGTCGAAGACTTCTTAAAATATTCTACGGATTTTTATACAGACGATTATGAAGAAAGACTTTTTGATTTGGCGAAGAAGTTGGAACTGGACTTGAGTAGGAAGGTAGGCGATCTATCTTCTGGAAATAAGAAAAAAGTCGCTATCGTCTTAGCGCTTGTTTATCAACCTAAATTATTAATCTTTGATGAACCAACTTTAGGATTAGACCCTTTGATTCAATCAGTCTTTTTTGATTTGTTAGAAAAAGAAAAAGAAAGAGGCGCTACTATTTTCTTTTCATCTCATGTTTTAAGTGATGTTCAAAAAATTTGTGACAGGGTAGGTATCATTAAAGAAGGTAAACTAATCAAGGTTGAAAATATTGAAGACATCATGAAGACACGCGCCAAAAATGTTCGCATTCAATCAGATGATTTTGATTTAGAAGAGAATGAACAAATTGTTGATTTGAGAAAAATAAAGGACAGTTACCATTTCACGTATAAGGGTAAAATAAGCGATTTACTTAAGAAAATTCAACCATATAAGATTGAAGATATATCGATAACCGAACCGACCTTAGAAGAAATTTTTATGCATTATTATAATAAGGAGGATAAACAATGAATCAATATATTATAACTGAGTTTAAAAGACAATTAAGTTCATTGATTCTTTGGACAGCTATTATTTGTGGATTATCTATACTAATGTTAAGTATTTATCCGACATTTAAAGATTCCTTTTCTGAGTTAGAAGCCATGTTAGATGCCTTTCCACCAGCCATATTAGAAGTATTTGGTTTGGGTGAAGGGGGTTTAGATATGTCTACACCTTATGGATGGTATGGTATGGAAGGTTACTTGTTTGTTGTGTTGATCGGTGGTTCTTATGCTGGTATTTTAGGATCAACTATTCTTTCACAAGAGGAAGATGATCAAACCATCGAATTTTTATTATCAAAACCTATATCTAGGAATCAAATTCTCTTTGGAAAAGCATTGGTTGTTATAACAAATTTAATCATTTTAAATATCATATTGTTTGTAACACTTTTGATTGCATTTTCTCTAATTGGTGACTTAATTTTTTTAACCACCTTGTTATTGGTAATAGGACCATTTTTATTACAACTTATTTTTGCATCTATTTCATTTGCCATAAGTATATTTGTAACTAAGTCAAGAAAAGTTATGAGTGTATCACTTGGACTTGTCATTGGTTTGTTCTTTTTAGATATAATTGCTACATTGACAGATGAACTAAACTTCCTTAAATATATTACACCATATGAGTATGTGAATGCAGTGTCAATTGTTAATAATCAAACCATTGATTTAATCTATTTAATCATCTCTATAGCAATTATCATCACCAGTGGATTTGTTACCTGGTTTTTCTATAATAGAAAGGATATTACCATATGATTAAAGAAATAAAAGATCCACAAGAAAAAGAAGTTATTACAGAAGAAGTCTTAAGAGATTTACCGGAATGGTTTGGGATTGAGGAAGCTATTGTAGAATATGTTCATGGTGTGAAAAACAAAACATTTTTTGCAGCTTTTGATAAGAATAATCCGGTAGGCTTTTATTGCATAAGACAAGAAAATGATTCTGTCTTGGATTTATATGTTTTAGGTATTAAAAGAAGCCATCATAGAAAGGGAATGGGAAAATCCCTTCAAGCACATGTAGAAGCTTACGCAAAGGAAAAGGGTTATGAATATTTGATGGTCTTAACCTTGGCGAAAAAAGCCTATGATGAGGCTTATTTAAAGACACGAAAATTTTATTTAGATATGGGTTTTATTGATTTTTATCAAAATGATGAAATCTTTTCGAAAGATGATCCTTGTCAAATTATGATGAAAAAACTATGAAAACGTTTTGTTTTCATTTTTAGCTTGATATAGAGCGAAATTTCTTTATATTTTTACAAAATGTGTTATAGTGTTATGTATGCAATTTTTTGGAGGAATGAATTTTATGAGAAATCAATCAATAATCAATGTCGCTGTTGTTGCCCATGTCGATGCGGGTAAGTCAACATTAGTTGACGCACTATTACAACAAAGCGGCGTGTTCCATGATAATGAAGTTTTAGTTGAACAAGTTATGGACAGTAATGATTTAGAAAGAGAACGAGGGATTACCATCTACTCGAAAAACTGTGCCATCGAACACAAAGGAACTAAAATTAATATTGTAGATACACCAGGACATGCTGACTTTTCAAGCGAAGTTGAAAGAATTATTAAAACTGTAGATACAGTGATTCTGTTGGTTGACTCAAGCGAAGGACCAATGCCTCAAACAAGAGTCGTTTTAGAAAAAGCCTTAGAAAGAGGACTAAGACCTATTGTCTTTATTAATAAAATTGATAAATCGGATGAAAGATCAACTGAAGTTGTTGATGAATGTTTTGATTTATTTGTTGATTTAGGTGCTAATGATTTACAACTTGACTTCCCAATTATCTATGGGGAAGCAAGACGAGGAATCGCCATTCACCATTTAGACGATGAAGGTAAAGACTTAGAACCCTTATTTGAACTTTTACTAGACCATGTGGATATCTATCCAGATAATTCTGATGAACCTTTACAATTACAAATATCTTCTTTAGGGTATGATGATTATTTAGGAAGACTTGGGATTGGGAGAATCACAAGAGGTACATTAGAAACAAAAACAAATTATGTTTTAACTAAAAGAGACGGTTCAGAAGAAAAAGTTAAAGTGAACCATATATATGTTAACCAAGGTTTAACTAAAGTTGAAAAAGAACAAGCCTATGCAGGAGACATCGTTACATTTGCGGGTATTTCACATATTTCTATTGGTGAAGTGATTTGTGATCAAGACCATGTTGAAGCTATGGAAATGATTGATATTGAGAAACCAACTTTATCTATGAACTTCTTAGTTAATGATGGACCCTTTGTTGGAAGAAGTGGACATTTAGTAACCACAAGACAAATTAGAGAACGTTTAATTAAAGAATTAGAAACCAACATAGGGTTAGAAATTGAAGAAATTGACAATGGCTATAAGGTCAATGGGCGTGGTGAATTACATTTATCAATTCTCTTAGAAAACATGAGGAGAGAAGGATTTGAACTTTGTGTTAGTAAACCTGAAGTTTTATACCATTACGATGATAATGGAGATAAACTAGAACCATTTGAAAAAGTGATTATCTCTGCACCTGATATTTATATTGGTTCAGTGATTAGTGCACTTAATCAAAAAAAAGGAACCATGATAGCCATGGATACTGAAAATGAATATACTAGACTAGAGTACTTGGTACCAACTAGAGGTTTGATTGGTTATAGAAGTGAATTTATTAACTCAACTAGAGGAATGGGCGTTATGGAGAAATCATTCTCTGGATATGAGCCATACGCTGGTCATATTGAACAAAAAAGAAATGGTGTTTTCATAGCCAAAGATGCTGGGAAAACAATGGCTTATTCTTTATTTAATTTATCTGAAAGAGGCCGCATGATGGTCGATCCAGCCACAGAAGTGTATCCTGGTATGATTGTTGGTTTAAATTCAAGAGATAACGATTTGGTTGTGAATCCTTGTAAGAATAAAAATTTAACCAATGTTCGTTCAAGTGGTACTGATGAAGCGGTGAAATTACTTGACCCATTAAAGTTAACCTTAGAAGAATCTTTGGAATTTATTGCCAATGATGAACTGGTTGAAATAACACCTGACGCAATAAGATTAAGAAAAAAAATCTTAAATGAAATTGAAAGAAAACGTTATAACAAACAATTTTCTTAAAAAATATGATAAAAAAGATCATTAAATTTATTTTTAATGATTTTTTTTTAATTTTATATGGAATTAATTTAATGAATATGATATATATTAATTGAAGGGATGGTACTATGTCAAGAAAACGGACAAGTTAAAAATATAGTAAGTTCATTTTAATGATTAATTGATTAACTTGTTTTGTTTGTAATTCTTTTCGTATTCATTTGGTGATAAATAACCAAGTGTTCCA
>Ga0306869_1000122_pt1 | contig 45444 bp, 37 predicted proteins | sample AntRauTorckE6833_FD_190421 | JGI IMG/M metagenome (GOLD analysis project Ga0306869, IMG submission 190421) | Saline lake microbial communities from Rauer Islands, Antarctica - Metagenome Torckler E6 #833 (v2) (version 2) | ecosystem: Environmental > Aquatic > Non-marine Saline and Alkaline >... | reverse complement strand
TGATTAGTATAATTTGGTTTAAATGGGAATCCTAACTATATTATATCATATTTTAAGGAGGGAGTCAGTTTATTTTAAATTTTTAATCCCTGTTATATCAAGGGGTTATGTATTATGCAAACGACTATAATAAAAAATAAAAAGGAGGGAGAATATAAATTGCTAAGTGAAATAACAAGTGGATTACTTATTGTTTTGATTTTAATTAGTGGTTTTTTTGCTTATCTAATTCTCTTTGAAATACAAGATATTAATTCTCCTTCTTTAACTTTAAATAAAGCACAGTATCAAATAACAGCTGACTTTAATAAAGATGTTTTCGAAGAAAGTATGGAAGAAGATTTTTTAAATACAGTTGAGACTCAAAACAAATGGATTGAAAAACAAAGAGAAATTAATGATCAGTATGATGAAAAACTAGAAAATGTTGTAAATAGTCAAGATTCAGTTTTCACCGATGAATACTATAATGAGATTGAAAAAAGACAAAGAGAATTGGATAAGGAGTATCAACAATTTGTTGAAAACATTAACTTTGATACAGAAAACATGATAAAGTATTATAGTTCAATGGTAAACTATGAATTGGAAGAATCGCTTGAAAATATTAGATTAGAGTATGATGAAGAATTAAAAGAGTTTGAGCAAGAGGTACGAAAAGAAAACAGAAATGAACTTTTAAATTTAAGAATAAAGTTACTAGTACTTGAACTTTCTGAGCAAAGAAGAAAAGAGTTTCAGGATAGAATAGAAGAAATACAGAATAGTAAAAGTATAAAAATAAGTAATAAAATTAGTGAAATATACTATAGATTAAGAATAGCAAGTAATGAACTTTCCGAAGCAAGAGATAAAAAAGTAGCAAGTTTAAGTGAAATATTAAATAATGATAAAAAAGTTAAAATCAATAACAAAAAGGAAAGCTTAGATAGGATATATAAGGATTATCAAGAGATTAGATATGCTGCTTTATCACAACAAATGACTGACTTTGAAAAAACAATTAGTAATGATAAGGATGAATTATTTGAAAAAAGAAATAATATAATTAAAATTGTAACCAGTGATTTAAATACTTTACATAAAATTTATCTATTACCTACCGAGGAGAGAAATTAAATGTATAAAAATATTTCAATTGTTTTAGTTTTAATAATTATAGCTCTTGTAGCATATTATAATTTCTATACCATAGAACCTAAAATTGGTGTAATTGATATGGAAAGGCTGCTAAATGAAAGCAGTAGAGCAGATGAGTTACAAAAAGAACTTGAAGAAAGAGGAAAAGAGCTGGAACAAAATTATGAAGGTGATACTGATAAACCTGAAGAGGTAGAAAGTCAAATCTATATGGAATTTGCCCAGAACAAACAGGAGATTGAAAGTGAGTTAAATGATGAAATACAAACTGTATTAGATGAGATCAATCAAAATAATAAGTACTCAGTTATTCTATATAAAAACAAAGTTTATCAGGGTGGAGAAGATATTACTGAGAAAGTAATTTCAAAGTTAGATCAAAAATTTAATGAGGTTGATCAAAATGAATAAAAATAAAGATTTCCCAAAAAGATATACGATTAAAGACCTTGTTAAGCTGGTCAATGGAAACTATGAAGGAAAATTTTCTAGTGATCATTTAATTGAAGGTATAAGTAGTATTGAAGAAAATGATGAAAATAAGATAACTTTTGCTGAAGACGAGCACTTTTTAAGTAGGGCGGCAGATATGGCTAAAGGTGTTGTTTTAGTCGAAGATGATCTAATAAACTATAATATAGATAATGTAATAAAAGTAGATAATGTAAGATTAAGTTATGCTAAAATTGCTGAAAAGTTTAAGTTTACACCATATCATAAGACTGGAATACATAAAACAGCAGTAATTGAAGAAAATGTAGCTTTAGGAAAAAATGTTTCAATAAACAGTAATGTATATATAGGAATGAATACAGAAATTGGAGACAATACAGTAATAGCTCCAGGTGTAAAGATTTCTGATAATGTTGTAATTGGAGAAAATGTAGAAATTCATCCCAATGTGGTAATTGAATGTCATTCTGAAATTGGTGATAATGTTACAATTGAAGCATCTTCTGTCATAGGATCTGAAGGTTATGGTTATATAACAAATGATGAAGGAGAACATTACCATATCCCACAGTTAGGAAATGTAGTTATTGAAGATGATGTGGAGATAGGTTCTTGTGTAACTATTGATAGGGGAACCCAGAGTTCAACTGTAATTGGTAAGGGGACTAAAATTGACAATCAGGTTCAAATTGGTCATAATGTAAAGGTAGGCAAAAACTGTCTATTAGTTGGACAGGTTGGAATTGCTGGTAGTACTATCTTGGGTGATAATGTTATTCTAGCAGGCCAAGTAGGTATTATAGACCATGTTGAATTAGGAGATAATGCAATTGTAGGGGCAGCAAGTGTTGTTACTTCAGATGTACCTCCAGATTCTTTTTATCTAGGAAATCCTGCTCAGGATAGATTACAGGAACTCAAGGCAAGAGCTGTAAGGAATAAACTGCCAAAGTATAGAAGAAAGTTAAACAAGTTAAAAGATTAAAAGCTTATAATCTTTAACCTAAGAAAGGATGAAGGTTTTGTCTGAATTTAAAATAGAGCAGCATACAATTAAAGATACTGCTTTAATTGATGGGATTGGCTTACATTCTGGAAATGAAATAAAAATTCAGTTCAAATCAGCTCCTAGAGATACAGGTATTGTATTTGTTAGAACTGATCTTAAGGGGAGTCCCAAAATAGAGGCGAATGTAGATAGTGTCGTATCTACTAATCGGTCTACTACATTGGGTAATAAAAAAAATGGTATACAGATTCAGACTGTAGAACATTTAATGGCAGCATTATATGCATATCAGATTGATAATATAATAATTGAAATAGATGGTCCTGAGCTTCCCGCCTTAGACGGCAGTGCCAGGGTCTATGGTCAACTATTTGATAATTTGGAAATAGAAAACCAGTCTAAAAAAAGAGATGTAATAAAAGTTAAAAAAGGTTTTTTTGTAAAAGGCAAAGATTCCTATCTTGGAGTTTTTCCTTATGACGGTTTTAAAGTTAATTATTTAATTAAGTATAACCATCCCTTAATAGGGACACAATACTTTGAATATGAGTATAGTAAAGATACCTTTATAAAAGAAATCATGCCGGCCAGAACATTTGGTTTTAAGAGTGAAGTTGAGAGCTTAAAAAAAGCTGGTTTGGCTTTAGGAGGCAGTCTTGACAATGCAGTCCTCCTGACAGAAGATAGTACGGTAAACAAGTTAAGGTTTAAAGACGAGTTTGTTAAACATAAAGTATTAGATTTAGTAGGAGATCTTTATTTAAATGGTCCAATTCAATGTGAAGTGATTGCAATTAGGTCAGGTCATTCTGACAATTATGAAATAAATAAAATGATAAAAAAAATATAAAAATGATTTATTTTTTCTAATGGGGTGTAAAAAATGTATAGCATAGAAGATATACTTGAGATTTTACCACATCGTTATCCTTTTTTATTAGTTGATAGAGTTGTTGAAATAGTTCCAGATAAAAAGGTTACAGCAATTAAAAATGTAACATATAATGAAAACTTTTTTCAAGGGCATTACCCGCAAAAACCGGTTATGCCAGGTGTGTTAATTATTGAAGCCTTAGCACAAACTGGAGGCTTTTTAATGTTGAATTCAGTTGATGATACAGATGCCTTACCATATTTTGCAGGTATAGATAAGGCTAAGTTTAGAAAACCGGTACAACCCGGTGATCAGCTGAAACTAATCTGTAGTGTTATTAAACTAAAAGGAAGAGTTGCAAAAGTGAAAGCAGAAGCATATGTTGAAGATGACCTCGTTGCAGAGGGTAGATTACTGTTTGCAATGAAATAATACGAAAGGAGACCTGTTATTGTGAATAAAGGAATCGAAGAAAAAAAAGTAGTAAATATTTCTGACAGATATGTAAGAGCAGATATTGATCCCAATGCACAGATAGGTAAAAATGTTAAGATAGGACCATTTACTGTGATTGGACCTAATGTGAAAATTGGTGATAACACCGAGATTGGATCCCATGTTGTAATACAAGGGGAAACTTTAATAGGGAAAAATAATAAGATCTATCATGGATCATCATTAGGAATATCAGCTGGAGAAAGCAGTGAAGATAACACACTATTTATTGGAGATTATAATGTAATCAGGGAATATGTAAGTATCGAAAGCGGTTCTTCTAGAGGTAATGGAGAAACTAAAATAGGTAATAATAATATGATAATGGCTTACTGTCATATCTCAACAAACTGTAATCTTTCCAGTGACATTATTATGTCTAATGCTACTTCATTAGGTGAAGAGGTTATGGTAGAAGACCATGCTGTAATAGCAGGAATGACTAATGTAAGTAAATTTGTTAGAATTGGTAGGGTTGCTATGGTAGGTGCCCACTCAAATGTATTAAAGGATATACCTCCTTTTGTTATTGTAGATGGACATCCTGCACAGGTTTCAGGTATCAATATAATCGGACTTAGACGTAATGAGATAAAACCAGCTGTCAGAAAAGAGATAAAAAGAGCATATAAAATACTTTACAGGTCTAATTTAGAGATCGATGAAGCCATCTTAGAGATGGATAACAAACTAAATGCGGATCAGGAAATAGAACATTTTTTAAGATTTTTAAGAAATGTAAAGCGCGGTATCTGTAGATAGAAAGGTGTTTTTTAATATGGATAAAATAGGATTAATAGCAGGTTATGGCAAACTGCCCTTTCTTTGGGCAAAACAAGCCAAAAATAATAATAACAATGTATTTGCTTTTTTAATCTCAGAGGAATACAGTAAAAACTTAGATAATGAAGTATACAGTACTGATTATTTAAGCTTTACTCAGTTTGATAAGTTAATAAACAAATTAAAAAGCTATGATATAAAAAAAGTTATCATGCTTGGCAAGGTAAACAAAAAACACCTTTATGAAAAAAATGATTTTGATAAAAGATTTATGAAGCTATTAGAACATAGTAACAATTTAGATGATCATAGTATTTTAAAAATGATAGTAAATGAATTTGAAAATGAAGGTATAGAAGTATTAAAACAAACTACCTTTTTTGATCATCTATTAACAGAAGATGGTTTGATAAATAATGTTAAACCCAAACAAGAATTATTAGATGAGATGAAATATGCTTTCAGTAAAGCAAAAGGTATTGCAGACTTAGATATTGGACAGACCGTTTTAACTAAAGATAAAGCAGTTGTTGCAGTTGAAGCTATAGAAGGAACTGATTTAACAATTAAAAGGGCAGGAAATATTATTAATAAGGGTTCAGTTATGGCTAAAGTAAGCAAAAACAACCAGGATCTTCGTTTTGATTTACCAACTATTGGTTTAAATACAATTAAAAATTTGATTTCAATTAATGCAAGTGCTTTGGTTTTAGAATCAAAAAGTTTATTAATGTTGGAAAAAGATGAAATAATTAGGCTTGCTGACAAACATGATCTTTCAATTTATTCGATTTCTGGCAAGGAGGTCTAACATGACCGGTAAAATAATGGTAGTTGCCGGTGAAATTTCCGGGGATGAACGAGCTGCTGCAGTTATTAAAAAAATAAAATATTTCAATCCTCATGTAGAAGTCTTTGGTATGGGTTCTACAAAACTAAAAGAAGCAGGGACTGAAATATTAATTGATCCAACTGATTTGAATTCAATTGGTTTTATTGAAGCATTAAAAAACTTTAAAGTCCATAAAGAACATTTGGATATTTTAAAAGATGCAGCTAAAAAAAGAAAACCAGATGTCTTTTTTTTAACTGACTATTCAGGGTTTAACATGAGAATGGCTAAAATCGGTTCAAAGTTAAACATACCTGTTGTAGATTACTTTCCACCATCTGCCTGGTTATGGGGAGAATGGAGAGCAAAGAAAATGGCTAAGTATAATGCAGTAATAGCTGCGAACTTTCCCATGGAACGTGATGTATATATAAAGCAAGGTGCCAAAACGGAGTTTGTAGGCCATCCTTTAATCGATGAGATAGATGTTGAATTAGAAAAAAATGAGTTGGCAAAGTTATTTGAAATAAAAGAAGGAGAAATACCGATTGCTTTAGTACCGGGAAGTAGAAAAGAAGAGATTGAAAAACTGCTTCCAGTAATGGTTAAGGCAGCTGTTAAGTTAAAAGAGGATAATGAAAACTATGTATTTTTAATACCTTCAGCTGACAAAAAATACAATCAGTTAATTGAAAATATCTTAGTTGATTATCCAATTCATGCTAAGATAGTAAATAATCATATGCATGAACTTCTTAAAACTGCACATTTCGCAATTGTTACTTCTGGCACTGCGACCCTTGAAGCAACTATACTAAACACACCGATGGTAATTGTATATCAGATTAATAATCTGTCATATAAAATAGCAAGTTTTCTCTATAAAAAAGAGTTCTTTGGGATGCCTAATATTTTAGCTGATAAAATGGTTGTTCCAGAAATTGTTCAAGAAGAAGTAACTCCTGAAATCATATATGAAAAAGCTCATTACATACTCTCTAAACCTTATTTGATAACAGATATGAAGATAAAGTTAGTATCAATTACCGAAAAGCTAGGTTCAAAAGGAGCTGTTGAAAAAACAGCTAAATTGGTCTTAAAGGAAGGAAATATTGATGTACTTCAGAGATAAAAAAAAGTTAATATTTGGTATTATAATAATCATTATTATTGCTTTTGGAATTGGCTTTTCAATATATGATGAATTGTTAGAAGATGATGATAATCAAAACATTAGCAAGGAAACTGAAGAGGAATATTTAACTGAAATAGATTTAGAGTTGTATAATAATGATAAAACTATTAGATGGAATCTAAACAGTAAAAAGCTTCAAAGCCAAAATGACGGGAAAATATACAATATGGACTTACCTTATTTTGAAGCATATGAAAATGACGAACTAATTTATACTGGTGAAGGTGAGAATGCAGTATATAATAATGAACAAAAACTAATGAGTTTGAGTGGAGATATAGAAATTAATAAGGATAATATGCTATTAGAAACACAAACAATTGCCTGGAATCAAAAAGATGATATAATAAGAGGTGAAGGTGGTGTTAAGTTAACTTCATCTAAACTTGTTATTACATCAGAGACCTTTCAGGGACCTATTTCTTTAGAAAGAATAGAGTTTTTTGGAACTGAGAACAGTCAGGCTAAAGTAGAGTGGAGGTAGTTTCTAATGAAAAAAAATAAAATTAAAAATATTTTAACGATAACATTTGCAATAATATTAATATTTAGTGTAAATATATCAGCTCAAAATGATTTAACCGCTGATAAATTAGTTTTTGAACGAAGTGAAGATGGTTCAAATATTATAGAAGCTACCGGCAATGTAAAGATGACTTATAATGAGTCTATAATTACAGGTGACTTTGCAGATTTTGAACAGACTAATCAATTAATAACTTTCCGTGATAATGTTAATATTAAGACCGATCAAAGAACATTAAGTGGAGATAATTTAGTTTTTAATATGGAAAGTAATAATATGGAGATGAACGGTAATGTTGTTTTAAATGCTCAAGATATATTAGTTGAAAGTGACACCCTTTCCTATAATAGAGAAGAGGGTGTAATGAACTTTATAGACAACGCTTATATTGAATATGGTACCATAAAAGCAGATGCAGATCAGATTAGAGTATTAGAAAAAGAAAACAAAGCAATCTTAACCGGTAATGTTACAGGTCAACAGGGAGAAAATACATTTAAAGCAGACCGGATTGAAATTATAAATAACGGAGATAAGATTGAAATGGTGGGTAATGCCCAACTTATCTTTGTCGAGGAGCAAGAATAAATGACTATTACAGCAAAAAAATTAGTAAAAGAATATGATAATAGAAAGGTTGTTAATAAAGTAAACCTTGAGGTCAATAAAGGTGAGATAGTAGGTCTATTAGGACCTAATGGAGCCGGAAAGACAACAACCTTTTATATGATAGTAGGCCTTATAAAGCCTGATAGCGGTAAAATCTTTTTAGATGATTATGATATGACTCATCAACCAATGTACAAAAGAGCTAAAAAAGGTATAGGATATTTAGCACAGGAGCCTTCGGTTTTTAGAAAGATGACTGTCTATGATAATATTAAAGCTGTATTAGAGTTAAGGGACTTGTCTGAAAAAGAGATGGATGATAGAGCAATGGAATTAATTTCTGAGTTTCGACTTGGAAAAATTAAAGACAGTCACGGCTACCAACTTTCAGGTGGAGAAAGAAGAAGGGTTGAAATTGCAAGATCTCTGGCAATAGAACCTTCTTTTATTTTACTAGATGAACCTTTTACAGGAATAGATCCAATAGCAGTTAGTGAAATTCAAAAGATAATTACTTATTTAAAAGAAAAAGGTTTGGGTGTTTTAATAACTGATCACAGTGTTAGAGAGACCCTTACTATAACAGACCGTGCATATATAATGTATGAAGGAGACATCTTAATGTCCGGTAATTCAGAACAAATTGCAGAAAGTAAATTAGCCCGCGAATTTTATCTAGGAGATGAATTCAAGATCTAGTAAATAGATGAGGAGGTAAACTTTTGAAGTTAGTTTATAAATATATATCAAAAGAATTAATAGCTCCCTTTTTCTTTGGTGTAGCAGCCTTTGTGGGGATCTTTATCGGTACAGACCTCCTATTTAGACTGACTGATTTTTATTCTAACTGGGGAATCGGTATTATAACATTATTAAAATTATTTTTTCTGAGTTTACCTTCAATAATTGTATTAACCTTTCCAATGGCTACTTTGTTAGCGACTATCATGGCTTACAGCAGGCTTTCTAATGATAGTGAGATAACTGCTTTTAGAGCCGGAGGAGTTAGTATATATAAGTTAGTTGTTCCGGCATTAATTTTAGGTCTTATCATGAGTTTTTTTGCAATCGGGTTAAATGAATATGTTGTACCTAGATCAAACTATCTGTACGATAAAATCGTCTGGGAGTTCCAACACGGACGGCAGCTCCCTTCAACACAGTATAACTTATATTTAACGCCTATTGACAACCAAAGCAACCGTCCGGACTATATACTATATACACATAAATTTGACGGTGATACGGGTGTTATGACAGATGTTTACTTACAGGACTATGAAAAAGGAAAACCAACAGTATTGATTCAAGCAGAAAGCGCTGAATGGCTTGAAACAGGTTGGAAGTTCTATAACGGTGAAATATTTTATCTTAAAACAGGTGAAAGAATACCTGGGTTAAAGTTTGAAGAATATAATGCGACACAGATTTTTAATGAACCACAGGAGATTTCTAAGTTAAATAAAAAAATTGATGATATGAACTTTGGAGAACTACTTGAATACATTGAACTAAGAGATAGCCAGGGGAGAGAGACTTTAGAAGAAAGAGTTAAACTTCACCAGAGATTGGCAATACCTTTTGCTAGCTTTATCTTTGCATTACTGGCTGCTCCGTTAGGTATAAAACCGGGGCGTTCTAGTGGTTCAGCAGTTGGTATGGGTTTAAGTATAATTGTAATATTTATCTACTATATCTTAATGACCGTTGGTGATGCATTAGGTTCTCAGGGTACAATTTATCCCTGGTTAGGAGCTTGGCTTCAAAATATTGTGTTTTTAATTATTGGTAGTATTTTATTATACAGGGTTGCTAGATAATAGGAGTGTAAACTATGAGTGGAATTAATATAATGATATTAGTATTATTATTTAGTGGAATAATAGCCTATATTGGTGACAGAATAGGCATGAAAGCGGGTAAAAAAAGGATATCCCTTTTTGGATTAAGACCGCGGTATTCCTCGATGATAATCACTGTAATGACAGGGATACTGATTGCCCTGTTAACAATTTCTATTTTACTATTTGTGTATACTAATTTAAGACAGGCCTTATTTAACATAAATGACGTATTAAATAGATTACAAAATTTAAATGAACAGTTAGCTGAAAAAGATACTGAGTTAGAGGAAATGAAAACAGAGATTGATGATAAAGCGGCTGAATTAGAGTTGCTTGCTCAGCAGCGGGACCAGCTGACGACAGAGCTGGAAAGTACTAAAAAAGAGTATGAACAGACAAAAGAAGATTTAACAGAAGCTAATCAGGAAATAGAACAGCTTGAGAAAAACAGAGCAGAACTAGAAAAAAACATTGCTCTACTTGAAGAAGAAAGAGATAAGCTTGAAACACAGGTTACAGATTTAAACCAAAGAATTAGCACTTTAACTCAAGATTATGAAGAGGTCAAAGACCTTGCCACTCAATATAGAACAGGTATGGTCTACTATATGGGTAAAAATATAGTATATCAAAAGGGTGATATTGTATATTCTAAAGTTTTAGAAGCTGGACAGTCTCAGGATAAAATTATAGAAGATCTAAACACGATGTTAGATGAAGCTAATGAAATAGCAAAAGATGAGGATATTATGATAGATGAACAAACAGGACGAGCCCTTAGAATACAGTATGAGGACGTCTCAAATGTAGCTAAGATATTATATAACATGGATCAAGGACAAAAGGTTATAGTAAGTTTGGTTGCAAGCTTCAATGTTCCAGAAGGAGACTGGTTATCGGTAAACTTCTTATTAAACAAAGACTTTATTGTTTTCAATCAAGATGAAGTTATAGCAAGCAAAATAATAAATGCCAGTTCATCAACTGATATCTTAGAATCTGAATTAGAAAAGTTACTAAACACAATAAACGGTAAAGCTATTCAACAAGGAATATTGCCAGATTCACAAGGACAGGTAGGTTCACTAGACTTTAGTGAATTCTATAATATCCTAAACAGAATAAGGTCGATGAATGGTGAAGTAGAAGTTAAAGTAATTGCTTCAGAAGATATTTGGAGAGAAGATCGTTTAGGAGATAATATTAGGTTTGAAATATCAGATCCAATCAAAGGAGATTTAGGTAATGCTATTGGGAATTGATCCAGGAAGAAGCAAATGTGGAGTTGCAGTTTTAACAGAAGATGGTAAAGAAGTACTAAAAGATATCTCTAAAACTTCTGAGTTAAGTAAAAAACTAGAAGATATTTTAGAAAATTATTCAATTGATAAAGTAGTATTAGGTAATGGTACTTATGCAGACAAAATATATAATATTTTAAAACTTCTATTTGATGAAAATAAAATTATATTTATAAATGAAGAAAATTCTACTTACCTTGCTGAACAAAAGTATCTAAAAGAGAATCCACCACTTGGATTAAGCTTCTTAAATAAGATAATGAAGTTCAAACCAAAAAGAGCCTTAGATGATTATACAGCAGTTGTTTTAGTGAAAAAGTATTTAAAAAACAAATAATTGATTAGTATAAAAAAGAACCCTTGTCATAGTATTTAAACTTTTGACAAGGGTTCTTTAGTTTGTTTATTTAGTTTTCATTTAGAATCTGTAGTTAAATGTTAAGCTTAATTTAGAATATGATAGATTTGAGATAGGATCCTCTGTATTGGTATAAGTACCATTATTAACTGAGTACATTAAACCAACATTCATCTGTTCTAGATTATTAAACTGTGCTAAGTTCATTCCAAAGCCAGCTGCATAGTATAAACCGCCACCGAGTTCTCCACCAGATACGAAATCATCATTACCACTAAATAAGTTATATCCTAGATGCCCAACAACATATGCTCCTTCTTCAAGATCGTATTTAACCAAGCCATAAAGAGGAATAAAGTTAAATTCAGCGTTAGCAGGAAATTCTCCGCCTTCAGCACCTCTTGCTAGTTGATAGGTAATACCTCCACCTATACTCATTTTATCTCTATAAGGCATTACATATTCACCTGTTATAGAAAAGCCTGCATCTGTGTCATAAGATGTATCTTCATCTTTCAAACTTCCACCCATGTCATAATTTGCACCTACAAACCATTCACCAGATTTCATCATATCAGATTGAGCAAAAGCGCTACCACTAATTAAAACTAAAGATAATACTAAAACTAAAATTCCTAATTTTTTCATTGAAACCCTCCTTGTTATATTTATTTTCATTTCTAATACTATAATTATTTATTTATCTCCAAAACCCTTTTTTTTACTGAAAATAAAATAAAAATAATTTAATAATTTTAGTTTTAAATTGAGTTAAACAAACCAAAAACAATAAAAGCTTGATATCTTTGTCATTCACTGATATAATAAGTACAAATGTTGAGAAAATATGCCTAGCAAAGAAAAAAATAATTATTTTTGCAGGAAAATATTAATCAGTATTGAATAATTAATAGTGATGACACAATTTATGTTATAAGTCTTATTGTCTCGGGCTTAAACTGCGGGAGAAAGGAGGTGTCCCCGAACCGCGAGGCTGTACAGAGATAATGAGGTTCTAACACACGTTCATTGACAACTTGAGATAAGAATTATGAGGAAACAAGGATACTCATGAATCGAGTCCAAAGGATTGTCAATGAAACAATAGAACTATTAAACAATCCTAAGGGGGAATTATAAACATGAGAAAATTTACAATAGTAATCGCTTTACTTTTAGTAGTTGCATTAGCAACTCCAGCCCTAGGTGCATCTTTTCCAGATGTTCCATCTAATCACTGGGCTTACGAAGCAATAAACAAATTAGTAGCCGCTGGTGTAATCGAAGGTTATCCAGATGGCACGTACAAAGGTCAAAGAAATATGACAAGATATGAAATGGCTATGATAATTAGTCGCGCTTTAGATAACATTAATGCAGAACGCGCAGAAATGCTAAAGAAAATAGATTCAATGGGTGAAAAGAAAGCTGGATTAACAACTGAGCAAGCTCAGGATGTTACAGCTATCGTTAAAGCTTTAATACAAAAGAATATGCCTGAGGTACCTGAAGTACCTGAGAACTTAACTGAAGCTCAAATTAATGAAGTAGCTAACTTAGTTGAAGCTTTAACATTTGAGTACAGAGCAGAACTTAAAGTATTAGGTTCTGACATCGAAGACCTACAATGGGATGTGGACGATGTAAGAGCTAGAGTAAGAGCTCTAGAACAAGCAACTCCAGTTATTTCATTTAGTGGTTCTTATGATATAGACTTCACTAATGTTGATACTGATGGAACTGCTATTACAGCAGAAGATGGAGGAGAGTATTTCTTCGAAGATCCATATACAACAAAGAGTGGTTGGTTCTTAGAACAAGAAGACGAATATACTTATAATGAGTATACAGGTGATCCTGATTGGCGTTCAAGTGATAATGAAGATTATTATGAAGACGAATTAGAATTTGTTAATTCACTAGATCTTAATATGACACTTAACAAAGGTCCTGTAACAGCTGACCTAGATCTAACAGCTTCAGCTAATTACTTTGGCGAAGCAGATGAAAACGGATTTGAATTAGATGATCTTTCAGGTACAGTTACAACACCTGACTTTACAGCAACAGTTGGAGATGACCAAGTTGTTACATTTAAAGATTACTTGTTTGATGAAGCAACTGTTGATGGTGTATTAGCAACAACTGAAAACCATACATTCTTCGTAAGTAGAACTCTAGAAGAAGAAATGGCAGAGCAGTATGCACCTACCGCATATGATCCTGGATATATTCGTGGATATATTCGTGAAGTTGATGGTGCCGAAGATGACTATGCTTATTATGAAAGACCATATTTACGTGCTGGTGCTAGCATGAACTTTGATTTAATGCTTCCAGTTAACGTATTAGTTGGTTATGAATATTCAGCTGAAGGTACTTTTGATGTATATGATTCAGAGGATGATGAACTAGCTGAACCAGATACACCTGAAGAAGTTATCTCAGACGAAGTAAGAAATGCATTAGTTGCAGTAGCAACTGAAACTGAATTTGCAGGTATGAATGTAACTGCCGACTTAGCAACATCATTGTTAGATGACAATGATGATGACTATTTATTTAGATTAGGTGCAAGTGGAGATTTAGATATGTTCGATATTGCATTTAACTATGAAAAAACCCAAAATATGACAGCTATAGAAGGAGACGCTGACAACTATGATGGTTTCGATGTAGAAGTAGGCGCAACTCTAGCTATGGTTAAAGGTTCAGTATTCTATGAAGACTATACTGATGACGATGGAGATTATAGCTCAACAACACTTAAATTAGCTGTTCCAGAAGGCAAATTATCCTTTGGTGGAGTAGCTGTTGATGGTAGTTATGAACTAACAACTGATTCCGTAGAAGGTCATGACGAATATCGTACAGTTAATGCTTCTACAACATTGGCAGGTATTGGTTTAGAATACACTTATGATTACAATGCTGACAATGAGCTTTGGGATGAAGAAGTTGATATGTTAGATGATGGAATTAACCAAGTTACTGGCGATGATGAATTTTATGAACCAGAAGATGACGATATTAACAGTCATACTTTAGAAGCTAGTTATGCGGTTAATGAAAATATTAGTCTTGGTTTCACATCTGAATTTGAAAAAGGAACAGTTAATGACGCTACAGATATAGTTTGGGAAGATGAATTTACAAATACAAATACCTTTACAGGTAGATATACTGCTGAAATGTTTGAAGCAGGATTTGAAAAAGTACTTGATGGCGACCTAGTAATTGATGGTAAAGTTATGAGTCCTGTATATACTGTATGGGGTACTGACTTATCAGGTGAAGCTATGATGAAACGTAATATAGATACTGAAGAACAAGATTATAGTGTAATGTTAAACGCATCTAAAGATGTTAATCAAAGATTAGCTCTTAATGCTGGTTTAGAATACGCTGATAAAGAAATCGACGCAGACTTCGTTGGTGTTAAAACAGCAGCTAATGCAGGGTTAAAATACATGATCACTGATGATGTAACTGCAAATGCTAACTATGAATATTTAACATTTGAAGAAGATCCTGCAAGTACTACAGAAACACCTGCTGATTACACAGCACAAAAAGCTACTATGGGTGTTAGTGTAGCATTTTAATTGATACCTAAATCAAGTAGCATAAATTAATAAATCAAGTCCGGGATATTTTCCCGGGCTTTTTTTATATATAGTTAGAAATATGTTAAGTTTTCTGGTATAATAGATAATACAAGGTTGAATTGATTTTAAAACTTAACAGGGAGGTGTTTTTATATGAATAGAAATATAATTATATTTATTATAATAGCAATGTTGTTTATCATGTCTATAAATGTATTTGCTCAAGAAAGTAATACTGAAGATATATATAATTCAATATTTTATTCACCTGATTATAATTCTATTGATATAAATGATTATATTTTCCGCCTTCCTGAAGAGGATATGAGATTGATTAATTTTAATACTAAAAATCAAATTAAGTTGAGGGAACTTGCTATTAGATACGGAAGTACTCAAGATGATCTATTAAATATGGTTTTAACTGAAAGTGCTAATAACTATGAAACTAATAACTTGAGTTTTAATCCATCTACAAAAGTATCTATAAATATGGGTTTGAATGAAGAACAGACTTTTGATATGGGAAATAATATGACTGGAGTACAGTTTAACTACATATTAGATGATAATACTTTAATTAATGCTGGATATGAAGTTGAGAACAGCTATGAGTATGATAGAGAGCAAAATGAGATGATAAATTCAAGTAATTTGGATAGTAGATTTGGAATAAGATATCAAACAACAGATAATATTCAACTTTTTGGTGATTATGTATATAATAATATTTTAAAAGAAACTGGTAGGACAACTGTATTTGGTTTAGAATATAATAACTATGAATCAATTATTTCTGCTGAATATAGAGTTGGTGATGATATAACAATAGATGGTGAAGCAGTTAACTCTACTCAATATGGTTTAACATATAGATATAGTGATTTGGCAAGTTTCAGTGCTTCATATAAACTTTTAGATAAAAATTTATTAGAAGATTTAAAAGATCAGGAATGGGATTTTGGAGTTGGGTTTAATTTAAATGAACAAACAAGCTTCCAAATGGGAGTTCAATTATATAACCAGGTAAATGCTGAAATACTAAATAATGACGATTCAGAAAATGATGATGAATCTTCAGATGATTCAAATGAAACTAACAATATAAGCACAGATACTGAAAACGAAACTAAAGTAGAAGCTAGTTTTCAAATTAAGTTCTAGATATACAATCAGGAGGTTTATTTATGCTCAAAAAACGAAATATTGTTGTACTTATAATGATTTTATCCTTATTTAACGTTACAGTTTTTACAGCAACTGCTCAGGTTGTACCAGTTGATAAACTAAGTGCAGTAGAAATATTAATCTATGGTGAACAAAGTAATGAGTCAATTTTAAATAGAGTGGTAAAACTTGAAAATACATTATATGGTACTGAAATGGATGGAAGTTTGATTGAACGATCTAATAATATATATTATTATGTCTTAGGTAATCAAGATAATTCATCATTAATGTTTAAACTTAATGGATTGGAATGGTCTTTAACAACTGATATTACTCAAGATACTTTAGTTAATAAATTAGATAGATTAGAAAACATGGTTTTTGGTGAAAAAAAGACTGGAGCATTAGAAGGTAGAATTGATTATTTAATCAATATAACCTTTCCAAAAGGGAATATATCTTATGAAGGTACTGAAATCCCTAAAGATACTCTAATTAAAATAAAAACTTTTGATAAAATAAGTTCTGAAAGTTCAAAAACTGGAGATAAAGTTAGATTTGAAGTTTCAGAAAATGTGTACGTAAACTCTAAATTAGTTATTCCAGCTGGAAGTACTGGTATTTTAGGAATCTCTCAAGTAGAGAAATCAGGCAATTTAGGAAAAGAAGGAAAGATTAATTTAAACTTTTCTAAGTTGATGACTATTGATGGTAGTGAGCTTCAGGTGACATTAGATGAAGAGGCTCAGGTTATGAATAGATCTCAACAGTTGGCCTTAGGTGCCAGTATACTTGGTGCTGCAGTACTTGGACCTATTGGTCTAGTAGCGGGCTATTTTGTTAAGGGAAATGAGGAAGTACTTCCTAAAGGTTCTGAACTTTATTTACAGTCTGTTAAGGCCAAGTCAGTAATTGGTTTGAGTATGGAATAATTATGGTTGTTTTAAGTAATATATATATTTTAAAAGACCTATTTAGCATGTCTAAATAGGTCTTGTTTATGACATAATATTTTGTGTAGGGGGAAATAATATTGAATAAAAAAATTACATATATAATTATATTAACGATTTTTTTATTGTCTAGTTTTGCTTTTCCCCTTATGGCTCAGGAAGATGTTTTTATTGAAAATGTTGAAGAAAGTGTATCTAACATAGAAGCAGATAATATTTATATAGATAATCATAATCAAAAGATCAATGCAGTAGGTAATGTTTATTTTTTTAATCAGGACTTAAAGATTACTGCTGATAAGTTAGAGTTTGATTATACTAATAAGATGATTACAGCTACTGGTAATCCGATAAATTTAATATATAAGGAGCGTGAGCTTTCTGGTAATAGATTGGAATTAGACTATGAAAAAGAGGTTGCATATCTATATGATGCAAATGTTGAAGTTGATAGATTTAAATTTAGAGGTGGAAAGATAGATTATTTTCAGGGACAAAATCCCAATATAGTAATGGATGATGCATATTATACTACCTGTGAGATGGAAGATCCACATTATCATTATACTGCAAAATCAATACAGTATTATCCTGATGATAAGATTATAGGAAGAGGGATTGGTTTTTGGTGGGGTGAGAGAAGGCTATTTACTTTACCAAGGTATGTAGTAAATATAGAAAGTGATGAAGATGGTAATCCTGTAATCAGTAATGATTTTCCGGTTCCTAACATTGGGTATAATGGAGAACAGGGATTTTTTATTGAAGTTGACTATCCATATGAGATATCTTTTAACAACTACGGTAGAGCACATTATATAAGAGAAGATAGAGATAATATTAGTTTGAATCTAAACCATAATTACAGGATTAATCAAAACAAAAGAGTGTTTTTTGAATATAATGAACAAAAATATTTAGATGATGAAGTACTTTATGAAGATGGGTATATGAAGTTAGGTTTAAATAATAAAGTTAATGAAAATATTAATTATGATGTCTATTTAAAAGAATATAAGAGAGTACTCCCTGTGAATAAAAGAAGGAAAGAAACTTTATTTAATCTAGACTTAACTTATACAAATGATAATTATAGTATTAATACCGAAATCGGTTATGACTTTAGAAATGAAGTTAGAAAAGAGACTGTATCTACTGACTATGAAAATGAAGAACTTAGGACAGAAACAGAAAATGTATTTGAAGATGAAAAATTGCAATCTCAAAAGTATATTATAAATCAAAGATATGATGATTACAGTTTACAGTTTAGATATCAAAAAGGATTTGATACAGACTATCTACCTTATATTTCAGCCAGGCATTCCTTGAATCCTGATATAGATTTAGGTATTGGTTATGGATATATTGCTGAAGGAAGTATAAAACAGCATAAAATAGACTCTACTTTAAACTTTGATAAAAACATAAAAATTAATGATAATTTAAATATTGATTTAATACAGGATATTGAAAACATTAGATACATTGAGAATAATAATACGTTAACTAACTATAATTCTCAAGTTTATCTTAATATAAATAAAGGATTAACAGATTTACTGACTGTTAATCAAAGGATAGGTTATAGCAAAAAATATAGGGACAACCTCCCTTTATTTGATATAGATGATATAAATCTCACAGAGTTAGTAATTTCAAATACTGAATTTGACCTAGATTACTCCAAAAAGAAAGAACACTGGAAATTAGGTTTAGATTTGGAGTACTCTCTGATAGATGAAGAGTTTAAAAAACAAACTGTATCTTTAACTCACGAGTTAGACTGTTACAGCTATCAAATAAACTATAACTTAAAGGACAAATCAATCGGATTTGAATTTAACTTCATTAATTAATGAGAGGTGAAAGCAATGCAGAAATTAACTATACTACTAATTACTTTTTTATTACTTTTTAGTTATCCGGTATTAGCCGACTTTAAATTAACCGGTAAGGTTGAGCAGGGAAACAGTACTTATATATCAAATGAAGAAGAGTTAAGTGGTGAAGTATTGGACTACTATAGCTATGACAATGTTTGGTTTAAAGTTAAGAAAAAACTAGACTACCCTAGTTATTATTATCTTAAAACTGAGTATTATCAAAAATCTTATGATGAAAAGACTGGTTATGATAATGAAACGATTGATTTAATAGGAAACTATACTCAAAAATTTAATGATATATATAGAAACAAGTTTAAGGTTAGCTTAAAAGATAAAGAGTATATTAACAATACAGACAATTCATATACTTCCTATACCTTAAGTTATCAGTTTAGACATCAACTAAATGATTTAAATAGATATACTTTAGACTTTCAAACAAAAGAATATATGTATAAAAATGACAGCATGAAAGACTATTATATAAAAACATACAAGATTAACTGGGAAAAAGAGATCAATGATAAGTTTGAAATAGAGTTTGGTTATCAGATTAAAGAGGAAAAACATAAGTTTGAATCAGGTGGCAGTAATAAGATAAGACAGAAGTATTCAATTGATTTTAAGTATGATTTATAAAATAATTCTTAAAATTTAGTTAAATTACTGTTAATGAGAGTAATTCTTTGATAGAATAAAATTTAGAGTGTTAAATTTAATTTATTGAGGGAGGAAAAAATTTTGTTTAAAGACAACAAAATTCATCAGACTGCTATAATTGCAGATTCAGTTAAATTAGGTAAAAATGTAGAAGTAGGTCCTTTTACAATCATAGAAGATGAGGTTGAGATTGGTGATAACACAAAAATTGGTGCAAACTGCCATCTTGAGGGTTGGACTAAGATCGGTAAAAACAATACAATTAACAACTATGTTACAATTGGATTTCCTCCTCAAAACATAGGTTATGATGGATCTAAAACATATGTAATTATAGGTGATAATAATCAGATTGGTGATTATGTAACAATACATAGAGGAACAAAAGAGGGTAGAGGTGAAACCAAGGTTGGTGATAATAATACCTTCCGACTCTATTCTCATGTTGCACATGACTGTAATTTAGGTAATAATATTACTTTAGAGAATTATGTGAACTTAGCCGGACATATAACAATATATAATGATGCACACTTAGAAAGAATGGTTGGGGTTCATCAGTTTGTTAAAATAGGAACATTAAGTAGAATAGAGGCTCATTCTAAGTTGATAAAAGACCTTCCCCCATATATAATTGTAAGTGGTCATCCTGCCCAGGTGATAGGAGTTAATGAAGTTGGGTTAAATGATAAAAATGTTGATGAAGAGATTAGAGAAGAAATTAGAAAATCATATAAAGTTCTTTATGAATCTAATCTTAATATCAGTCAAGCTACAGAAAAGTTAGAAAAAGCAAGTAAAAACTTTAAGGAAGTAAAAGATTTTATAGGTTTTTTAAAAAATTCAAATAGAGGTATTTGTAGATAAAACAGGGAGGATAATCTAAAATGGAGAAAATTAAGGTTGGAGTAATTGGAGTTGGCAGTATGGGTAAAAACCATGTGCGTTCTTATGCTGCTTTAAAACACGTATGTGATCTGGTTGGACTATATGATTTAGACCAGGACAGAGCTAAGGAGATGGCTAAAAGTTATGGAGTTAAGTCCTTTTCCTCAATCAAAGAACTTCTAAAAGAAGTAGATGCTGTAAATATAGCTACTCCTACTACTACCCACTATGATATTGCCCTACAGGCAATAGAAGAAGGTAAACATATTTTAATTGAAAAACCAATAACAAATGAGATTGATGAAGCAAATGAAATACTTAAAAAAGCAAAAGAGAAAAAGCTAATAGTCCAAGTAGGACATATTGAAAGATTCAATCCAGCTATTAAAGCTTTGCCAGATATGCTAAAAGAAGAAGAAATTGTTGCAATTGATATTCAAAGAATGGGTCCTTATGATCCAAGGATTGATGATACTGATGTAATTCAAGACTTAATGATTCATGATATAGATGTTGTTAGTTCCATAATTGATTCAGAGATAGTAAAAGTTAATGCTTTTGCAAGAAAGGTTGCTTCTGCAGAACATATGGACTTTGCAGTAGCAAATTATCAAACTGAAAATGAGGTAATTGTAACTCTTACTGCAAGCAGGGCTACCAATAAAAAGGTCAGAAAGATGTCAATTACAACCGAGAAGTCATTTATAGAGTTAGACTATATCGGAAGAAAGATCACCAGAACAAGACGTGGTAATGGTGATACTAATAAGAACAAACAGCGTGAATATGAAGAGTCTTATGAAAATGAAGAAGAACCGTTAAAAATGCAGTTAACCCATTTTGTTAGCAGCATTAAGAACAAAACACAGCCTTTAATAACCGGAAATGACGGACTAGAGGCCTTAAAACTAATAAAGTTAATCCAAAGTAAGGTATATTAGGATATTTTGAAAGGGGATTTTTAAAAGATGATACCAATAGCTAATCCAATAATAACTGATGAGGAAAAAGAGCTAGTAAATGAAGTAATGGACAGTGGTATGTTAATTATGGGGAAGTATGTTAAAGAATTTGAAGAAAAGTTTGCAAATTACTCTGGTACAAAGCATGGTATTGCAACCTCTAGTGGTACAACTGCTTTAGATGTTGCAATTAAGTCACTAAATATTAAACAAGGAGATAAAGTTATTACAACTCCTTTTACCTTTATTGCGAGCAGCAATTCAATTCTTTATTCAAAGGCAGATCCCATATTTGCCGATGTAAAAGAAGATACCTTTAATATTGATCCTGATTCTGTTAGAGAACTATTAAAAGAACATCCTGACACAAAAGCACTAATGATTGTTCATTTATTCGGACTTTCTTGTGATATGGATGAAATAATGGAAATTGTAAATAAGCATAATTTGCTGTTAATTGAAGACAGCGCACAGGCTCATGGTGCGACTTATAAAGGTAGAAAAGTGGGTTCTTTTGGCGATGTTTCAGCCTTTAGCTTTTATCCTACAAAAAATATGACTACAAGTGAAGGCGGTATTGTTTTAACTGATGATGATGAAATCATGGAAAGAGCAAGACTATTATTAAACCACGGTTCACCAAAAAAATATCATCATGATATTTTAGGATATAATTACAGGATGACAAACATCTCAGCAGCAATTGGATTAGTTCAGTTTAAAAAATTAGATCAGTTCAATAAACAAAGACAAGAAAACGCAAGGCGTTTAACTGAAGGATTAAATGACTTAACATGGCTTCAAACACCTGTAGTTCCTGATGATAGAGGACATGTTTTCCACCAGTATACAGTTAAAGTTGATGACCGTGAAGAGTTCTTAAAGTACTTACAGGAAAAAGAGATCGGATATGGTATCCATTATCCAATGCCGGCATATGAACAAAAGCTATATAAAGATTTAGGATATAAAGATACAAGTTGTCCGGTTAGTGAAAAAATCTGTGATCAGGTAGTATCACTTCCTGTTCATCCAGCATTGTCTGATGAAGATATTGATTATATCATAGATACTTTAAGAGATTTCAAATAAAGATTTAGAGGATAAATTTGTATTATTTGAATGTAACAGAAATTTACAAATTTACCTTGAATTAATAAATCAGTATTATTTTGAATAAAGTTCATACTGGGATTTAATCAGCTACAACTTCTAACTCTCCCAAATGTTAACAAGTTTAAGGCTGATTAGATTGATATAGATTAAAGAGTTCTCAATTTTAGTTGGGAGCTCTTTAAGTCTTTAAAAAAAGGACTTTAACTTTCTAAATTGAATTAATATAGATTAAGAGAGTATATATTATACAATCAAAGAGGTGTATTATAGAATGGATTTTATGCAGAGGTATAAAAATTGGTTAAAAAATGATTACTTTGATGAAGAAACACAACAGGAATTAATAGATATAAAAGATGATGAAAAAGAAATTGAAGACCGTTTCTATAAAGATCTTGAATTTGGTACCGGTGGAATGAGAAGTAAAATTGGCGCAGGAACCAACCGAATCAATAAGTATACAATAAGAAGAGCTACTCAGGGCTTTGCAAACTATATTATAAACTATCATGATGACGACGGCAAAGAGTCAGGGGTTGTCATAGCCTATGACCCAAGACACAAATCACCGGAATTTGCCTTAGAAGCTGCATTAGTACTTGCAGCTAATGGTATAAAGACATATCTGTTTGATAGTTTAAGGCCAACTCCAATACTATCATTTGCAGTAAGAGAACTTAATGCTTGTGGTGGAATAGTTGTCACTGCCAGCCATAATCCACCTGAATATAATGGATATAAGGTATATAATCCTGAAGGTGGTCAGCTTGTACCTGATCAGGCACGTAAAGTGATTGCAGAAATCAATGAAATAGATAACTTTTCTATGGTTAAAACAATCAGTAAACAAAAAGCAAAAGAAAATCATCTTTTAGAATATATTGGTGAAGATATAGACAGCAAATATATTGAGGTTATGCTTGATACTTTACCCAAAAAAGAACTAGCAAAACAAAAGGGTAAAGACCTTAATATCATTTACACACCACTACACGGCAGTGCATATAAGCTAACAGAAAGACTTTTATCTGAACTAGGGTTTTCAAATCTATCAATCGTTGAAAAACAGGCAGTTTTTGACCCTGATTTCTCAACTATAGAAAGTCCAAATCCCGAAGAGTATTCAGCCTTTGAAATGGCTTTAGAGCTAGCTGAAAAAAATAATAACGAGGCCGAATTAATTATGGGAACAGACCCTGATGGAGACAGGATGGGTGCAATTGTAAAAAATGACAAGGATGAATACATCGGACTTAATGGAAATCAAATTGGTATATTAATGGCTGATTTTTTATTAAACCAGACTGAAGTTCCTGATAACGGAGTAATAGTGAAGACAATTGTAACAACTAATATGATTAAAAAAATAGCTGCCGATCGCGGAGTAGAGGTACTTGATGTATTAACCGGATTTAAATATATTGGTGAACTAATCACTGAATTTGAAGAAAAAGGAAACAAAGAGTTTATTCTGGGATTTGAAGAAAGCTACGGCTATTTAGTCGGCAAGTATGCAAGAGATAAAGATGCAGTTGTTGCATGTGGCTTAATGGCCCTTATAGCGCTCTATTATGAAACCCAGGGTAAAACCCTCTATCAAAGATTACAAGAGATCTATGAGGAATATGGCTACTTTAAAGAAGATCTAGTGGCTATCAGAAGAGAAGGAAAAGAAGGCCAGGAACTAATTAATGGTACAATAAAACACTTTAGGGAAAAAGGTCTAAAAGAAATTGCTGATCGGAAGGTCGTTTTATGGAGAGACTTTAAAGAAGGTAAAGAATATGATTTAGAAAAAGAAACCGAAAAAGATATTAACTTACCTAAATCAAATGTCTTACAGTATCTCCTAGAAGATGAAAGTTTAATAACAATTAGACCATCTGGAACAGAGCCAAAACTGAAAGTATACTTCGCTGTTAATGACAGTACTGATAAAAAGTGTGAAAAGAAATTAACTGAAATAAGAGAGAAGTTTTCAAAAAGAGTTGAAGAAACTATAGAAAATATTTAATAAACATAAAAAAAGAGGAGGGATTTTCCCTCCTCTTTAAGATGTTAATCTAAGGACTCAATAAATTCATTGTATTCTTCTTTGTCTAAATAGACAAAGAATATTTTTTTGAACTGGGGTTTTAAATTTATCTCTACATCAATAGTTTTCATTATTCCCATAAGTTTTTCATCATTATCGATATAGTAGATATCTCTTTTTTTGAAAAAGTCATAGTTGTTCATCCAGTTTTCTTTTATTTCTTGCTGACCGTAGGTTTTAAGTGCTTGAACAAGTTCGTCTTTGTAAAGGTTTAAATCAATGTGGGCATTTTCCATAAGATAATCGCCTAATTCATTTGATGTCATATTCCGAGTTTTTTTAGGTTCACCTTCAACCCAATAAGATAAATAGATAAAACCTCTCATATTGATATCTTCAATTTCAAATTCAACTGGTGCAGTAGTAGTCATCATATGTTGGTTTTCATAAGGAATTTCACCTATATTTTTGATTAAATAACCACCAACTATTATAATTAGTATAAGTATTAAAAGAGCTTTCCAATTGTTCTTAATAACAGAAAACAAAAATCTATCGCGCATAGAATCCTCCTATCAGTATATTATTGTTATATATTTCATTAATATGTTTCTTTTAATGTTTGAAAAATCCTTTTTTTATTTTAAAAAGTGAGGTATTAAAATGATAAAGCTAACCTATGGTAAACCAAAAAACAAAAGTGAAGAAGAAATCTATAATCAAATATATAAATATATTGAAGAAAACAAATCACAGAACGTTTGTTATATCACACCGACTTATCAGATGATTGAAGACTTGAAAGATGAAATTTTTTCAGATCAAAAGATAAAGGCTGTATCTGAAACATACTTTTTTTTATTCAAAGGCTTAGTAAATGAAATCCTAAAAAGCACCGGAGAGTTCCAGCCTATCATTGGTGATATTCAAAAAGAACTAATTTTAAAAGAAATATTAGATCAGTTAATTGAAGATAAAAAGATTAAATACTTTAAAGAAGTAGCAAAGTATCCCGGATTTTATGAAGACACCTTAAGATTAATTGATGAGATCTCAATTGAAAACAAACTTGATAATTCAAGTGATTTAGAAAAGATAGATAATCAAAAGTTTAAGGAACTTTTTTTAATATATAATAAATACTATGAATACCTTAATGAAAAGAATTTAAACGATGAGTATCTACAGTACAAAAAGGCAATTGATTATCTTGAAGATTCAAAACTAATAGATAACCTTGATTTAATAATAATTGATGGCTTTCAGTCCCTTAACCTTTATCAGAAGAGGTTGATTAATAAACTGTCAAAGTTAGATAAGATGATCTGGATTAATACAGACTATGAAGAAAATAGAAGCGGAATTTATAGTTCAAAGTTTATGGATAGATTAAATATAGATGAAAGTATAAAAGCAAAAGATAAAAAACTTAGTAATGAATCACAACTACATATCAGAGATAATCTTTTCTCAATAAACTACACTAAAAAATCTGCAGATGATACTTTAAACATAATAGCAGCAGACAGTGAGAGTACAGAGATTGAATATGCTGTAAAACAGATAAAAAGCCTAATTGTTGATCAGGGTGTAAGTCCCAACCAGATTGGTTTGATCCTAAAAAGTCAATTGAAGTACTATGAACTATTAAAAGAGTACTTAGTTGAATATAAAATACCTTTTAGTTCAACAAACAGTATAACATTTAAACAGACTGGAGTATGGATTTTGTTAAATAAGATATTTGCCATTATAAATAACAACTATGATAGAAAAAGTGTTTTAAACTTTTTAAAGTCTAATCTTGTAAGTTCCAGTGTTGATAAAAAGGAACTTGATAGAATCCAGTTTGAACTATGGGATGATGGAGTCATCTGGGGTAGAGACTTTTCTTTTATATTAAAAAACAAAGACAGCAGTTATCAAAAAGGTTTTTTAAAAGACCTTGAAAGTATAATTGACTTCTATAACAAGATAAAAAAAGCAAAAACATTTAAAGAGTTCAGTAGTATATTACTAAAACTTCTAGAAAAGTTTAAAATCGCAGAATCTATAGTTGATCTTGATGATGAAGACTTGGTTGTAGATAACCTTAAAGCCTATGACCTGTTAACTAATAAATTAAAAGAGTATGAAACAGTAATAACTAAAAGAATTGATTATGAAGACTTTTTATACTACTTTAAAAAAATCTTCAGACAGGAACTTATAAACAAAACAAAGGAAAACCATCTTGAACATATAAAGGTCCTTACACCTTCTCAAGCCCGCAGAAAAAACTTTGACTATATCTTCATTATAGGACTGCTAGAAGGAGAGTTCCCTTCTGCTGCTCAAAATAACTGGTTGGTAAAGGATAAAGAGAGAAAAATACTATCTAACATGGGTATAGATATTAAGACTAAAAAAGACTACTTAATATTAGAAAGCTATCTTTTTTATAAAACAACACTAAACGCAAATAAAAAATTGTATATTACTTACCCAACATTAGGAGATGGTCAGCAGGGTAAGATTGTATCATCATTTGTTCAGGAGATATATAATATATTTGAAGAAAGTACTGTAAAGAGAACTGAAGTCAATAGTTATGATTTAAAAAGTAAAAATATAGATGATATATACAGTCTAGAAGAACTTAAAGAATATATTATTGAAAAAATAGATGAAAAAAGGTTAAGTGATTTAATCACAGGGTTTAAGATCGAAAAACTTAGAAATTCAAATCAGTTTAATAACACACTAGGACTTCTAGATGATCCTAAAGTCTTAGAGGAAATTAAAAACCATTTTAATTCCTATTACAGTTACAGTGCAAGTACATTAGAAGCCTATGTACAATGTCCTTTCAAGTTTTTTATAGAAAAATTATTAAAACTTGAAAAAATAAAAGAGCCTGAAGACAGGCTACAACCGATACAGATTGGTGATCTATACCATAGAATACTGTTTAAATACTTTAAAGAACACTTTCCCGGGAACTGGTCACAAGAATTAGATAAATATATAGCTGGCCTAAAAAAGGCTGCTGAAGAGGCATTTCAAAGCTTTGGGGATAAGAAGACTCTATCAAAAGGAGTCTGGAGCATATATAAAAAAGAAGTTAAAAACAATCTACAACTTTTAATAGAAAATGAGTACAGTACAGATTTTAAAACAGTCCCTTTTGAATTAGAGTTCGGATTTGGAATTCCAGCCGAGTATCAGGATAGTGATCATAATTTAAGTGACCCAATCAGTATTGACCTGGTTAATGAAAAGATTAGACTAAAAGGCAAGATTGATCGAATAGATAAACGCAAAAACAATAATGATTTAATAATCTATGACTATAAGTTATCAAACAGTAAAAGAAGGACTAAAGATTTTTTTGAATACAATGAACTACAGATACCACTCTATATATTAGCCCTAAAAGAAATAAAAAAAGATAAAACCTTAATGGGTGGAGCATATTATTCGATATTAAACTTAGAGAAAAAGGGAGTCTGGAAAAAAGAGTTTGTAGACTATTCTCCTAAAACTAACCGCTCTAAAACAGTAATGGATGAAAACACCTGGGAAGAATTCTTTGATAATCTAAAAGAAAAAATTGAAGAGATATTAAGAGGAATAAGAAACGGGAACTATCTAATTGAACCAAAAGACTGTGAATACTGTGATTCAAGCAGTATCTGCAGATATAATAAGGCAATGGCAGGTGATCTAGATGGCTAATTTCAACTATACTGATGAACAACAAAAAGCAATTATGGACCTAGAAAATGATATTATACTGGGAGCAGGAGCTGGTTCAGGGAAAACCAGAGTTTTAGTTAGCCGTTTTATTAATCTCCTTAAACAAAAAAAGGCACAGGTCGATCAGATTATGGCCTTGACCTTTACTAAAAAGGCTGCTGCTGAAATGCAGGAAAGAATAAGAAAAGAGATTATTAAAGAGGAAGAAAACTCAAAAGACTTTAATGATAAAAAGTACTGGCACGAACAAAAGATAAACTTAAATAAATCAATGATTTCAACCTTTCACTCTTTTGCAGCCAATATTTTAAGACAGTATCCGGTAATTTCTAATTTGGACCCCGAGTTTCAAGTTTTAGAAGAAACTGAAGCCAGTGAACTACTTGATGAAGTAGTAAACGATATTATTGAAAATGGTTTAAATGATGAAAAGGAAAGTATAATGACCTTGGTTGATACTTATGGTCTTTATACTTTAGCGGATAAACTTAAATCAATATACTTTGAAATGAGAAAAGATAATTTAGATGTTGAAAAGTTGGTTGAAAAAACATATCAGTCATTGGAAAATGATAGATCACAAAGAGAAGACATCAAGTTTGAATTAATTAGATTAATCGAAGATTTAATCTATACCTTTGATAATGAAGGTGCTGGAGGAAAAACAAAGCTTAAGATGGAAAATCTAAAAGCTGTCTGGCCTAAGTTGAAAGAAATAATAAGGACAACAGAAGATGTTGAAGAAAAAGGTTTTAGTGAAATAATAGGTATAAAAGATATAATAAAGGGAAGATTAGCCCAGAATTTAAATGATAAAGCTAAGGAAATAAGAGAACTTATTAAAAGTGATCAGTTTAAATCATACTTTATCCTAAAAAGGGCAGAAGAGATTATAAAACCATTAACTGAAGTAATTCAAGATATTGATGAGTTGTATAGCTCAAAAAAAGAAAGAGCAAGTTTTCTAGACTTTTTTGATCTACAGGACAGATTAATTAAGGTATTGAAGTCTAATCCTGAATTAATTGAAAGCATTAATGAACAGTATAAATATATCATGGTTGATGAATTTCAGGATAACAATCCCGTACAGGAAGAAATAATTTATCTGCTTGGTCAAAGCTCAGAGATTAATATCTTTTTAGTCGGTGACCCTAAACAGTCTATCTATCGATTTAGAGGTGCAGATGTCAGGGTATTTAATAGACAGAAAAAAGAAATTAAAAAAAGAAATGGTGAAGTATATAAACTAACTAAAAACTTTAGAAGCAGACCTTCAATTTTAAACTTTGTTAACTTTCTTTTTGAACAAATCTTAGAAAATGATCCTGAAATAGACTATGATAACTTATCTTCTTTTAGAACAGAAAATGATAAGGATATCGAGTTAAATATAATTTCTGAAAATCACTTTGAGGAAAGTCTAAATAGTGAAAAATTAAGGAGTATCGAAGCTGAACTACTAACCCAAAAGGCTGCTCATTTAATTGACAATAATGATTTTTTAATTGAAGAAGATGGTGAAAAAAGAAAGATTAAACCAAAAGATATAGCTTATCTTTTCCAATCTTTATCTAACATACAGCTTTATGAGAATGCGCTTCTTAACAAAAACATATCGGTAAATGTAGTAAATGGAAGAGGCTTTTTTAACCAACAGGTCATAACTGACTTAATTAACTTAATAAAAGTTATAGAAAACACTAAAAGAGACTTTGAACTAACAGCATTACTTCGTTCACCTCTTTGTGGTTTAGACGATAATGAGATCTACTGGTTGAACAAAGAAAAAGAAAATCATCTTTGGAACCATATATTAAAAGCAGCTGAAATTAATATTAATCGAGAAAAATTAAAAACAGTAGATAGATTTGTAAAAAGTTTAAAAAGAGCAAAAAAGTTAAAAGATATTAAAAATCCATATCTTTTAATAAAAGAGCTTCTAGAAACAAACAACTATCGAGAAAGTCTCAAGGGAGACCCTAACTATACACAAAGGTGGGCAAACTTAGAAAAAAGCCTAGCAATGATTAAAGAGATATACCATGATAGAAATGCTTCTTTAAGTGAAGTATTAGAACACTTTGAAAAAAACAAAGAAAATGAGACTAGAGAAGGTCAGGCTGAACTAAAAAGTAAGAAAGGCTCAGTACAGTTAATGAGTGTTCATCAATCTAAAGGTTTAGAGTTTCCGGTTGTAATGATTCCAGACTTGCAGAGGGGATTAATTCATCACAACAATATTTCTGATCTTTTAATTGATAATAAAGATGGATTAGGTATTAAAGTATCAACTAATCAATATAAGTTAGGTACTCCATTATACAACACTCTAAAAGAAAGGGAAAAAGAATTAGAACTCTTTGAAAAGATTAGGCTTTTCTATGTAGCTATAACAAGGGCTAAAGACAAGTTGATTTTAAGCGGATACAGTAAAAGTGACCGAAAGCTAAGCTTTGAGAAAAGTAAGTCTTGGTTAGATTGGTTAGCCTGTTATTTAAATCAAAATGATTTCAGAACTGAAGAAACTATTGAACTTGGAGAAGAGAAAAAGAAGCTTTCTATCCAAGTAAATGTTGTTAAAGATATGAATTTCATAACAAACAGAGATATTGAAATAAAAGATGAGAGTAATGATTATGAGATTAATAATTGGAATGATTTAAAAGAATGGGAAAAAATTAATTCTAAGATTAAGGACATTAAAATCACTAATGATAATTATAAAGATGAATTAAGTGTTACTGGTCTATTAGAATACAATCGATGCCCTAGACTATATTACTTAAGATACATTAAAAAGATTCCAGCAATAAAATCTCTACAGAAAAACAATTTTTTAGATAAACGAAGTTCTAATTCATCTATGGATCCATTAACCAGAGGGATTTTTGTTCACAGGCTTTATGAGTTAAGCGGACTAAGTGAAGAACCTGAAAAGTATTTAAATCAGGTAAAAGATGAGCTTAAAGTAGTAGATATAAAAGAACAAACTAAAGATCAGTTAATCAGTCTTGTTAAAGGATTTCAAAACAGAGAGAAAAAGTATTTAAATGATAAACCAGAAATAGTAAAAACTTTTAATGAAAAACAGTTTACCTTAAACTATGAAAACTTTTATCTCAAAGGGATGATAGATAATATTATTAAGTATAAAGACAAAAATATTGAAATAATTGACTTTAAAACAAACAACATAAAAACAAATGAAGTAAAAGAAGTTTCAAAGGGATATAAATTACAGCTTGAATCATATGTGTTAGCTGTATCTAAATTATTCAACAAATCACAAATAAAATACAGGATTGAGTATTTGATTCCAGAAGTAAACTATAGTAAGATTTTAGATACAGATGATATATTAAATATTGAAAAAAAGATTGAAAATATTGGAAACAAAATATCAAAAGCAAACTATAAAGAAGATTTTCCACTTAATACAGCTAATGAATGTGAGTATTGTATATATGGAAAGCTTTGTAATGAGTAACTTTTAATTTTGAGGGGGAAGTTAGAATATGAAAGTAAAAAAAGCAGTAATACCTGCAGCAGGATTGGGTACAAGATTTTTACCTGCTACAAAAGCACAGCCTAAAGAAATGCTACCTATTGTAGATAAGCCTGCAATTCAGTATATAATTGAAGAGGTAGTTGATTCTGGTATTGAAGAAATTTTAATAATTACTGGGAAACACAAAAAAAGTATTGCAGACCATTTTGATAGAAATATTGAACTTGAGATGGCTTTAAAAGAAAAACAAAAAGATGAACTCTTAGAAGTAGTAGAAGATATTTCTTCTTTAGTTGATATTCATTATGTAAGACAGAAAAAGCCGAAAGGTCTAGGACATGCAATCCAGTGTGCTAAAACCTTTGTTGGAAATGATCCTTTTGCCGTACTTTTAGGAGATGATATTGTAGTCTCTAAAAAACCGGTCATTCAACAGATGGCTGAAATTTATGAAGAACAAGAACAACCTCTAATTGGAGTAAAGAAAGTACCTCATAAAGATGTGTCTAAATACGGAGTAGTGAAGTATAAAAGCCAAAAGGATAAGCTGTATGAAGTTGATAAATTGGTAGAAAAGCCACCTATTGATGAAGCTCCTTCTGATCTGGCTATAATGGGTAGATATATAATAACTCCCGATATTTTTGAAATATTAGAAAACACAAAACCGGGTAGAGGAGGGGAAATACAGCTAACAGACGCATTAAATGAACTTGCCCAAAGAAGAGCAGTTCAAGCCTATGAATTTGATGGAAAAAGATATGATGTTGGTAATAAATTAGGATTCTTAAAAGCAACCGTAGAATTTGCACTTGAACGTGAAGATCTATCAGGTGATTTTAGAAAATACTTAAAAGAGTTATTAAAATAATTAAAACAGGAGATGATTACTTATGAAAAAAATTTCAATTACATTTTTAGTATTAGTTTTTGTTATGGTTTTTAGTTTTAACACAGCAGCATATCATTCTGCTAAATCATATGGTATGGGTGGGGCTTATACCGGATTAGCAGATGATGCAACAGCAATGTTATATAACCCAGCTGGATTAAGTGACAGTGGATTTATTGGACTACAGTTAGACTTTGGTATTGGGGCTTCAGATACTTCTAAAATTAGTGGCTTAATGGAAGATATTCAGTATCTCTCAGAAGACTTTGATGCTGAAACAGCTGAAGATTTAGATACAATATTTGCTGAATTTCCGGTTGTTGATATAGAAAGCGGATTTTTTGCAGGAGGAAACTTCTCTTCCTTTGGAGTAGGTCTTAATATTGATAACAAGTTTAATACAGAGAAAGTATCTGCTGATGTAATTAATGCAACTAATATTACAAACACCTCAGGTATCTTAAGTATCAGTCGTAAATTAGAAACAAGTTATAACGAGATCCTTGGATTTGCTTATGGTGTTAATATCAAAACAATGAAGACAAACTATATTAATGTTGAACTAGATAAGTCGGATTTGGCTAATGCCAATACCATTGTAAATGCAGAAGGTAGTGGAGTTGGTATAGATGCAGGTGTAATGGTAAATGTAACACAGAGAGTTAAAATGGGAGCTAGCTTTAATAATTTATTGGCTCCGTCATATGATTTAGATGGGAAAAAAGAAGTATATGGTTTTAATGAAAGTACTGGTCAATGGAATACAGAACCTACAGTAAGCAACTTTAGTGAAGAGTATACCCCTGAGAAAAGCTACAGGATAGGTGCTTCTGTTGATATTCCTGTTCTTAATGCTATAGTATTAGGAGATATTGAAAACTATACTGAAAGTGGAGAAACTATAGTACACTTAGGTTTTGAAAAAGGTCTATTATTTAACGGACTATCATTTAGAGGTGGAATGTACAGTGGTTCAGATAGTGATGCTACTTATACATTAGGTTTGGGACTTAACTTAGCTGCCCTTCACTTTGATGCTGCAATAGGAAGTAATGATGGTTTTAAAGATAATCTTAATGGTGCATTATCACTAAACTTTCAATTTTAATTGATGTAAACTAATTTAAGGTTATTTATCCTCAGTAGATGATTTAGATATCATTGCTGAGGATTTTCTATGTTTATAAAGGTGTTCGCATTTATTTGCAGGAAATTCTTCTTAATGATAAGATATAGTATAGGGTAAATAAAAAATGTTTTCATTAGATAAGGAAATGTGGGGGCTATTAATGGGAATATTTATGGTAGTAGTTTCATACTTAATTGGCTCATTATCAATGGCTAAGATATTAGCCAAAAAAAAGAATATAAATTTAAGTACAGTTGGAACAAAAAACCCTGGTGCATATAATGTGTATAATCAAATTGGACCCAAATGGGGTATAAGTTCTGCTGCTTTTGATATTTTAAAAGGTTTTATTCCAGTAGCCTTTAGTAAGCTTGTTTTAAACTTTGATTTTTCATATCTATTATTAATAACATTGGCCGCTGTTATGGGACATATGTGGCCTTTATACTATAAATTAGATGGTGGTAGAGGTTTAGCTACTACAATGGGTGCATTAATAGTCTGGGACTTTTATTTGTCCTTATTTGTTTTTATAATTGTTGGTTTAATAGCATACTGGTCAAGATATTTTTCAGAGTTAAAACCAAGAATATCACTTGTATTACTCCCACTTTTTTCTGTAACTGCATATTATATAAGGTTTGATAAAGGTTTAGTACTGTTAGGAATATATTTAGCTTTAATAGTATATTTGAAAGCAATTCAGTTTAGATATAGAAGTAGTTAATTTAGAAAGGAGTACAGTTATGACAGATAGGATATTAACGATTGGTATAGATGGTGGCGAAATGTCACTGATAGATAAATGGATGGAAAATGGGGAACTGCCGAACTTAAAAAGTATTAAGGAAAATGGTACCACTGGTCCATTAAAAAGTACAATTCCTCCGATTACTGGAGCGGCCTGGTCATCTTTTCAAACTGGAACAAATCCAGGAAAACATGGAGCATTCAACTGGTTTAAAAGAAGTGAGGGTGAATATAACGCCGAACCGGTAACAGCACTTGATATTAAAGAACCAACTTTGTGGAAAGTATTAAATACCTTTAAAAAGAAGGTTGGTTTAATTGGAATTCCGGTTACAACTCCACCTGAGAAAGTGGAAAACTTTATGATACCCGGACTTTTAACAACTAAGAACGCCCGTGTCCAGAGTTATCCGGAAGAATTAATTGATTATGTAAAAGAAATTGCTCCAAACTTTAAATTTTCACCTAAAGAGTGGACAAGAGGTTATGATGTTAATGACTGGATTATGGAGATGGAACAAGATATAAAAGAAAAAACAGAACTAACCAAACAACTTATGATCGAAAAAGACTGGCAGTTTTTTATGGTTCACTTCATGGAAAGTGACCAGGTTCAACACTATCTCTGGCATGAGTTAGATGGTGAAGAAAGATATATATTTAGAATATATAAGGCAATTGATGATGCTATTGGTGAACTTAGGGAGTTTTTAGATGAGGATGATACCTTATTTGTAATGTCTGATCATGGTTTTGGAGAACTTAAATATAACTTTCATATTGATACCTGGTTGTTAAATGAAGGATATATTGAGTTAAAAAAGAATTTTATTACTCAGTTCAAAAAGATCTTTTTCAAACTAGGTCTTACTAAAGAAGCATTACTTCCAATCGGTGAATATATTTATCCACCGTTAAGAAAGCTTGGTTTAGTAGAAATAGCTGTTGATCTAGCAAGTAATCCCTTTTTAGAGTGGTTATTTATCTCTTCAACCAATGTAAATTGGAAAAAGTCTCTTGCCTATACTCACAGTGAGATCGGTCATGTCTTCTTAAATGTTAAAGATCGTGATCCAGAAGGTGTGATTGAAAAAGAAAACTATGAACAAATTAGAGATGAAATAATAGAAAAATTAAAGGCCTTTGAAAATCCTTTTACCGAGAAAAAGATAGTTACTGAAGTATATAAGGGAGAAAAAATATACCATGGTAACATGGCATCAAATGCTCCAGATATAGTATTTATACCCGATGATATGTCTGTACTGGGTAAAGGTGCTTATCAGTTCTTATCAAATAAGAATATTAGTAAAACACAAAATCAAACCGGTCATCATAGAATGGATGGAATATTTTTTGCTGAAGGACCTGAGATTAATAAAAATAGTGTTGTAAAGGGAGCACATATCATGGATTTAGCCCCTACAATTTTATATTTATTAGACCTGCCTATATTGGACTCAATGGATGGTAAGGTTTTAGATGAAATATTAGATGAAGACTTTGTAGAAAAAACAGAGAAACTATATGTAAGTAAATCAGATATTGGTTTAGAGAAAAACTTAAGAGAAAATCTCTTTAAAAATGACATTGATGATAAAAAGGATAGATTAAAAGGATTAGGTTATGTATCTTAAAGTGAGGTGGCCAAATTGAAAGTACTTTTTAGTTTTGACTTAAAAGATAAGTATTTAGATTCTATAAAAGAAAACTTTTCTGACCTTGAAATAATTAAGTCGGAAGATGAAAGTGTACTAAAAAAAGAAATAAAGGACACAGATGTTTTAGTTGCTATGTTAATGAGAAAGTTTGATAGTGACTTAATCAAGATGGGTAATAAGTTAAAATGGATTCAATCTTGGTCAGCAGGAGTAGATAAGTTTTTAGAAGATGGAAACTTTAAATATCTCAAAGACAATAATATTAAATTAACGTCAGTTCGAGGTATCCACAGACATAGTATGTCTGAACAGGTTATTGGATATATGATATCTTTTACCAGAAGATTTCATGAACTTTATGAACTTCAGAAAAAAAGAGAATGGGATCGTTTAAAAGTACAGTATTTAAAAGATAAAACACTTGCTGTTTTTGGACTGGGTGCAGTTGGTAAAGCGGTTGCAAAAAAGGCCAGTGTTTTTAATATGCAGACAGTTGGTGTAAAAAGAAATACAGAGGTAGATATACCTTATGTTAATAAGATATATAGTCCTAAAGAAACTAAAAAAGTATTAGAAATGGCAGATTTTGTAGTTGTAACAATGCCCTTAACTGAAGAAACCAGAGGATTTTTTGGAAAAAAAGAATTTAAAATAATGTCTAAAGATGCTTATTTTATAAATGTAGCCCGGGGAGAAATAGTAAAACAAAAAGAGTTAGTTAAAGCCCTAGAAAACAAGGAAATAGCAGGAGCTGCTTTAGATGTTTTTACAGAAGAGCCCCTGCCTAAAAATTCACCTTTATATGAACTGGATAATGTAATAATTACTCCTCATACATCTGGGCTTTTTCCAGATTATAATAAGGAAGCTGTAAAGGTATTTAAAAACAACTTAAGACTATTTTTAGAAGATGAAAAGTTAACAAATATTATCAATCCTGATCGTCAGTATTAAAAAGAATCTTTAAAGTATCTTTAGTATTTTCATTATCAATAAGTTTTAATACATCTTTTAAAGAAGAGGGTTTTTCTAAAAATATATTAGAAGCCCTCTTTTTTCCTATTCCAGGTATAAAAGATAGTTGAACTGCTGTAAGGTCATTTATATCAGTTGGCCATGGTATACCTGTTATAGAACGATATCCGTGGTCAATTATCTTTATATCATAAAATTCATTTAACTTTAGTTTACCGGGTACAGCAACTAAAATTGGATAGGTTCCCAGCTGTCTACCGTAACTTAGTTTACCCTTAACTTTTTCAATTAATACATCTTTTAGAACTGTATTGGTGGGAAAGACCCTTTTTAACATTGGTTTATTAATATCTTTATTAACTTTCTTTTTATATTTTTTAAATTTGTTTTTATCAATACTTTCAACAGGATAGTTATTGATTTGAACGACCTGTCTAATATTAATTCTTCTTAACATTAAACCACGATCATAAACTTCTTTTAAGAAGTTATAGTTATAGTCCATGGTTTCTTTTCTTTCGCCAATTAGACCGTGTAAGAAGTTTATCCCTGGGAGTAGTTTAGGGACACCGTTTTTTCTTTTGCCACCGATTTCATTTAATAGTTCAATTGCTTTTAAAGCAAGTTCACTGTTAGACTCAATATTATTTTTTTCTAATACTTTTGGATCTGCTGATTCAAGTCCAAAAGCAGCTGTATCCCCTTCTGTGTTATACTTAGCAATAATCTTTAATATCTTAATTGCTTTTTCTTTTTGATTAATTAAAGTAGCCGGATTAATATTATCTAGATGAAGAACTTTTAAATCAGGATCTGCTTGATTAATACCCCGGTAAAGTTCTTCCATAATTTCTGGTCTAAGTTTGTTGTTTTGATCAGCTGTATATGAAAGTATATCAGTTTGGCAGCCCAGGCGGTAATAATGATTACCTAAATCAGCCAAACTTTTTACTTCACTTATTATTTCCTGTGGTGTTCTTCTGTAATGAAGTTTTTTTAGTCTTTCACTGCAAAAAGTGCAGTGTTTACTTCGGGGACACCCTCTAAAGGTTTCCAGTTCACAGACAATATTAGGGTAAGAGGGATGTCTTTTTGTAAGTTTAGCCCCCAAGTTAGCCCATTTTGAAATGTTTTTACCAGCTTCATTTGTAAGTTTATCGAGACTAATATCTTCTAATCTACTGTATAAATCAAAGGCTGCTGTTTCTTTAGTTAAGAAATCAAAGCCTTTTAATTTGTTTTTAACTAATGTGATAGGTCCCCCTAAAACCTTTGTAGGATAAAATATGTTTTGACCCAATCTTTTAATTTCAGCAAGGGAGATGGGTCGTCCTCCAAGGTAGTTACCGGGTACAGTTGTTCCCGCGATTATAATAAAAAGATCATGGGTTTCAATCTTTTTAATATTTTCATCCCAGTTTGTTCTAAACTCATCAATTGTCTTGTAATCAATATACTCTTCAGGTATACCCGAGTCCAGTAATGCCCCATATACATATCTGATATGAGGTGAGATATATGGTGGAACACCTAAACAGGATGGTTCATCTAGGTATCCATCTAATAAAAATGTTTTTATTTTTTTAGTACTCATAGTTAAAAGCTCCTTAGTTAATTTGTTCTTATTATAAATCAAATGACTTGAATTTGTCTAATAAATAAAAAGGATTTTTGTAAATTAGAATAAATATATTATGTAGAGAAGAGAATATTATTATAAAAAAATATAAATACATATTATTTAAATAGGAGGTTTTTTAATTGGAAAAACTGTATGATATAGATCAGGCAATGACTATTAGTAGAGATGAAGTTGGCAAAAACTATACAAATTATATCAACCCAGGTATGGTTAAAATGTTAAAGTTTTTAAACTTTGATAAAAACTATGTAAAGGCCGAAAACACAGAAGTTTATGATGACCAGGGGAGAAAGTATCTGGACTTTTTAGGTGGCTATGGTTCTTTAAATTTAGGTCATAACCGTAAAGAAATCATTGAGGCAGTAAATAAGGTGAGTGAAAAGCCGAACTTACTTCAGGCATCACTAGGTAGTATATATAGTGCAGCAGCACATAACCTAGCACAAATTACACCCGGTGATTTAGAGATTAGTTTTTTTGGTAACAGTGGTACAGAGGCTGTTGAAGGAGCTATAAAACTGGCCAGAGCTGCCTCACAAAAAGAAAAAATAATTTACTGTAAGGATTCTTTTCACGGTAAAAGCTATGGTTCTTTATCAATTACAGGAAGAGAAAAGTATCAAAAGTATTTTAATCCACTTCTTCCTGCTACAGAGATGATTCCATTTGGTGATACAGCTGCTCTGGAAGAAAAATTAAACAGCAGTGATAATATTGCTTGTGTAATATTAGAACCAATTCAGGGAGAAGGTGGGGTTATAGTTCCACCTGAAGGATACTTAAAGTCAGTAAGAAAGCTAACTAAAGAACATGATGTTTTAATGATCTTAGATGAAATACAGACCGGATTAGGGAGAACAGGTAAACTCTTTGCAGCAGATTATGAAGGTGTAGTACCTGATATCATGTGTCTTGCTAAATCTCTTGGGGGAGGTATAGAACCTGTAGGTGCCTATATCACAAAAAAAGATGTATGGAAAAAGGCTTATGGAACTTTGGATAAAGCATTACTTCATACTTCAACTTTCGGTGGTAATACAAGAGCATCAGCAGCTGTGATAGCTTCAATTAACTATATTATTGATAATAACTTAAGTAAAGAGGCGGCAGAAAAGGGTAAGTACTTTTTGGATAAATTAAAGAAGTTTGAAAAAGAGTATGATTTAATAAAAGAAGTAAGGGGAAGAGGGCTGTTAATTGGAATTGAGTTTAAACAACCTGAATCAGGATTTTTAGACAAACTGTCAGGAGGGTTGGTAAATAAGTTTTCATCTGAATACATGGGAGCAATGGTAGCTGGTTCTTTAAACAATGAGTATCAAATAATCACTGCTTATACCTTAAACAATCCTAATGTTATTAGGCTTGAACCACCTCTTACAGTAAGCTATGAAGAGATTGATTATGTTGTTGAATCATTAGAAAAGATCTTTGAGAATAACAGTAATCTATTTAACTTAACAATGAAAAGTGCTTCAACAGCAATAAAAAGATTCTTGAAATAAATTATATTAAATCCACCGGTGGATTTAAATCCATCGGTATTTTTTTGATTAATTTGGAAAAATTTAATTCTCAAAAAAGGAAATGGCAATACCTATATCAAAGTAATTATTGTACTACAATTTTAATATTATTTTAAGGAGTGGATTCATTGTTTAAACAAACTATTAATTCTACTTTGTTGGTATTGGTACTTCTACTATTGATTTCACCGCTAATTCATGCTCAAACAGATTATTTTACTGGTTATCTTGATTTAGATATTATAAACTTAGATAACCAAAAAGAACTAAAATTAAGATCAAATTTATCACTTTATTCAGTTAACAGTAAAAGAGATAGGTTTTTTTATGAGTTGAAGTATGACAGTAAACAAATTTCAGAAAGTACAATATTTCAAGAACAACATTTTTTAGATAAGTCAAATATTATTAAAGATAAAACCAAACAAAAAGAATTTCTTTATTTAAGTTACGATGCTTTTGATTTAAAGTATGGAGATATCAATTATGAGATTAATAATCCAATATTTTCAAGTTATTATGACAAACTGAGAGGAATAAGGACAGGATATAAAAAAGATGATCTAAAATTAGACTTTATCTATAGTGAAAACAACTATAATAGGGTACGAGATATATTAATAAATCCCGACCTTACTTTAATATTTTTAAAACATAGTAATATAAAGAAAAATTCAGAGAATGTACAGGTAAAAGTGTTTGATAAGAATAACAATTTATTAGAGATAGTAAGGTTAGTAAAGTATAATGATTATAGGATAGATTACAAGGAGGGAGAAATAACTTTTGATCCGCTGATTTTTTTTGCTAATAATCCTGAGTATAACTATGAACTTACAATAGATTACAAAATCAACGGAAATATTACAAATGATGTCATTTTATCAAAAGTTGAAAAGAGTTTTTCAAAAAACAGTAATCTTAAACTATATAAAGTTACTGAAAAAGAAAGAATGGATTTAAAAGGTTTAATCTTTGAGTATAGTCCAGATTCTATGGGAAATATTCAATTTGAGTACCAAAATTTAAAACAAAAAAGTGAGATCAGTCACATCAGTATAGATAATGGCAATAATTACTTCAAAAGTTATCTTTATGATAAAAAGCAAAAAAGCCTTGGATTAAAGTATAATAAAATATTCAAAAACGGGCTTTTAGTTAATGGATACAGTATAAAAAGAGATATTTCCAACAGTTTATCAAAAAAGATAAAGGAAGATGAACATCATCTATATTTAAATAAAAAGTTTAATGATAAATATAGTGCTGACTTAGAGTATATACATACAGAAAATAATCTAGGGAATAAAGAATACACTTATGTGACAAATTTAAAAAGTAAAATTAATGAAAGGTTGAGTCTAAAGACTAGATATAACTTTAGTCATAATAATTTAAACTCTAAGTTAAAGAAATGGTTAAGTAATGATTTAGAACTAGAATATTCAGAAAATTTAGTTATATCCTGGGGAATATTACAAAATATGGTAAATAGTAAAAATTACTATCAAGCTTCTTTAAAGTATAACTGGGAACAAAACCTATTTAGTTATCAAAATAAAGTTATTGATCTTGAAAAAAGATTGATAAGTTATAAATATCAAAATAGGAAAGTGAAATTATACCAAGACAATATTTTTAATTTAAAAGATAATGAAAAAGAAAAAATATTGTCTGGTATAGAGTATAAATTTAGTAACTTAAGCTCTATTGGATATCAAAACAATAAGTATATAAAAAATGATATAGATAAGGAAGATGTATATAGATATGATATAAAATTAAATAACAATCTAGAACTTTCTTTAAATTACCTAAATTATATTAAAGAGATTAATAATCAATATAGAGAAAAGAGAAGGGCAAAAAGATCAGTTTTAAACTATACAAAAGGTGATCAAAAAGTATCTATCCAGTTTGAAGATGTAATTAACAAAGATAATACCTATTTTAAAAATAGATCTAAATTTATTTATAGTGACTATTTTCATCCTTCAACATATTTTTCAGTGAGTATTGATAATTATTTAAGTAAAGAAATATTAAAGAATATAAAAAAAGAAAGCACAGAAAAGAAATTCATATTAAAATATCGACCTATGAACAGTCCAATTGCAATTTATTTTAATCATTTAAATAAAACTGAAATTACTTTTGATGGACTTAGACAAAAAGAGAATCTTATTAAAAAGAAAGTAAAGTTAAATTACTCAATTACAGATAAGATTTCAGTTAGTTCAAGTCATAATAAATTATTAGAAGTACTTAAAACTTCTGATAATATTATTACAAACAATATTCAACTTAATAGCTGTTCATTGAAATTTAAGATTAAAAAATATTGGAAGCTAGAACTTGAATATAGAACTTTGCTTGATAAATTAAATGATATTAATGATAGTGGATATCTTTTAGGTTTAAATAGAAAGATAAATGATAACCTAACTTTAGGCTTAAGATATAACTTTACTGAATTCAATGATGATATAACAAACCTTACAGATGATAACCGGGGATTATCTCTTAATCTAAACTATATGTGGTAATTGATGAAAGGAGAACTTAAAAATGATAAAGTCAAATAAGAAAAAGATTCTAATATTATTTACTATATTTGTTATAGCTTTAACCAATACTGCTTTCAGCCAGGACTATTTAGATTTAAGTACTTTTTATGAGGTTAATGGAGGTTATTGGTATCTAGGTCAAGATAACAGTTCTGTAAAACAGGTACAAGATAAAAATGAATCCATTTTCTATTTATTGAACCAGGAGTTGATAAATAAGACAATTACAGGGACGATTAAAGTTGATAGTACAACCTATCAGGACGATCAGTTTGGATTAGTTTTTGGTTATCAGGATATTAATGATACATATGTATGGTCCTGGGATGCAGGAGGGGTACATGGCACCGAAGGACATGTCTTTTATTATAAAAATAGAAAAATTAATTATCTGGAAATCCCGGGAGATATATTATATGATAAAAGAGAACCGGGTTTGGCCTGGGAAAAAGATGTTAACTATCATTTTAAAGCATTTTATCTAGAAAACAGTTTTAAACTATATATAAACGAGCAATTAATAATAGATTATAAGGGAGAATTACCTCCAGGTAAGTTTGGTTTTTTCTGCTATACTCAAAACAGGGTGAACTTTTCAAATATTGAAATAAAAGATGCATCTGATAAATTAAGACCACCTTTAGAAGAATTAAATGTCCCTATTTTGATTTCCGGGGGAATAGTCTCAAAAAGTATGAATAATGATAACTTGGCACAAAGTACTTATCAACTATCAAATACTTCAAAATATGATTTGGACAATCTTTATCTATTAGTTGAACTTGATAACAAATTAAGTTTAATTGAGGAAAGTATAGTTGTATCAAAAAAAGATGTCAAAATAAAGTATCAAAAAAATAATAATATGTTAAAGGTTGATAATGTTTCTTTAAAAACGAAAGAAAGCTTACAGCTAAGCTTTTATTTGCAGAAATTAAGTAGTTTTGGTCTAAAAGATAATTATCTTAATAGGTTATCAGTTTATAGTAATGAAGGAGATCTACTTCTTTCAGAACAATTAAATACTAAACATAAAGCAAATAAGATCAATATAGATTTAAGTTCTTTAATAATAGGTCAGGTACAGATTAATAATAAAGAAGATAAAAGTAAAAAGTACAATAAAAATTCTTATCAGATAATAACTTCTGATGGAAGAATTATAAAAACAGACAAAAACGGTAGATTCCATTTAGTAGTTGATAATTTTAATAATTTTTATGATCAAGAAAACTTAACTTTAAAATTGATAATTAAAGATAATTATAAACACCAAATCAATGGTGATAAGGTAAAGCTAATCAAGATAAAACCAGCTCAGCTTATTAGAAAAGATTTTAATCTATATCTTGGAGGTAAAGGTAATGAATGATAATTTTAATCCAGATCAATATATTAAAGAACTCAAAGATATTTTTGAAAAAAATAAAAATCCTGATAATGCAATACAGATGAAAAGTTATATGAGGGATAAATTTGAGTTTTACGGTATTCAGGCTACAGAACGCAGAGAGATAAGCCGTCATCTATTAAGAATGGAAAATAGACCTCCCAAAAGTAAGTTAGATAAAGTTATAAAAAAGCTCTGGTCTGAAGAAAAAAGAGAACTACACTATTTTGTTCTAGATTTAATGCAGAGATATCAAAAAAAATATAAAGTTGAAGATATTGGGTTAATGGAATATATGGTATTTAATAATTCCTGGTGGGATACAGTAGATATAACTGCTAAAAAAATAATAGGCTCATATTTAAAGATATATCCGGAATATAAAATTGAGTATGTTGATAAATGGATTAAATCTGATAATATTTGGCTGCAGAGAACTGCAATATTATTCCAATTGGGATATAAAGAAGAGACAGATCAAAAATTGCTGTTTAAAATAATAGAGAGATTAAAAGACATAGATGAATTCTTTATCCAAAAAGCAATAGGCTGGGCTCTAAGAGCCTATTCTTATAAAAAGCCAGAAGTTGTTAAAGCTTATATAAAAAACAATGAGTTATCTAATTTAAGTACAAGAGAAGGTCTGAAAGCAATAAAAAGAAATGAAAAGAAAGACAAATAAGATAATCAATATTTGTGAAACTTTGCAAAAGGATTTAAATTTCATATAATGAATAATGGAGATATAAGATAAGCTAGATTGTATAATTAAATGCACGGTGCCTTGACAAAAAAATAGACACATACCGGTAACCTCCTTTATAATGTTTAGTAACCACAAAACAAAAGGGAGGCACCCAATATGTGTCAAGCTAATTATAACACAGAAAGTTCTAAAGGAAAACATATAAACTATGATGAGAGGAAATTGATTGCTCATCTTTATAATTATCAAAACAAAAA
>Ga0306869_1000116_pt1 | contig 46264 bp, 38 predicted proteins | sample AntRauTorckE6833_FD_190421 | JGI IMG/M metagenome (GOLD analysis project Ga0306869, IMG submission 190421) | Saline lake microbial communities from Rauer Islands, Antarctica - Metagenome Torckler E6 #833 (v2) (version 2) | ecosystem: Environmental > Aquatic > Non-marine Saline and Alkaline >... | reverse complement strand
CTTGCTCTAGTTTGTTAGAATCCATACTAACATCATCTTTGACTGTGTTTGTTTGCCTCATTAAAGCGTCAGTCAGGGCAGTTTTACCATGATCAACGTGGGCAATGATAGCAATATTTCTTATATTCATATTTTTATAACTAAAATAAAAAAATCTCGGCACAAGCGAGATATTTTTTAATATATGTTCGTTCTTTTGTGACTCTTATGTTATAACAACAATTAAGAAAAAAAGCAAGTGTTTAAGAAATAAAGCTATAATTCTTTTTCTTGTTTTATAATTTCAATTATCTCACTGCCTCTGGTTTTTATCTTATAGACCTCAGCACTAATCCCTTGCTCCTTTACACTCACGCTTACAGCTAGACCTTCTTGAGTTTCTTTAGAGAAATATTGATCAAAAATAAAGTTACCTAGAGAATAGAAAATAGGCTTACCATTATAAACCTCATAATTTTGTATAACATGAGGATGATGACCAATTACCATATCAGCACCAGCATCAACCATCCTATGAGCTAAGATAACTTGGCTGTTTCTAGCTTGAGCTTCATATTCCACACCCCAATGAGGAGATACTATCACTAGATCAGTTCTTTCTTTTAACTTCTCTACTTTATTTAATATACTATCCTCGTCTATAGCACTGTAGACAATAGAGAAACTTAAAAAACCAATCTTCTTATTCTCTTTCTCAATTATCACAGCCGAACAATTACTAGAGTCAATAATCTTAGACTCCTTATCTAAATTATTATCGTCAACAACAGGAAAATCACTAGTGTCTGAGATAAAAGCATCTTGGCAACCCATATAATTATACCCCAGAGAACTGAGATTATCATATGTTTCCTTTATTCCTTTTTGGCCTTGGTCTGAGAGATGATTATTAGCTAAAGTGAAAGTGTTAAAATTATAATTCTTTAGCTCAGAAATAATCTCAGGTGAAAAAGCAAAGTCATATAAGTTATGTGGCAAATAATGATTAGCACCGTTTGTCACAGCTCCCTCTAGGTTAGCCATAACGAAATCATAATCATCCGTGAAATTATCATCGTTTAATTTATGTAGCAAGCTATCTAAACCATATCTTTCAATCTTAGTGCCAACATTTCTGTCCAACATCAAATCACCAAAAAACAAAAACTTAATCTCATAATCTTTGTTATATATTAAATGAGAATCAAACTTATACTCCTTCTCTTTTTCAGCACTATTATTAGAGACAAGTTCAGCACTAGCACTATTTGCAACCTCATCACTGCTAAAACCTAAATTATCATCATAGTTATCTTCTTCAATTACTAGAGTTTCATTATTAATTAAATAATTATTATTTTTAGAAAAGAACAATATATAAGAAGCACTAGCTACTGTCAGTACCAAGAAAATAATTATAACTAATATGAAAATTTTAGATTTCATTTTAAATTGTTAATTAAAGAATATAAGAAAGTGCTAATATAATAGCACCAATAAAAGGTAGAGCTCTAAAGACTCCTATAGCAAACTCTGAAACTCCTATCCATTTAGTGCCAAAACTCTGGGCCAAATCTTTTTTAGAGAAAGACCAGCTAATAATTGCTCCACCAATAAGAGCAGAAGCTACCACTAATTGATTAGCAGCAAATAGATCTAAAATCTCTAAGAAGGGACGCCCAAAAACCTTAAAGCCCATAGGGGTAAAACTAAGAGCGGATAGAAATCCTAAAGGTATGATTGGTAGAAAAGCAATCCAGGTTGATTTTTTATCAGTATAATTAAACTCTTCCTTCACCGCTGTCTTTATCACTTCCATACCAGCAATACAAGAACTAATAGCAGCTAAAAAGAAAAGAGTGAAAAACATCATAGCTAAATACTTTCCAAAAGCAAAAGAGTTAAACACAAAAGGTAAGGTGGTAAAAGCAAGTTGTGTTCCCTCTTGCGGATCTAAACCAAAAGAGAAAACAATTGGGAAAATAATAATACCCGCTAAAATAGCAATACTTGTTTCTACTAAAGCCACAATACCAGCAGCTCTAGGTAAATTAATCTTGCTAGGCAAATAACTTCCATAGGTAATTAGATAACCTTGTCCCACTGCTAGTGAATAAAAGGCCTGCCCAAAAGCTAAAAGCCAAACATCAATATTACTTAAGGTAGAAAACTTAGGAGTGAACAAAAAAGAAACGGCCTCTTTAGCATTACTTAAGTTTAAACTATAAATAGCTAAGAACACTACTATCAAAACTAAAAGTGGCATCATGATTTTAGAGATAAGTTCAATAGCTTTCACACCTCTTTTAACTACATAACCTGTAAATACTACTACTATTAAAAAGTATAAAAGTGGTATATAGCTGTTAGTGAAATCAGCAAAAGATTTAATAGAACCAAAAAAACTCTCAACAGCATAACCTAAAGTCCAACCAGTTACAGCTAAATAATAGCTCATGATAATAGTGGTAAGGAAAACGACAAACCAACCAAATGGTGCTGCTTTTTTATTAAGTAAACGAAAAGTTTTAACTGGACTACCATGACTAGTCTTACCTGCACTAATTTCTAGAACCATCATAGGAATACCTAAAAGAATTATAGCTATGATATAGGCTAAAACAAAAGAACCGCCGCCGTTTTCACCAGCTATGTAAGGAAATCTCCAAATATTTCCCAATCCTACTGCTGCAGCAATAGTTGCTAAAACAAAACCTCTCTCTGAAGTCCACTCAGCTCTACCTACTGACAATACTTTGTTTTTGAAATTATTAAACATTAATTATATCAATTGAATTAATAAAAACTGTTTTCTTATTACAGCTATCTTTATATTATTATTTTATAACAAAAAAAGATAAAGATAAACATCAAGAATAAAAAAATATTTAAATCAAACAATAAAATAAACTAATGGTATAAAAATACATTAATTCATTAATTCATTAATTCAATTAAAAAAAGCGATAGTTTAAATTACTATCGCTTGAACTAGTTTAGTTCTATCCCAAACTTTTACAATTTTAGGAGTAAAACTTCTGTTCTTCTTGCTGGCCACCCCCAGTTTTTTCTTTATTCGATAAAGCTCTGATTTAAGATAATTATTACATGACCTAAACTCTAACTGCCAGTCAACTTGACCAGCTGTCACGGTTTTTTCTAAAACTAAAATTCCGTTATGGTAAAGCTTTTTAGCACGAAAGACTGTAATAATTCGTACTAAATAAACTCTCTGATTTAAATTTAAATAATCAGCGACTGGACCAGATGGTAAAATACCTTTGGTCAAATCATTAAATTCCATAACATCAATTTTCTGCTTAAGTTCATTGTGCGGATCGGTAGATCGATCTTTAAGTTCTAAGCTAAACTTATCTTTCTGCTTTCTTTTATTGACTCGTAAACGAATACCTTGTTGGTATAAATTAGCTTCTTTGTGATTTAAGCTAAAATCAAAGTAATAATAGTCAATACATTTAAGGTCTTTCGGGTCATAGTGTTGTAAAAGTGTTTCATATCTTCTTGAACTTATATCAATTTTAAAAATACATGGTGGTTTTCCAAACTTTTTTACCATTTTTTATATTTTTAAATATCTGCACCTATAATACTATATAATATAATTTATATCAAGAGAAATCACTAATATACATATAATTACTATCAAAAAAATAGCGAATATTAGAACAATCTAAAATAAAACACTTTAAACAAGGTAAGGTAAGATAAGTTAAATTTTTCTATATATTAATAAATTAATATTCACTATCACTGAAAGACTTACCCTTGACATTTATATAAATATATGTTATAATATAAGTATGGAAGATAAAGAAGTCGACCATCCCTGGTGTAGGGTTTACACCAATAAATGAACTTTAAAATTTAATAGTGATGAACAAAATTACAAAAAACAGCTTGCAAGTGATCATCCTGATTATGGCTATCCTTTTTGGAGTAGCAGTAGGTCAAAGTCAAAACTCTGATGAAGTAAGCAGTGTCTATCGACAAGTATTAGAACTCAACGAAGGTAGGTTCGATGATCCGAATTTAATTCTCATCGGTGACACAGTTCTCTTTCCTAGCCGTGTAGGCAGTGGAATTGAAGTATGGATCGCTGATGAACCAGTTAACGGTAGACATGATTCATTCTGGGTGCTCAGTGAAAGGTACGTTTTAAATGAAATTGAAACTGTTCCTGCGGATACTATACAGGTAACAGTTAGAACACCGGAAAAAATTACTGACACTGAAGATGAAAAAAGTTCTTTTTTCTCTTCATGGTGGTGGATCGTCTTCATTATCTTAGCTGTTGCAGTTATTATTTATGCGCTAATTGCACACTTAAGGTTTCTAAGAAATCCAAATAACTACGATCCTGTCGGTGGAAACATCGATGTAATGACCAGAGAACAAAGTCTAGCTTTCGTATTTAGTAAGTACTTGTTACCTGGAGATCGTATTGTCTCATTTAGAACGGGAACCTTGAGAAATAGCAAGAACAAGAAAAGGTTAAGTGTTGAAATGAGATTTGGAGATTCTAAAGTACGTACGGTTTGGATTAACACCGGTGAAAGAGTTACAGAAGCAACTATTGAAAACACCAAAGGTGAGCGACGCCTACTTTATTTAAGAAACGCCTGCTCAAATGGTTTCTCTAATGGTCAATTCAATCACCTACCAACTGGTTGGTACATTGAATTCTCTGAAACTGAAGAAGAAGCTCAGGTTGAAACGGAAACTACTGAAGGTGATGGAGTAAAGTTTGTAATCAGAAGACCTGAGCAAACTGAAGATGACAGTGCTAAAAGTACTAAAAGTAATCTAGGTGAAGTTGTTGAAATTATTAAAGCTTTGACTGTCAAAGAAAATAATATTGACATCAGCTTCAATGAAAAACCCGAAGAGCTTAACTTGTCTGTAAAAGTAAACTACAAAAAAGCAGACAAGAAAAAGAACAAAAAAAACAAAGCTTAAAAAAAGCTTTCAGAAAAACAAAGGCTATCTCTATGGTAGCCTTTTTTATTTTCTATAAAATTACATTAATCTATTCTTCACTTAATAATCTTTCTAAATCTACTCTATATAACTTATCATCATTTTCAGCAGGATTTCCTCTACCATCAGTGTTGTTAGAAATAAAATACAAAATATTATCCTCATCAACAATAACATCTCTCAGCCTTCCAAACTCCTCAGCAAAACGTTCTGTTATCAAAATATTAGCCCTATCTTCAATATTAGCTTGATATAAAGTATTTCCTCTTAAACCAACAAAAAAGATATTATTATCATAATAAGCAGCTCCTGATGGTGCCCAGGTTACATTTACTCCAGAGTGAACAATAGGACTTTCCATCCCTTCTCTTTCTCCATTACCAACAATAAGTGGCCAACCATAATTAGCACCCTTTTCTATTAAATTAAGTTCATCAGTTGCTGAACGGCCATGTTCAGTGGCCCATAAATTACCACTCTCATCCCAAGCAATTCCTTGAGGGTTTCTGTGTCCATAAGAATAGACTTCATTATCAAAAGGATTGTCAGAAACCACATTACCATCTTCATCTACTCTTAATATTTTACCACCTAAAAAGTTATTATCTTGAGCCATTTCAGGTCTTTGAGCGTCACCAGTTGTAATATATAAATGATTATCAGGACCAAATGCAATTCTACCTCCGTTGTGATACAAAGCACCTGGAATATTATCAATAATTGTCTCTATCTCAGAAAAACTATTGTCTAGATATTTAGCTCTAATAACCTTGTTAACAGTCTCACTTGCTTCATTTTGATATGTATAATAAACATAAATTAAATTATTATCCTCAAAACTTGGATGAAGGGTCATTCCTAAGAGCCCTCCCTCACCACTTTCTTTAGCTTCATCAATTACTTCAATAACTTCTGAATTACCATTTGCTTCAACTAATCTGATCTGTCCCTCTCTTTCAGTTAAGAGAAAACTATCATTTGGTAACTTCACTATTGACCAAGGTGTTTCTAAATTATTTGCTACCACGCTAAGAACCGGTAAATCTTCATTATTTTCTTGACCTGAATTTTTTTTATTTTGATAATCTTGTTCATTAATTTTTTGAACTGGCTCATTAATATCTTCTGCCCCATTTTCCTTAAAAAAGAAAAACCAAGCTAAAGCTATAATTATTATAATTGTTATAACTGTATATATTTTTTTATTCATATGATTATAGTTAAATATATTTAATTTAAAGTTAAAAGATAACTAATGGAAATAATATTTTAAGATTAATATAATCTTATTTTAATATTTCACTTAAACTATTAATTGCCTTTTCAATTGGAACTAATTTTATATCCTGATGATACTGTTCTCTATCACAATTACAAAACATGAATGACTTAGCTTCCGGGTAATCTTTCTTAAAGGCTTGCAGGCCTTTTAAGTCTTTCTTATTTATATTTGATTTACGTTTAATTTCAAAAGCAAATAATCCTTTTGGACCATAAAGCACAAAGTCTACCTCTAAACCAGCAATAGATCTCCAATAATAGGTTTTATAGCCTAAATCATAATAATCGTTTATTGCTTTAATTTCTTGTAAAAATAGAGTTTCTAAAGCAGGACCATCTATCTCAGATTCTGAATCTAGAGGACCACTTGGTCTTAAGGATCTAAATACTCCAACATCAAAATAATAGAATTTATTATGAGCAACTAACTTCCTCTTAGCTCTTTTATTAAAAACTGGAATACGAACACCTATTAATAAATCTTCTAATATTTTAAAATAATTCTCAACTGTTTTTCTCTCAATCTGAGACTCCTCTCCCACTTTAGAGATGTTTAGAGTTTCTCCTTGAGAAAAAGATGCTATTTCTAAAAATCTAGAAAAGTCACCGATATTGCGGGTAAGACCTTCTTGTAATATTTCTTCTTTAAGATAGGTATTGATATATGAATCTAAGAATTTACTGGGATCATCAGAAGTATAAGCCATTGGTAGTTGTCCATATTTTAAAGAATACATTAAAGAAAAGTCTTTATCTAATTCTCTTTTAGTTAAAGGATGAAAATAATATGTTAAAGCTCTTCCTGCTAATAAGTTAACTCCTTTTTTTCTAAGACTACGAGCACTAGAGCCAGTTAGAATAAACTTATATTTCTTATCCTCTATTAACCTATGAACCTCATTTAAAAGAGTCGGAATCTTTTGTACCTCATCTAAAATCACCCAATCCTTATGGTCTGCAGGGATGTATTGGCTTAATTTTTCAGGTGTAGCTGATAATATTCTATTTAACCTTGAATCAAGGAGATCCAAATAGACAGCCCCTTTAAAATTTTCTTTAATCCAAGTAGTTTTTCCTGTGCCACGAGGGCCAAACAAGAAAAAACTTTGATTTGAATCTTTATTTATTTTTAGTATTCTCTTATACATATATACCTATATTATGGAATCATTAATTCCATTTTAACACTATTTATGGAAACATGCAAGTCATATATAAACATTTTAGCAATTAAGTGGTAAAATAATAATATATTATTAATCAAAGTTATGAAGAAAATTATCATCGCTCTATTTGCTCTTTTATTATTTCTAAGTCCAGGCTCTCTCTTTGCAAGAGAAAATGTTAATTATTGGTATATAAAGGATTATCAAGTAGAGATAGATATAAATGTTAATGACTCCGCTATAATTACAGAAAATATTTTAGCTGATTGTGGTAATTGCAGAAACAAGCATGGTATTTTTAGAATTGTTCCAAATAGCATTAACACAGAAGATGGCACCTTCTATACTCCAATTGAGTTAATAAGTATTACTGACTTCCAAGGTGATCCCTATAATTACCAAGCCAGCAAACAAGGCAGTGCTATTACTTGGAAAATAGGTAGTCCTAATATTACTGTACAAGGGGAAAATGATTATAGAATTAAGTACAGGGTAGATAATATTATTAGAGATCAAGGTGACTTTGATGAACTATACTGGAATATTTTAGGAACATTCTGGGATCTTGAAATTGATAACTTCACCGCTACAATTAATTTCCCTGAAAGTCTAAGTAAAGAAAATATTGATACCTATTACTACAGCGGGAGACAAGAGACAAAAGATAATAAACTAGCAGGGGCGAGATGGTTGGATAAAAACACTTTAGAAATAACTAGCACTGAAACTATAAACGAGAATGAAGGTATAACTGTCTCAGCTAGTTTTGATAGTGGCTACATCAATCATCAAGATATAGATAATTCAAAGGCTAATACCAATAAAGCTATATCTGGAAATATTTTAAATAACAATAGTTCAAATAACAATCCTATCTATGCTCTATTAAGCCCTTTCTATATCCTTATCATACCTTTTATTGTTTTAATTATTTCTTTTATCTTCTACAAAAAACATAAAAGAAAGAATCCTTATTACAAAAGACCAACTGTTACTCAGTTCAGCCCTCCAGATGATATGAGCCCAATCTTAATGGGACTGATGATAAGCAAACAAACTCTAAAACCAAAATATATTACTGCTACAATTGTAAAGCTAGCAACACTAAAGTTTCTTAAGCTTGAAGAAAAAGAAACTAAAATATTATTTTTCAAACAAACTAAACTAAGTTTTTTAAAGTTAAGAGATATAAAGGATGAAGATAAATTAGATGAAACTGAAAAATATATATTTAATACTATCTTTTCTAAATCTGACAATACTAATACTAAAGAATTGCAAACAATATTTAGAACTAAGTTATCTAAAATAAAGAAGATTGCTGTTAACGAATTAAAGGAAAGAGGATATATATTAAATAAGCAACCAAAGATTAAAATAATCTTTTTAATTCTTTTTATACTATCCTCTCTAAGTCTTAACATCCTTTCAGCTATTATCTTTATTGTTTTCTATTCTTTAATATCAAGGAAGACTGAAGAAGGCCAAAGATTCATGTGGGAACTTAAAGGTTTTGAAACCTATATGACTATAGCTGAAACAGATAGACACAAATTCTATGAAGAAGAAAATATCTTTACCAAGCTACTTCCCTATTCAATTATCTTTGGAAGTATTAAGTTATGGGTTGAAAAAATGAAAGATATATATGGTGAAGAATATATTAAAAATAGTTTGTACTGGTATTCTGGAGCTTCAATGCTTAGCTTGAACAATAATATTAATGAGATAAGTAATAATATCAACAAAATTAGCTCTCAAATAAACCGCACAACAGGAACCTCAAGTGGTAGTGGTGGTGCAGGTTTTTCTGGCGGAGGTAGTGGTGGCGGAGGTGGAGGTGGTTGGTAGTATTTACTAATTACTCATAACTTTAAGTTATCAACTTAAGATCTAGATAAAAATAAATAAATGTATTAAAAAAGCCGTAGTATTAATTACGGCTTATTTGCTAAATTCTAGTTTGCCAGCAAAGCTTAAGATTATGAAAGATACCTAAATCTTGCCAGGTTAGCATCTTCAAAGAATACGGAGCCAGGTTTAATAAAGATTATTCTTTCATTAACTATCTCGTTAAGAATCAAACTTTGATAGTTATGCTCAACCTTTAAAACTCTAGCAGCCAAACTTTCAGCATCATCATCTTCCCTAATAAGAACAGGAATTCTAACAATCCCAGTACCTTCATCATACTTTTCATTTACAAAGTGCATTGAAACAGCGCTTTGAGTAATTTCACCAGCCCGGAAGGCCTTAATAACTGCTTTATGTACATGATGTCCATACATACCACTGCCGCCAAAGCCAGACAAAGGTCCAGGGTGAATATTAATAACCCTGCCCTCACTCAACCCTACAACCGGTTTAAGCCAACCAGAACACATGACATAGTCTGCCTTAAATTCATTCACTAATCTTTGATACATCTCAGCCTCAAAGGGGCCAGGGAAATGAACAAAGGGAATCTTAAACTTTTTAGCCTTTTTATAAAGACCACCAAAAGCATGGTTTGAAACCACAGCAACAATTTCAGCATCTAATATGCTTGGTGTAGTTCTTGATCTTTCAACCATCTCTTGAAAGCCACTACCACCACCATTTTTATCTCCCGAAGCAAATACTAGTATACGTTTTTTCATTTTATTATAAATTTTAAGGTTCAACTTTAATATAAAACAGTATCATCTTAATAAGACTAAGTCAATAAATAAGACTTATCTTAGCCAATAATTATACAATTAAAAAAGCGGAAGAATATTATCAACCGCTTATACATGTTTTACCGGAATTTAGTACTTACACAATTTCGTAAATGTCTTTTACTTCTGTAAAGCTAAGAAAACCTGAAAGGTAATCACTTATTGCTTTGTCATAATCTGACAATACTTTGAAAGTAAGTTTCCAGCTTGAAAACCTTGAATACAAATCCGTTTTACCTCCATTTTCTTCCAGTAGAATCAGAAACCATTTATACCAATGAGGGTCAGCTAAACCCATAACTCGATGCCAGTTTTTTCCTACCGCTCTAAGAGCAGAGGGACCACCAACATCAATATTGCCCCGGGCTTCTTCAACCGAAGCTCCCTGTTTTACCACTTTTTCAAAAGGATAAAGGTTAACTACTGCCAAATCAATTGGTACGGCCTTTTCTCTTTCCAGGTCTCTTTGATGTGCCTCAGAATATGTTTCGGTTAAATAACCGAGAAACAATTTGTGATGAAGTGACTTTACCAAACCGCCTTCAGTTTCCGGCAATCCAGTATAATCAGATACCTCCACTAATTGTTTGCTACTCACTTCCGGGCTTAGGAGCTTTTTTATGGCCTTGTAGGTACCACCGGTGGAATAAATCGTTACATCCGGACAATTCTTAATTAAACCAGGAATTAAAATATCCAGTCCTTCTTTGTTAGAAACTGAGATAAATACATTCTTGATTTCAACCCAATTCTTCACTTTCTTTACAGATCTAATCATTACTTATTGTTTTAATTAATACTAAATATAATTATAAAGAACTTGTTTTAATATTTTTAGATATTAAAAAAGCATACTATTAGAGTATGTTTTTGTCAACTGCTCAGAACTAGATACAACTACATTCTATTTTAAATCTTAATTATTTGTTAAAACTTAATATAATATAATAAAAAAAGCCCAACTAATTAGGAAGGGCTTTATAAAATTTCTTTAATCTAACTTTCTCACCGCATGATAAATACAATAGACGCCAAAGGTCTTAGAGAATCCTCCTGAACTAACGTGACTTATTGGTACTAAATGGTAATCACTTGCTGAAAGTTCGTGTTTGTTTAGAAAATCTAACAAATCAGAATTTACTACATTAGAATCTTGATGTTCAAGATAGATTGAAAATACTTTCTTTTTCATTATTTATTATTTTAAGGTTCTACAATTAAACAATTTAAGTATCAAAAAATTATATTATTACAGTATAGTTTTGTCAATATTATAAAAAGATGTAATCAAACATATTTTACTAAAATAAAAAAGACTCAAATAATTATTTAAATGAGTCTTTAGAGATTTTTTATCTCTTTATTCTGGTATTGTATCAAATACTGGTACCCAAGTTTCAGGTTCTAGCAATGGCGGGTCAAAAGCACCCATGTTATGAAGAACTAAAGCCATTATACCTAAAAATACTAAAACCACTGCAATCTTTACTTTTGTCATTTTTTTCATGATAATACAATTTGTTGAATATTAATAATTTTAAAATAACTATTATTTTATATTATCATATATTTCATTATTTGTCAATAGATTAACATGCAAGACAAATAATAACTAACTATAAAAAAACACCTGCATATAGAGGTGTTTATAATATCTGCTCGGAGAGTGGGACAACGTTGGAACTTTTTTATTTAGATAAATATATGGCTTACTTTTAAAAATTTATTTATCAAATAAAGGATTAATATTTTAATTCAATATTATCTTTTCACCAACCTCTACTCCATCAAGTATTTCAATAAATTCGTTATCACCCTTCAAACCTGTTTTTATTCGTCTTTCTATTATGTCATTATTTTCACCTAAAATTTTTAAGTATTTTTTTATCTCACCACTCTCTTTTCTTTCTTCTTTTATAGCTTTAACGGGAACGACAATAACATCTTTTTTATGGTTTGAATTTATAGATATATTAGCTGTCATTTTAGGCTTCATTTTTGCTAAATCATTTTCATTAACATTAACAAACTTAGCCCTAGTTTCATAATAAATTAGATCTTGCACTAGTTTTTCATCTGTACCTATGAAAAAAACCTCTCCTTTGAATATCTTTTCTTTTCCAAAACTATCTAAACTTATCTTAACATCATCTCCCACTTCTATATCATTTATATAAACCTCTGGGATATTAATAATCACTTCATATTGATTACTACCTAAAACAGAAACTACTGACTCTCCTAGTTGTACTTGTTCTCCTATTTCTGGATTGAAGTTTATTATCTCTCCGCTAATTGGAGAATAAATTATGTAATCATCTATTTGATCATCAATAATATTTACTGAAGATTGAGCTTGTCTTAATTTAGCATAAACTAAATTAATATCTTCTTCCCTAGGCCCTGATTTTACTTGATTGTATTTTTTTTGAGCTACTTCCCATGATTTCATAGCATTTTCTACCTTTGTTCGAATTGAAGAAATTTTTTGTTCACCATTTAACTTAACTGATTTTAGCTTATTTTTAGCATTCTTAACAGCTTCATTTAAGCTTGTTTGCGCTTTTTCAAGTTGACTTTGAGCAAGAGATACTCTATTGTCATAATTTAAATAAGCATTCTTTAAAGACCTTTTTGCTAATTTCAAGGCTTCAATACTACTATTTACTTGATTTATTTGTGTATTAATCTCATTTTTATATAAATCTAAATCCTTTTGATTAAAATTACTTGAGGTAACTGTACTTTCTAAACCTTGAAAAGTATAATCTAAAATCTCAGCTACTTCATTCATATACTTTATGCTTAAAGACAAAGCTTCATTTATATTTTCTCTACTTTCAGTTTCTAGTGCTTCTTCTAAGGCTAAACTGGTTTCTTCTCTTAATGGTAAAGGATTATTAAAGATATTATTTATAGTATTTTTTATTTCATAGCTTTTAGCACTAAAAACAGGGGCTAAATCATCATCATCTAATATCTTATCCACTTTATCTATAGCGATACTAGTATAAGGAAGTTTAGAGTTGATTGTGCTTAAAACTGATTCTTTAGTGTCAATAACATTTTGTTCTTGTTCTTCTTTAACAGTTTCTAAATTTAACTTATCATTTTCTACTACCTGCTCTTGAGATGTTTTTTCACCGTTTTCATCACCATTAAGATCGCGCAAAGTATCTTGAGCCTGTCTTACGTCTTCTGCAACTTCTTTTTCAGCTTTATTTAATTCTTGTAAATAAGACTCATAACTTTCTTTAGCTTGACTTACTTGAGCCTCACTAATTTCCAAAGCTTCCTTAGATGAACCAGCTAAAACTTTATCAACCTCAGCTTGAGCAACCTCTAGACCATGTAGTGCTTTTTGTTTTTCATTGTATAACTTTAAGTAATTTAATTCCGCTAATATATCCCCTTTTTCAACTATATCACCTTCTTCGACTAACTTTCTATCTAAATTACCACTAGCAGAAAAACTAAGAGAAACTCTTTCTGGAGCCTCCAACTCTCCAGTTTCATTAATAATTTGGCTTATATCACTTTTTTTAATCTCATATTTTTCATACTCCTCTTTAGAAGCACCCCAGGTCAAATAAGCTGAGGTAAAAATTAACACTAAAATCACAGTAATAATTATTATCTTATTTTTAATATTTTTTATTTTCATATCTATATTATTTATATTAATATTTAGATTTATTCACACTAATTATTTTTTCTTTAATTTGCCATCCTCTAACCAAATTACTCTATCTACATGTTCTTTGTGAGAAAGTTCGTGAGTGACCATAAGAATAGTTTGTCCTAAATCATTATTAAGGCGACGAAATAACTTTAATACAGATAAAGATGATTCTGTGTCTAAGCTAGAGGTTGGCTCGTCAGCAAATAAAACATCCGGATCATTAACTAGAGCTCTGGCAATAGAAACTCTTTGCTGTTCACCTCCTGATAATTCTTTAGGTAAATGATGCAATCTTTCTCCTAGCCCTACTTCTTCCAATATTTTAGTAGCTTTTTCCATATAAACTTTTTTATTAGCTCCTGTTAACATTAAAGGTAAATAAACTGACTCTATTGCGGTTAACTCTGGCAGTAGAGCTTGAAACTGAAATACATACCCAAGCTTATTTAATCTAAAATCTGATTTTTCTTTTTCTGAATAATTAGTAACCTCCTTACCATCAATAATTATTTGACCTGAGCTAGGTGAATCCAATAACCCTAACTGATGCAATAAGGTAGATTTACCAGAACCACTAGGACCCATTAAGCCTACAAACTCTCCTTTTTCAATACCAAGACTAACACCTCGCAAAGCTTTAGTCGGAACTAATCCTTTATATGTTTTAATTAAATCTTTCGTAGAAATTATCATATATTATCCAAAAATGGCTTCTAATATAGTTTCCTTAGCTGCTTTAAATGCAGGCACAAAACCACCAATAAAAGAAGCTATAATTAAACTTACACTACTAATTAATAATATTTGTGTACTAATCTTTAAAGATACCCATCCCATAGGAAAATCCATGGGATAAGCTTGAAAGTAAGGTTCTATAATAAGCAGAGAAAGTAAAGTCCCTAAAATAATACCAATAACTGCATAAAAAAGTGCCTGAAATATAAAAGATAAAATAATAGTAGATTTTTTCATACCAATAGCTTTTAAAATACCAATTTGCTTTCTCTTGTTCACTACACTTACAAATATAATAATAAAGACAGTAATACCAGCTACAATTGTACCAATAACGCTAAGTATAGCGCTAACCATAGCAAAGCTTTTATTAGCATCTTCTGTCATCCCCATTAATTCATACCAAGGACTTAGTTTCTCATTTTTAAAACCCAAGTCTCTTAATCTTTCAATATAAGTAGCTTCATCAACCTCATCATTGATTCTCACTAATATTTTAGAAGCTAAACCGTGAACTCCTAAGAATGATTCTATTTCTTTTTGATTTACGAAAGCAGTGCTATCAGCTGAGCTATTTTTAGTATCAAAGATACCTTTAACAGTATAGGTACGTTTAGGTCCATTATTAAAGTTTACATCTACTTCTTGTCCTACTTTTATATTTCCTAAATTATTTGTACTATTACTACCTTCTCCCCCAGCTATTTCTCTACCTATAATAATCTTCCCTTCATCGCCAGGAGATAAATATTCGCCAACAGACATGTTTTTATATATATCCGTTACACTTTTTTCTTTATATACATCTATTGATTCTACAGGCCATTTACCACTTTCCACATTCTTGCCATCCTTTTTTTGATCAAAAGAAATAACAGTATTATTTACATAACGAGGTGAAACACTAATTTCATCAGAAAAATTATCAAGTTTTTTAATAACTTTTACATTAGTAATATATTTTTCATCTATTTCTGGCTCAATTAAAATATTTCCATATTGATTATTGATAGCTTCTTTATTTGCTCCCTCTATAATTCCTGCAAAAACAGAAGATAAAAAGATAAGATTAATAAATATAAGTATCATCATGAAAAGAATCATGATTAATGAGCTTTTATTTCCTCTTTTAATGGTTCTAATTACTAAAAATAATGATGCTTTTGCGTTCATAAGAATTGTTAATTTTTTTGTTCAAAAATATGAGAAAGTTTACTTATAATTCTAATAAATTCTCTCTTATCTTTTTCAGATAAATAATCTAATCTTTTTTCTAAGTGTTTTTTAGCTAAGTCATAACCTTTGTGCAATTCTTTTTCCCCCTTATTCGTTAGAAAAAGATTTGTAGATCTCTTATCATTTCCGTTTGTTTTTCGTTTTAGAAATTTTAACTTCACTAAATTATTCACTATTGAAGTTGCTGACGGAGGGGTAATATGAAGATATTGAGCAATCTCCTTCATAGTAGGATTAGTACTTCTGTAAACAAAAGATAAAGTCTGAAGCTGAATAAAAGTTAAAGAATTCAAACCAAACTCCATACCTTCTTTGGTTAAACTATTCATGGTAAAAATTAAATCAGCTAATTGATTACTTTTTTTAGGCATATTTTTAAAAATAATTTAGTTAGATAGTCTAACTATTTATATTATAAGTTTACACTTTGTAGTAATATGAGTCAAGTAAAAACACTATATAATTAAGAAATATATAACTTAATACTTAGGAACTACATTTTAATATTATTTTATACAAGAAGAGATAAAAAAATAAGATTAAATACTATACACTCAAACCTAATATAATGTTTTTAATAGAAAACAATGACGTCCTCCCCGCACTCAAAAAGCACCCTAAGGGTGCTTTTATCGTACGGGGTTTTTTGGTAAGGTATTAAAAAAGAGGTTTACACCTCTTTTTTTAATAATTTGCTCGGGGACAGGGATTCGAACCCCGATTACCTGGACCAAAACCAGGCGTCCTGCCATTAGACGATCCCCGAAAGGTAATAAAAAAATAATAAGTTATTTTTTCAAACTTGTCAAAAAATTAACTATACTTTTGCATATCTCTTCACTGCTATCAAACTAGCCATTATATTAATAAGGGCAACAATAAGGAATTCAATACCAAATATAGACCAGAAATGTGTAGTAAAGTAATTAACAATATCAACATTATAGCCCATAAAGAATACTTCTAGATAGGGTTGCAGTAGAGTTAAGAATGGATAGAACAGAGCCACGATAACAATAACGCTAACTAGGCTATATATCAAGGCTGAGACAATAAAAGGCATGTAGATGAAATTGGTGGAAGCTCCCACAAGCCTCATGATGTTAATTTCTCTGCGGTGAGTATAAATAGCCACCCTAATAGAGTTATATACCACCAGCAAGCTTGTGAGGATAAATATAGCGATAATAACCATACCTACCTGATTGACATTATCAGTAATATTGTTAATCTTCTCTAAAATAACTGTGTTGTCATTGAAATCACGTGATTCAATAATATCACTTTGATAAACTTTTAAGTTAGCAATTAAAACATCAGTATTATCTGCATTTTCAGGTAATATAATTAAACTTGGTGATAATGGATTCTTCCCTAACTCCCTTAGAGCCTGAATGATCTCTGGATTCTTTTCATTTTGCTCTCTAAAAGATGATAGAGCTTCTTGTTGAGAAACATAATTCACTTCCTTTACCTCTGGCATTATTTCCAGCTGAGATTTTAACTCTAGAATTTCTGCTTCTTCAGCATTGTTCTCAAGATAAAGGTTAATGTCCACTTTAGACTTCACAGCTTCAATAGCATTTTGGCTAATAATCTGAACAGTGAAAAGACTGTTAATAGAGAACAAAGCTAAAATCAAGATTGTAATGGTAACAATAGAAAGCCAAATGTTTCTACCAATATCTTGAAAGCTTAATTTAAGTATTCTATATAATCCTGTGAACATAATTATTTATTATATATATTTATATTATCTATCTAATAATATACTTCCCATGAGCTTGATCAGCAATAACTCTGCCGTTATCCATGGTAATTACTCTTTTCTTTAAACGATTAACTATTTCTCTATTGTGTGTTACTAAAACTACAGTAGTGCCAAAGTTATTAATCTTTAAAAGTAAGTCAATAATCTCATTAGCGTTAATAGAATCTAAATTACCAGTAGGCTCGTCAGCCAGTAGTATCTTTGGTTGATGCACCAGGGCTCTAGCAATAGCAACTCTCTGCCCTTCACCTCCTGAAACTTCATGAGGATATCTATCTTTTTTACCTTCTAGCCCTACAATCTTTAAAACACTAGGAACAATCTTTTTTATCCTAGCTGGTTTCTGCCCACAAACCTGCAAAGCAAAAGCAACATTTTCTGCTAAAGTCTTTTTAGGTAATAACTTAAAGTCTTGAAAGATAACTCCAATTTGTCTACGTAGATAAGGAACCTGAGAGCGATTGATGTTTGTTATATCCCATTCCCCTACTACCAATTGTCCTTTATCAGCTTTCTCTTCTCCAGTTAAAAGCTTCACCAGTGTTGTCTTACCACTACCTGATTGACCAACAATAGAAACCATTTCTCCAGCCTTAACATCAAGACTTACATCTTCTAAGGCTACGACATCTGGTTTATAGTATTTGCAAACGTTACTAATGTTTATCATATATAATTTAGCTTTTATTTGGTATAAATATTATACTTGGTTATTATAATTAGTTCTTATACTTACTTATTCTAATTAATGTAAAAAGGTTTTACTGGAATAATTAAAAGCATCTTTAGTTGAGAATAAACTCTCATCTCTGGTCTCAGCTCCTAGGACTATTGAGATAAGCTGTCTATTATCTGCAGTCTGTATTCTACTCATTAGACAATACTTAGCTTCGTGTAAGTAGCCTGTTTTAGAAGCAGTGAAAGGCATTACACTATAGCGTAGCCAAGAATTAGTATTGTATAGATTTCTGACCTTATTACCATCAATTGTAGAGAAGCTATACTCTCTAGCACTAACAGCGCTGGAAATAATTGGATCCTTTAAGGCCTCTTTTGCTATTATAGCATAATCTAAAGCAGAACTCACATTTCTTGTGGAAAGACCTGTAGGCTCATCAAAATGAGTATTATTAGCTCCCCAAATCTCAGCCTTATCATTCATAGCTTGTATAAAAGCATCTCTACTTAGTCCGCTATATCTAACTAAAGTCTCTACTGTATTATTAGCTGAACCAACTAGTGAACTATAGATTAAATCATTAACTGTTAACTTATCACCTTCATCTAATCTCACCCTTGATGACTCCCATTTTTCACAGTACTGATAATTATATTCTTCATCTTGATATTTATACTCAACCACTTGTTTTAAGTTTGAATTATTATCTAAAAAAACTTTCACTGCCATCACCTTAGTTAAACTAGCAATAGGAAGAACCTCGTCTCCATTTTTCTCCCACAAAACTTCTCCAGTATCTTCATCCGTAATCACTGCTGCTTGAGCTTTGATATCAGGCTCTAGATGAGCACCAATATCTCTTAGTCCTAAAGTTCTATTTGATCTATCTTTTACTATCTTCAATGGCTCTATCTTAACCTGAATTATTCCAGCAGAAGTACTAGATATTTCTTTAAAAGCTTCTTTATCTAAATCAATTATTCTCTTAGGGAAAATGGATCTATCAGGACCAAAATCATTTATTTCTACATCTACATATTTATCATTAGCTAGGTTATGAACTCTAATTATTGACCCTTTAGGAAAATCAGGAGAAGCAGCAAAATTACCACCCTTATATGCATACCAACTAGCATCACCTTGGCCCATAACATCAGGATATGAGAACACGGCTATACGGGCATATGGTAAATGAATTAAAGAGCGAACAAAGTTCTCTTTAGGGTAATCTCTGGTAGGTAGTGGTCTCCAAGTGTTGTAGTTACTATCAAAGAAAAATACTTGTTTGTAGTCATTGTTGTCTTCATCATAGCTGAACTGAATATAAAAAGGCTTATGATCGTCATATGCTGATTTATTTCTAAATTCAAATTGATAGACAGAGCTAAGTTTTTCTAAGTTAAAAGGAAGTCTCATGCCATTAACTTCTTCCATATCAACCCTGGTATCTTCATTTAATATTCCTGGCACTAAAGATAACTTTAAGTTCTCATTAAAGCCTGTAACAGTATAACCTTTAGCTATGGTTCCCTTGTCTAGATAAATACTAGAGCTGTTATTAGTACTGCTAGTAAGGGCTGTTTCAGCTAAAATATCTGAACTAAAAGAAAATAAAAAGCTAAAAGCAATAATTGCTATAGCTAATATTTTAATACTTAAATTATTCTTTAAGTTATTAAATATATATTTATTATATGTATTTGCCTTCATATATTATTATAGTACTGGCATAGCTCAGCCTGCTAAAGAAATCTCTTTGCAGAAAGAGCTTATCCTTTTAAGTCTAATTACCAGTTCAATACTTATCTTTTTTTAATGATTATTCTTTATTTAAGTGTATAGTCTGAGTTGGGAAAGCCATTTCAATTTTCTCATTCTCAAACTGTTCTTTTATTTGTAAGTGTAATTCTTGATTATGATCCATGTAGGCATTGTAGTCAGCTGTGCTAACAAAATATACTAACTCAAACACTAATGATGAGTCAGCAAACTTCTTGAAGTGTACTCTGTCGAAATCAATATCACCTATATCATCTACAATCTTCTTCACTATCTCAGGAATTCGTTTCATCTTATCTTGAGGAGTGCTGTAGATAACACCGAAGTTAACAACTGCACGTCTTTTTTCCATCTTCTTGTAGTTGTGTATTTTCTGAGAAGTTAAATTAGAGTTAGCTACCACCACTTCTTCACCACCAAGAGCCTTAATTCTAGTAGTCTTAAAGCCAATCTTCTCTACCACTCCCATAGTTGTGCCATCCTGCAAAATAATGAAATCTCCAGCTTCAAATGGTTTATCAAAATAAATGGTAATAGAAGAAAATATATCTCCCAACACTGCTTGTGCAGCTAAAGCCACAGCAATACCACCAATTCCAAGACCAGCTATTAATGAAGTAACATTTACCCCTAGGTTAGAAAGTATAAGAAGTAATCCAAATCCCCAGACAATTATTTTCATGGTAACAGATAAAAGAGGTAGTACGTTATTTCTTTGTGACTCAGCCTCTACATTCTTATCTACCCAGAATTTAAGTATTAATTGCAAAAACTTAGTAGCTTGGTGAATTATAATAACAACAAAGAGAGTATTAACTATATCATTAACTAAAGAACTCAATTCTAAAGTTCTAGTAGCTATCCAAAGAGATAGGATTAAATAGAAAGATAAGTTAATGGATTTAAGCATTTCCACTATCTTGTCATCTAAATTAGTTTTTGAATATTTACTTAACTTTTCCAGACGTACCCACAAACTCTTTTTAATAATCTTAAAAACAAAAATAACTACAATAAAGATTCCTAAAACCCAAACATACTCACTTAAGGTATTATTATAATAAACTGCTTGCCATGGTAAGTTATTTAAAAATTCCATATGTTTATTTAAAGAAGTACCTAAACCAAAGCTTGGAATTAGATAAATCCTCTTTTTTATTATTAATATTATTAAGTGTTTCTTGGTCCTCTTCCTCTCTCTTTATTACCACCACTTCTTCACCTGGCTTTTTTAAACCTAAGTTTAATCTAGCCTGAGCTTCTAAAGACTCATCTGACTCCAAATAATCAAGCATTTGTCTGAGCTCTTGGTTTGAGCTTTCATACTCTTGTATATCTCTTTGTATTTCAGCTATCTCTCTATCAATAGCCCTTCTCTCTTGCCAATTCTTGTAGACAGGTATTAATATCATAACAAGCAAAACTAAAGCCAGCAAGGTAAAAAACACTTGGCTTTTGAAAAGTCTGCTGATAAAATTGTCTTTTTTATAATCTTTGCTAGGCATCTTATTTAGTTTTACGTTTACTTATAAAATAATACTTACTTGCTTCTATTAATACTATATTAACAATACTGAAGCCAATTACCAAGAGCCAATCATTGAAACTTAATGCAACTGTTTGTATAGCATTTTGCAGTGGGGCAAAATATATTGCTGAAATTAGAAGTAATAGACTGGCTAAGGTGGCAAAGTTTAAATAAGTATTGGTAAAAGGATTCATTTTCCAAACTGGTTTTGTAAAAGATCTTAAGCTGAAAACATAAAGAAGGGAGCTAATGCCTACAATTGTAAAGATAACGGTTCTAATATAATCAATATCTAAATCTAATCTTAAGAAATAAACAAAGAGAGCAAAGTAAAGTACATACCTCACCATTCCTGTGATAAATATAATTGTTTTCATTTCTTTGTTTAATAGTGGCTCTCTTTTAGAAAATGGTTTCTTTTTCATTAAACCACTTTCTCCCTTTTCAAAAGCTAAAGAAAAACTAGGGAAACCATCATTAACAATATTTATCCATAGAATTTGCGCTGGTAATAGCGGTAAAGGTAAACCAAAGATAATAGCTCCTATAATAAGAACAACCTCGGAGAAACTATCTGAAAGTAAGTAAGTAATTACCTTTCTAATGTTATCAAAGATAACTCTACCTTGCCTTACAGCCTTAACAATAACCTTAAAATTATTATCTAATAAAACAATATCTGCAGTCTCTTTAGCAATGTCAGTACCAGAGCCTAAACAAACACCAATATCAGCTGCCTTTAAAGCTGGAGAGTCATTAATACCATCACCTGTCATAGCAACCACCTCATCTAAAGCTTGCAAAGCTTTAACAATCCTTAACTTGTGATGAGGGCTAACTCTGGCAAATACATTAGCTTTTTTAACTATCTTTTTTAACTCATCATCACTAGTATTATCTAAATCTTCTCCAGTAACAATTGAGTCTTTAGTAATTTTAAAACCTATTTCTTGAGCTATAGCCTTAGCTGTTAAAGCATGGTCACCAGTGATAACTATAGGTCTAATACCAGCAGTCCTACAAACTCCAATTGTTTTAGCAACGTCTGGACGCAGGGGATCTTTTAAAGCTAAGAATCCTAAGAACACTAAATCTTTATCATGCTCTTTTAAATCTACTTTCTTTTCATCTTCTATAGCAGATTTATTTATTTTCTTATACGCAACTGCAATAAGTCTAAGTCCTTTACTAGTATAGCCTTCATATTTCTCTATTAGTTTTTTCCTGTCTGCACTACTAATCTTTTTTACCTTCCCTTTATGATGAAAATGTGTAGATTTCTCTAAAACTCTTTCTGGAGCACCCTTTTCAAATAAACGATAACCCTTATCACTTTTATGTAAGGTAGCCATGAACTTAGTATCACTTGAGAAAGGTAATTCATGTAGACGTTCATATTCTTTTTCTAAGTTCTCTTTACTTAGACCACCTTGAATACCAGCTAGAAGCAGTGCTTTTTCAGTGGGGAGTCCTAATAGTTTTAAGTTCTCTAAATCATTATCTGGATTTTCAACTACAGCATTATTACAGAGCACAGATATGCGCAGTGCATAATACATGTCTTTAGCTATATTTTCTTCATTGTGTTTATTTTTTTCAAAGTTTAATTTCTCATCTCCAATAATAATATGAGAAACTTGCATATCACCCTCTGTTAAGGTTCCTGTTTTATCTGTACAAATTACCGTAGTAGATCCTAGAGTTTCAGCAGCAATTAACTTTCTAACCAGAGCTTTTCTCTTTAATATTTGTTGCATCCCTAAAACTAAAATAACTGTTACCGCCACCACCATACCTTCAGGAATAGCAGACACAGCCACAGCAATAGCAACGATAAACATCTCAAAGAAATCTCTTCCTTGGCTAATTCCTAAAAGCACAATCAAAACACTAACAACAGCTACAATAATTCCCAAAGTTTTAGATAAGGAAGCTAAACGTTTCTGCAGTGGTGTCTTCTCTTCTTTAGTGGCTTGCACTAAAGATGATATTTTACCAATCTCAGTATCTTGAGCAGTGGCTACCACCACACCTCTACCACTACCTGAAACTACTACAGTTCCAGCATAGGCCATATTATTTCTATCTGCTAGTGAAGCCCCTACTTTTATTTTTTCTGTTTTTTTAGAAGCTGGTACTGACTCACCAGTAAGACTAGCTTCATTTATCTTTAAATCCTTAGATTCTATTAACCTAATGTCTGCTGGCACTCTATTACCTGGCTCTAAAACAATTATATCTCCAGGTACTATATTTTTACTTAAAACTTCTTTCTCATGTCCATCCCTTACAATCACAGCTTTGTGCTCCACCATTTTCCTTAACTTAGATAAAGCTTTATTCGCTTTATTCTCTTGAATAAAACCAATAATGGTGTTAATAAGTACAGCGCCAAAGATAACATAAGTATCCACCTCTTCTCCTAAAAAAAGAGATATCATTCCAGCTATTATTAAAACATACACTAAAGGACTTTTTAATTGTGCAATTAAAATCTTGAAAGCCCCTAGTGGTTTTTCTTTTTGCAGTTGATTTAAGCCAGTTTGTTCAACCCTTTTTTTAGCTTCATTACTACTTAGACCATCCTTAGAAGATTTTTTTTCTTTTAATACATCTTTCCAGGCTAAACTGTGAAAATCTTTCATATTATTCATTAGAAATAATTTAATTAATGCTTACCTGATTCACACTTACTTTATTATTATAGCATATTAAGAGACAGGGAAAAATAACAAAAAACTTAGATAATAATCTAAGTTTATACTTTATACTTTGTTTATTTCTCCAATTACCTCTCCTTAGGTGTTACCCAAAAGCCCATATACTTTGCCCTAAGCAAACGTGTTTGTGCTTCCAAGCATGGAATAGCTCCAAAGAATATAATAGTTACTGGAACAAATAACCACTCTACAAAAATCTGTACCTTTTTAATCCATTTAATAGGTTTCTTTGGTTTAGGGAGTAATAATGTAGATATCACTGCTGATAATATAAGTCCCACCATAGCTAAGTTCATGAGAGTAGTAGTCACTGCCGGTAAGTTCCCTGATAGCACTGTACTGGTAAATCTTTCTCCTCCTAAAATAATAGGTAACCAACCTACTACCGCAATAATTAAAGCATTTGTAGCCCAAGAATGAAAACCATACACCTGAACTCCTATATGATATAATACTGTTTTTTTATCTAATTTAGGCCACAGTTTAATGGTGTTAAAAATAAGGTAAGGTATGTTCTCTGCTCCCCAAGCCCAACGTCTTTGTTGTTTGTATAGACTTTTAGCTGTGCTTACTGCATTTTTATCCATAGTTACATCCATAGAAACAGGAAAATTCAAAGGTTCAACTCTATAATCCCCTTTGTAGTGAAGTAAACAGTGCCAAAATATACGTGAGTCCTCACTAACCATAGTAGTGGACCAAAAATCTATATCCACTAAAGTCCTGAAAGACATGGAATGAGAAGAATAAGTAGCTAAACTTTCTTTACGTATTTGTTGCATCATTTGCCAAAAAGTATTAGAAGTCGCTGCTAGTCTAGCAAAAAAGGGGGCCTCCCAAACATTATTGTGATAAACAGGAACAGGTTGATAGCTAGCTCTATGAGGATTTGGAGTACTTAAGAATTTATATGTTAGTCTATAAAAATACCCATCAGCTATAACTGTATCAATATCAAAAACACTAACAATAATATCATCATAATTCCAATTCTCTACATCAATTACTTCTTTTTTAAAATGTTTTAAAGCCCAAGCTTGATTAGCTCCCTTACCTTTTAGCTCTCCTTCAATGTCTCCAGGATGAAAAGTAATATATAATTTAAAGAAACTTCCTTCAAATTCTTTCATTGCAGCCTGAGCTCTTTCTTTAGATATTTCACCAACTCTACTTTCCATAGCTAAGACAATAGCGATTCTTTGATTAGGGTAATTATCATTTTTTATTGCCAAAAGACAGTTTCTAATTATTTGTATATCTTCATTATATGTTGGCAAAACTACCACTTGAATCATATCTTTCCAAGACTTTCCTTCCTTATATAAATAGGTAGCCTTAGAAGGATCTTTAACTGACTTTTCTTCATCAATAATCACTGAACCTTCGTTTAAATTCTCACATAAATATTTCCAATCCATGACTTTAATTTTTTGAAGTTTTCTATATGCCGCGATTAAATGCAGTGCTAAGTATAAAACTAAAAGTAGCCAATATACATCAAAGGCTATAATAAAATATGCTACCCATACTGGTTGAAAATATGAGAGAACTATTAAAAGTAGCAAAGTACTCCAACTTAAAAAACCAGGCAATATTTCTAGTGCCCTGTATAGTTTCTTATTTTTTCCGCTGAGCTCTGTAGCTTTACCAACTTTTAGAAAATTCATATTTAAAATAGTAATCCCCTATTTTTAAGCTCAAAGAAGCAATTAGCTAAAGCTTTAACATCAGCCTCAGCATCATGAGCCTCATCAAAGCCACGCTGAAATAAATAGGTGTGTAGTTCAGTTAAATTAGGCCATTTATATCCATTCCTACCAGGTATCTTACAAATATTTGCAGTGCCTTTCATGGTACAAACTTTTCTGGTACCTTCAAAAATATTAGGCATGCTATTTCTAAGAAATTCTGCTCCCATTATCTTTTCATCAAAATCAATATTATGAGCTACTGTAAACTCTGTGTTTAAAAGTTCTTTTTTAAACTCTTCTAAAACAGGCAATAAGTCTAAACCTTCTTTTTCAGCTCTAGCTTGATCAATTCTATGAATTTTAGCTACTTCATCTGGAATTGTAAAGCCATCAGGCTTAATAATATAATTAAAACTAGAAATAAGCTCACCTTGAGCAGAATAATTTTGCCAAGCAACTTGAACTAATCTAGGCCAATTCTCAAGATCGGTAATAGGGGCCTTAAAGCTCTTAGGTAAACCCGTTGTCTCAGTATCAAAAAATAAATACATAATTAAATATAATTAAACTGTTTAAAAATTAATCTCTTCTCCCTCTCTTAAGTCACCTTCTCCTTTGATATTTTTTATATCTTTATTATTATTTTCTCTACTATTATCTTCTCTATTAGTGTTTTCTTCTTTAATATTCTCTTCCTTATATTCTTTGTTATTATCCTCTCTATCACTATTTTGTTTATAGTCTTTATTATCTCTTTTCTCTGCTTTCACCTTCTTAACTCTGCCTTTAAAATCCACTACTGTTTTTTTATTTAAATCTTTCAGAGACAAACCTCCAGTTTTAGGTTCTTCTTCTTTTTTTTCTTCTTTTCCTTCTTGAGCATGATCTCCTTTAACACTAGCATTCTTTTTCTTTAAATTGTTTAAATTATTATTAAAAGCTTTTTTAAAGACATCCTCATCAATACTTTTTAATTCCTTTTCTTTCTCTTTCTTTCTGTCACTAGCACTTTTATTCTTTTCTTCCTTAAGCGCACCTAAACAGTCCTTACAGTATACTGGTCTTATACCATCTGGTTTAAAAGGTGTTTTAGTCTCAGCGCTACATCTAGAACAAGTAGCACTATATTTTCCTTCATCACTATTTTTTTTCTTGTCTTTAGAATCACTAGCTTGTTCATTCTCTTCATACTCATCTTCATGCCAACGCATAATTTTCTCTTCTACCACTTCTCTGTCGTTAGCATACTTTTCTCTAGAATTTCTAATCACCTTATCTATATTATTAGTTTTCTCGCTTTCAGTTAAGGGTCTAAGTCCTCTAGCTGAAAAAGGTGTGCTAGTTACACCATCTATCATTAGCTTTAAGTACATTTCATACTTAGGTAGGTTAACAATATCTTCTTCAATAAAGGTTGGGGTAAATTCTTTAACTAATTCTTCTGCATCAGCCGCTCCTGCTCTAAAAGTAACCAAAGTACCAACATTACCAAAGACAGCTGCTTTTACCGTATCTCCTAGCTGTTCTATATACTGGTGAGCCATGATTAAGTTAAGACGATATTTTCTAGCCTCTGACAATATATTAGCAAAACTCTCTGTAGAGAAGTTTTGAAACTCATCAATGTATAAATAGAAGTCTTTCCTTTCTTCTTCTGGAATATCAACCCTACTCATAGCTGCTAACTGAATCTTAGTAATCATCATCGCTCCTAGTAAGGCACTGTTATCTTCACCAATTCTTCCCTTACTTAAGTTCATGATTATAATCTTCCCTTCATCCATTATTTCTCTGATATCTATAGATGACTTTACCTGACCAACTATATTTCTCATAAGAGAACTAGAAAGAAATTGTCCTACCTTATTTTGAATAGGTGATACTGCTTCTGTAGCAAACTTATCTGCATAAGAACCAAACTCTTTTTGCCAAAAGGACTTAACTACTGGATCTTGAATATTAGCTACCACACTCTTTCTGTATTTTTTATCAGAAAGCATCCTCACTACTCCCAAAAGTGTAGAACCAGGATAATCTAAAATAGCTAGCACTGCATTTCTCAAAATATACTCTAAACGAGGTCCCCAAGAATCTGCCCACAGCTTTTTAAACACACCAACTAAACCAGAAGCTACCAAATGCCTAAGATGAGGTTCCACTTGTTCTACTACATTAAAAGCAATAGGGTAATTGATATCAGAAGGGTTAATGTTTATCACGTCATCAACACGATTACTAGGAATGAATTCAATAACTTTTTCAGCTAAATCACCATGGGGATCAACTACAGCTACACCATTACCAGCTCTGATATCGGAAATAATCATATTCTCTAAAACAGTTGACTTACCCATACCAGTTTTACCAATAAAATACATATGACGACGCCTGTCGTCCTTTTTAATACCAAATTTTTTGTAACTGTTTCTGAAATTTGTTTCAGCAAACAGCGTTACTTCATTATTGTCCATCTTCACAATTACAGTTAGTAAGGCCAGATAAAGGATTGTTTATATTCTCATTAATATTATCCAGACTATCTTCAATTATTGGTGGTAAATATATAATACCCAAAATAATAGGAATTAAAATAATTAATACTTTTACTATACCAATCACCTTTCTCCAGAAAATATATTTCTTAATATATTTACTAATTTCTAAAATTTCTTGACTAACATTCAAGTTCTTTTTTAAAAGCTTCTCTAAATCAATTTCTTTTTTGTTTTGTTTGTTTTGTTTGTTCTCTAAATTATTGTTTTCCATATTATCTCCACTTAGCAAAGTTAACATATTTTTTAGCAATTTCAACTAAGTCATCCATCTCATTATCAGTATATGTTTCAAGGTTTTTATATTTATCATTAACTAAATCAGTTTCTGACTTAAATTTCTGCAGGAACCACTTATCTGCTCCTTGCAAGAACTTACCCATTTCTTCAATCTTTTCTTTAGTAATTAGCTGTGGTGCTACCGTAGTTCTAAACTCGTGGTCTAAACCACTTTCTCTTATCATTTTAGCACTTTTTTCAATATTTAAAAAATTAAGTTCTACCTTTACAACTTCTTTGTATGAACTAATAGGAGCTTTTAAATCCATAGCAACATAATCAAGCAATTTAGCTTCAATTAAAGTTTTAAGTAATTCTGGGTTAGTACCATTAGTATCTAGTTTTATATCATAGCCAAGTTTTTTAATTCTTTCAATAAGGTTTGGTAAATCTTTGTGTAAGGTTGGTTCTCCGCCAGTAATTACCACTCCATTTAATTTTCCTCGTCTGTCCTTTAAAAAGGAAAGAAGGCTTTCCTCACTAATGTGAGAAGAGCCTTCTTGACCATATTTTCCTTTGTTCGCCTTTTGTGGCAAAACAAGCATAGGGTTATAGCAGTAGTGGCATCTGAAATTACATCCTTGGGTGAAAACTATAGCAGATAGGTGGTTTGGATAATCAATTAAACTTAATTTTTCTAAACCTGCAATAATCATATAGACAATATTAGATTAATACACGATAATACTTACTTTTAATATCGTCTATTTTATTTATTTCTTAATTTTATAGGTTTTTCTATCCAAATACTCTGAAGTCTTACCTTTGTTATAGTTTTTAGTAGGTGTTAACCATCCTACTACTCTACTATAAACAGTGCATTCTTGTCTTTTAACTTCTTTTGGACTCATAATATCTATTAGAGTTTAAGCCTTAACTTAAGAGCTCCTTAATTATTTATATATTAAATCTTAATTACTTTGAGCTTACTTTGTTTTCAGCAGTTTTAGGCTCTTTAGTTTCTCCTTCAAGTTCTTCACTGTAACCAATCTCTTTATCACATTTAGGACAATATTTATGTTCCCCTTTAAGATAGCCGTGCTTAGGACAAATAGAGAAGGTTGGGGTGATAGTGAAGTATGGTAGCTTGTAATTATTAACTATAGTTTTAACTAAAGTTTTAGTTTGCTCAATATCATCAATCTTTTCTCCCAAGAAACCATGTAAAACTGTACCACCAGTATATTTTGTTTGTAGGTCTTCTTGTTTTTCTAGGGCTGTGAAGATGTCATCTGTGAAACCAACTGGCAATTGAGTTGAATTAGTGTAATATGGTTCTCTGCCATCCTCATAAGCTTCTTGATTAGCACAAATAATATCTGGATATAGTTCCTTATCTTTTTTAGCAAAACGATAAGTAGCACCTTCTGCTGGTGAAGCTTCTAAGTTATATAAGTGATTAGTATTATTTTGATAGTCCATTAACTTCTCTCTCATTATGTCTAGAATTTCTTTAGCAAATGCTTGTCCCTGATCTGTGGTAATATCTTTACCAATAAAGTTAAGCAGAGCTTCATTCATACCGTTAATACCAATAGTACTGAAGTGATTTTGCCAATAACTATCAAAGCGCTGTTTAATGTCAGCTAAATAATAAGTTGAATAAGGATATAGACCAGCATCTGATAATTTCTCCACTACTTTTCTTTTTTGTTCTAAGCTTTCTTTAGCCATCTCCATGAGCTCAAAAACCTTATCTTTAAATTCCTTTTTAGTTTTAGCAAGATAACCAACTCTGGCTAAGTTTAAAGTAACCACACCTAAACTTCCAGTTAAAGGGTTAGCCCCAAAAAGTCCTCCACCTCTTTTTCTAAGTTCTCTGTTATCCAAACGTAACCTACAGCAATTATGTGTAATATTTCCTTGAGAATGTACAAAATAATGATTTTTTTCTAATTCAATATCAAAAAACTCTTGATCATAATCTAGGTCTGAAGTAATAATTTCTGCCACTTTAACAACAGCAAAATCTGAATTTCTAAGCCATTCAATGGAATCATTAGAAATATTCCATCTATCTATTGAAGATAAACCTACAGTTTTGCAACCATAAGATTGATAGAGTTTTTTACCTTCTTTTGAATTAATATGTTTTTTTTCAATTAAAAATTCAGGAATCTGATTATGCATTTTATCCTTAATCACTTTAGTTCCTTGCGATCCTCTTCCTAATGTATGTTGAATTCTAATTACTTGAGAGTTATTTTTAACTATATAACTTGTACTAATACCAATTAATTGAAAAAGTAAATTTAATTCCTCAGCTAAACCTTGATCATTAATATGAATTTCTTTACCGTTAGTATAACCATCTCCATCAAAAAATCCTTTTATAAATGAATCCATTATATCAGCAGAAGAAGACCAAATCCATTTGGGTAACCTTTTATATTTACAAACATCATATTCTGTTTCCATTTTCTTGGCGAACTCACTATTGTATATATATCCACGTAAAGAATTTTCATATCTTGGATCTAAGATAAATTTCATATCATAACCAAGTAATTTTTTAACAGTGGCTTTAGTTTTTTCTATCAGTTCTTTTTCCTGTCTATTAAAAGAAATTTGAATTCCTCTTTGCCTATTTTTCCACTGTTTACGAGAATCATATAAATAATTTCCATCTGCAACAAAAAATCCCATAAACCAAGCTAAATCCTTAGAAATTGTTTCTTGATTATCCTGCAGAGCATTGCTTCCATCTTTCATTACTAGCAAGAAATCATTTTCATCTATCTCTTTTGCTTTTTTAGTGACAATACCATCCTTTGTATATACAGCTACTAAATGATCTGGAGTAACCTTCATAGTTTTACCATCTTTAGTTCTTATATTTACTAAAGACTTATCTGTCACTCTAAGCATTTTCTGAATTCCAGTCCATTCAAATTTCCCTGATTCTGGATTTAAAGAAAGGGCTTCAACTGGACTATTCATATCAAACCATTCGTCATCTAGTTGCTTCCCTTTACTTTCATCAAAAAGCTCACCTATTGTTAATTTTTGTATATTATTATTTTGTTTAATTAAAATATCTTCTTCAGGAAATAAGCACATACTCCTAGCATCATCTCTGTCCATATCTGAGTTTACAAAGTTAGAGAAGTAAGGGATACCATATTTACTTGTCATCTCCCACATTGGCTTTAAGGATTCTCTGTCATAATCAAAGTTTTTATCAACATTATAGGTAGGAATAGGGAAAGAAAAAACGCGACCAGTAGAGTCGCCTTCTAACATGACTTCAGCAAAAGCTTTGTTAAACATATCCATTTCATCTTGGAAGTCTTTATATTTCTCCTTTTTAATTTCACCGCCTAAAATTATATTTTCTTCACCAATCATTTTAGATGGTATTACATCTAACGTTACATTGGTAAAAGGAGTTTGAAATCCTACTCTAGTAGGAACATTAATGTTAAACATGAACTCTTGTAGAGATTGTTTAACTTGTTTATATGTTAGTCCATCATAACGAATAAACGGAGCTAGGTAAGTATCGAAGTTAGCAAAAGCTTGAGCACCAGCAGCCTCTCCTTGCATGGTATAGAAAAAATTAATTATTTGACCTAAAGCACTACGAAAATGTTTAGGTGCTTTACTCTGCACTTTTTCACTAACACCACCAAAACCTTTTATTAATAAGTCTTTCAAATCCCAACCACAACAATATGGTGCTAATAAACCTAAGTCATGGATATGTAAATCACCATTAACGTGAGCTTCTCTAATATTTTTAGGATAAAGCTTGTTTAGCCAATAACGAGCTGAAACAGCTGAAGCTATATAATTATTCAGTCCTTGCACTGAATAACTCATATTACTATTTTCTTTTAATCTCCAATCTAAACGTCCTAAATAATCTTCCATTAACTTTTCTCCAGTAGATCCTTTTATTTCTCTAAGTTGTCTATGCTGATCTCTGTATAAAATATAGGCTTTAGCAATATTAATTTTATTCTTTTTAATTAAAACATCCTCAACTAAATCTTGCACTTCTTCTACAGCTGGAATACTGTTTTTATGAAACTTAGAATCTAGTTTATCAAAAACTTCTGTACTAAGCTTCTTAACTAAAGCTTTGTCATTAATACCAACTGAACGAGCAGCGCTATCAATAGCTTTAATGATTTTCTCTTTTTTAAAATCAACAATTTTTCCTGATCTCTTACGGATCTTAGTGATTAGTTGAGGCATGGGAATTTAGGTTTTCACTTTAATATAAATGTAAACTATGAACTCTATATTTAAAGTAAGAACTTTATTATTGTAGTTTATTAATTAGACTTTTTTCTTATTTTTTTTAATCCTTTTCTTAAGTAGCTTGCTTAACTCTTCTTGAAACTGCGTAGCATCCTTAAAGGATTCATATACTGATGCGTATCTAATATAAGCAACTTGATCTAATTTTTTTAAATGTTTCATTACAATAGTTCCCACTTCCTCTGAGCTGATTTCATTTTTTCTAAGTGACTGCAAATCTCGTTCTAGGCTATGAACAAGTTTTTTAAACTTGTCATCGGTAATTGATCTTTTTTCCAGAGCTCTTTTCAAACCTTTAACCAACTTATCACGGCTATATGATTCTCTTTGTCCATCACGCTTTACTATTACTAAATCTAGAATTTCAATTTCTTCATAAGTAGAAAAACGAAAATCACATTTTAAACACTGCCTTCTGCGCCTAATACAAAGACCTTCAGAGGCAACCCTAGAATCAACTACTTTTGTGTCTTCATGGTGACAGATTGGACATTTCATAATTATATGTTTATTTTATAAATAGCCTGTTAATAGTACTCAATATTTAAAATTCATAACTTTACAAGAACAACTATATCTGGTAGTATAATATCTTTTAACAATACTATATATGGTAAATATACCTATATAATAGCAAACAAAAAAAGCGCGGTCAAGCGCTTGTTTTTTACTAAAATAAGCTAAGTTTATTTCTTCTTTTTATTTAATATCTCAATTATAGCTTCCATTAATTTTACCGGACTTGTATTTTCTTTAAAAAGAAAATTATCAGCTCCAAGCTCTTTAGCTTTCTTTCTATCTCCCTTACTATTTAAATTACTAAAAACAATTACTGGCAATTCTTTCAAGTCCTTATCTTTTCTTATCTTTTTTAAAATATCCCAACCTTGTTCTGAATTTAACTTTACACTGCTCTTACCCTTATTCTCCTTAAGTACAATATCCAAAACAACTACATCAAAGTTCTCTTTTTGCATCTTTCTAAGTGCAGCTTCAGCTTTAGAGCTAGCACTAAAATCACAATGATTATTTCTAAAGAATTTTCTATATATCTGTACTAAGCTTTTTTCATCTTCAATCATTAAAATCTTAGGGTTTTTATTTCCCTTTGTTTTATTGCCTTTTTTAGTTTTCTGTTTAGGGCTTGTTTGAAAATCATCTTCATTATTATCTTCTTTTTTCTTATTGCTAGTTCGAAGATGAAAACTAAAAGTTGTACCTTTATTAATGGCGGTTTTCTCAACTTTTATCCCTGAGCCATGAGCCTTTATTATCTCATTAGCAATATAAAGACCTAAACCTGAACCATTAGGATTTATGCTAACAGCTCTAGATCCCCTAGAAAACTTCTCAAAGATATTTTTTTTGTTATCTACACTCATGCCAATGCCCGTATCAGAAATAAGGATCTTTAACCTTTTGTTCTCTTTTTGAAAACTAACGCTAACACTACCTTTCTCTGTATAGTTAACAGCATTATCTAGCATGTTGGTAAGTACGTGTTTAATATTTTTTCTATCTGCTAAAACTAAAGGTAGCTTAGTTTTTGGCTGCTTCATGATTAGTTTTAATTTACTAGCCTTAACCTTCTTGTCATGTTTTTTTAAATCAATAACTTCTTTAATAATATTTTCAATATTAACTGCTTCTAAGTTTAATGGAGCAAGCTCACCCTCCCAAGCAAAGGCCTCCCAAAAGTCATTAATAGTATTATCAATTCTCATCAAACCTGCTTTAGCATATTTAAACCCTTCTTTATGGCTAAAACTACCATCTTCAATCATGCTAAAAGAGTTTTTCATTATAGATATAGGAGTGTTGAGCTGATGGTTAATAACACGCAAGAAATCTTTTTTTAAATTCAATAATTTTCTTAAATCCTCATTTTTTTGCTTAATATCTTTAGTTTGCTCTCTTACTCTATCTTTTAATATGCTGTTAAAGTTTTTTAAATTCTTACCTTGCTCTTCTAACTTGTGATAGAGCAAGGCTCTTTCTATAGCAATAGCAGATTGTCTAGATAAAGTATTTAATAGGTTTAAATCATTGTTATTATAAGTAAAATATAAACTCTTTTTTCCTAAAGCAATAAAACCTATTAGATCCTTTTTAATTCTAAGAGGTAGAGCTAAGTGAATGTTTCTACTTTTCAACTCAGTAATTAAATTGTGATGCTTTCTTTTAATTCTATAGTCCTCTTCTAATTCCAATTCTTCCCTTATTAAAACTTTAGGCTTTTTATTTAAATATTTAATAATTTCATTTTCTTTATCTAGGAAAAATAGTGATTCTATATTTTTATCATGATAATAATTATCTTTAGAATCTTTAAGGTAAATAACTACCTCATCTGTTTTAATAACTTTCTCACTGGCTTTTACGGTTAGATTAACAATCTCTTTTAAATGAACATGGTAAGTTAGTTTCTTTACTAAATCATTAACACTTTCATAATAATGGTACAGGTCTACAAATAAATACTTATTGGCCATTTTAATTAGCAAATAGTCATTAGCATAAAATAGATAAGCAAAAATTAATGCAATAAATATACCAGAAATTCTAGCCTCCCAAGCAAAAACAGAACCAAAGGAGACAACAAAGAATAAAGAAACAAAATAATATATTAGATATGAGAAAAATCCAGCACCAATAAAAATAAACAGTCTTTTCGCTACAACTCTCAAATCAATAAATCTTTTAGTTAAAACTGCATAGACATTAAAAGACATTGCTAATAAAGCTACTAAAGGGCCAACAAAAAAATAAGAGAAATTATTAAATATTGGTAAGAATAGGTTAATTATCAAAAAGATAACAAAAAGAAGAGAGTTTGATATTAATAAGTATGCAAGCTTAGTTTTGTATATATTAGAGCTATAATTATATTTACTTATCAACTGATAAAATCCTAGTATAAAGAAGACAACAATAGAAAATATATAAAAATTATACCAACTAGCTGGAACAAATAAGGAAGTGCTAATATTATGTTGAATAATTAAATTAGGTATGAATAATAATAAAATTGTAATTATAAGCAAGAAAGAAGATGCTAACATCGCTTGTTTGTCGTTTATATGTTTATTTTTTGTATCAGGAAAGTAATAAGAAAAAACTGTGAAGCTATATACTGATAAAGCAAAAAAGCTAAGCATTACCTGCTTAACATAAAAGATACTATAAACATCACTTTGAATCCAAATAATAAAAATTGTCCATAATGAAAAAAGCACACCTTGAGCAAAGACTGCACGTGCGCTTTTCTTTTTATATTTGAAAACCAAAGTAATAATACCTAAAGATGACATTAGGACCACTACTAAAGCTAATATTAAATTAATAGTATTAAAATCCATTTAAAAATAGCCTATTTCTTAAATTTTTTCTTAAATGTATCAAGAACAATACTTAAAACTTCTTCTGGTGTATGCTCTATTTTTATAATATACTCATCTGCTCCTGAATCTTTAGCTTTCATTTTTTCTCTAGGATCACTAAGATTACTTATCATAACCACCACAATATCCTGCAAATTCTTATCTTCTTTTACCTTTTGTAAAACCACATAACCATTGAGGTTATCAATTAAAAGTATATCTAACATAATTAGATCTGGTTTCTCTTTCTTGATAAGCTCTAAGGCTGGCTTAACAGCTCCAGCAGTTCTTATATTATATCCTGCTTGCAAGAATTTCTTTTTATAGATATTAGCTAAAAAAGGATCATCTTCAACTAAAAGTATGTTTTTTAATTTTCCTTCAGCCATTATAAAATTTATATCTTTAAATAAAGCAAACAATAATTAAAAAATATCTATTTCATTTTCTTCCTAATAAATGCTGGTACACTCAACTCATCATCCTCGTCGTTATCAGGTGATATTTTTTCTTCCTTTTTAGGTTCTACTTTTGGTTTTTGAATACTTGAATCATCTTCTTTAAAATTATCATCCTTATCTTCTTTTGTGCTTTCATCATCAGATCCCAGTGACCAAGCCTTATTCTTTCTTTCATCTAATGACTCCTCTTTCTTTTCTTCATTTTTTCTCATGAAACTAGTTGGAGTATATGATTTCTCAAAACCTGTCTTTTTAAGACTTTCGCCTTGACCATCAAAACCAGTAGCTACTACTGTAATCTTAATTTGATCTTTTAGCTTATCATCAATTACAGCACCAAAGATAATCTTAGCCTCTTCATCTGCAGCTGAGGTAATAACTTTAGCAGCTTCATTTACCTCATTCATTCCTAGTCCAGGTCCACCAGTAATGGTAAATACTATACCTCTGGCACCCTCAATAGACATATCCAATAACTTAGAGTTAATAGCATCTTTAGCAGCTTCAACAGCCTTATTTTCACCACTAGACTGACCAATACCCATAAGAGCAGAACCAGCGTTAGACATTACAGCTTTAACATCAGCAAAGTCAGCGTTAATAATACCAGGAACAGTAATAATCTCAGCAATACCCTGAACACCTTGTCTTAAAACATCATCTGCTATAACAAAAGCATCAAGAAGTGAAGCTTTCTTATCTATGACTTGTAATAATTTATCATTAGAAATAGTGATAATAGTATCAACTTTATCTGCTAATTCAGATAAGCCTCTACTAGCTAACTTTTGTCTTTGACCTCCTTCAAATCCAAATGGTTTAGTAACCACAGCTACTGTCAAAGCACCTAAATCTCTAGCAATCTGAGCTACAATAGGAGCAGCACCTGTACCGGTACCACCACCAAGCCCACAGGTAACAAAGACCATATCACAGCCTTTAATAATTTCTCTAATTTCATTTTGTGTTTCTTCAGCTGCTTGTTTACCTAACTCAGAATTCATACCTGCACCTAAACCTTTAGTTACAGTTTTTCCAATATGAAGTTTTTCTTTAGCCTTATTGTAATGCAAAGCTTGAACGTCAGTATTCATGGCTACAAATTCTACGCCTTGAATACCCTTCTCTATCATGCGGTTAATAGCCGCGCCACCACCACCACCAACGCCAATGACTTTGATTTTTGCAAAAGTTTCTGCTGCTGGTTTTACTTCTGCCATAAAATATAAAATTAATGTTTTTTAAGTTAAATATCTTAAAGATTAAGGAAGGATTTTTTTAAACCATCCTTTTACTTTATCTAAAATTTCTTCTATTTGTTTTTTAAAAGCTCCATCATCACCTTTACCTTCATAAACATTTCCCCAAGCTATTAAACCAATAGCTGTAGAGTATTGAGGATTATTAGCTTTATCAATAACTGTAGCTAATCCACGATTTGTTGCCATAGCTGCTGGTAGCCTTAAGTATCTTTTTGCTGACTCCACTAAACCATCTAATTCTGAACCAGCGCCTGTTAAAAATACTCCAGCTGGCAACATTCCAGAACGTTCTATTTTATTTAATTCTTTATCTATTTTTTCGAATATCTCTTCAACTCTAGCATCAATTATTTCTGCTACATACTTTTTAGAAACACTAGCTAAATCATCATTTATTTCTTCTTCTTTGGCTAATTGTTCTAAATCAATTTCTTCTTTCTTGCTAATTTTTTCAGGTTCACTGCTACCATATTCATTTTTAATTCTTTCAGCTAAGTTTATTGGACAACGAAGACCAATAGCAATATCCGAAGTAATATGTTCTGAACCAATTGGTAAAATAGCAGCGTGCAGTAATTCACCTTCTTCATATACAGCAATATTAGTAGTAGTGGCTCCAATATTTATTACAGCAGAGCCTAAGTCTTTCTGCTTTTTACTAAGTAAAACTTCACTAGCTGCTAGTGAAGATAAGGCTATCCCTTCAATATCCAATCCAGTTCTATGTATAGCTTTATTTAAGTTTTTCATTTGACTACTTAAACCAAGTATTATCAAAGTTTCTACCTCTAAACGAATACCACTCATACCAACAGGATCTTTAACATCTTCTTGATTATCTACTGCAAATTTAATAGGGATAACATGTAGTATTTCATAATTTGCTGGTATAGCTACACTTTTAGCAGCTTCAATTGCCCTGTATATATCTTCATCATTAATCTCTCCATCGCTTTTACCAACAGCCACCACACCTTTAGAGCGTTCACAACGCGTGTGTGGGTCATTAACACTAACCCAGACATTGTTAATTGGTAAACCTACCAACCTCTCGGCTTTTTCAATACAAGCAGAAATAGAAGCAGTGGTATCTTCAATGCTATTTACCATTCCTTTATTAAAACCCCTGGTTGTTGATGACACAGCCCCAATAACTTGAAGTGGTGAGTCTTTATCACGCCCACTTCTTTGCGCTACCGCTAAACGTATTTCATTGGATCCTATGTCCAAACCTGCGATTATTTCTTCTTTCATATATTAAAAATATTAAACCTAGAAAGGCATTACTATTACCATTATACATAAAATTTACAAGTAGCACAACTGTTAGAAAAGATTAAAATACCACTGACTGATAGCGTTGCCATATAGCATAGTTAAAATTGTAGCTATAGATATAAAAACCCCTAGTGGCAGCTTTTCTCCCCATTTTTTCTTTCCAAATAAGAGCAAAGTTATAGCTACAATTGATCCTATTATATAGGTTAAAAAAACCATTATAAAAAGTAAGTCAAACTTTACCAACAAAACTCCAGCTAAAGCTCCCAGCCAAATATCTCCCTCCCCTATTCCTTTTTTCTTGGTAATAACATATTGAGCAAAAAAGAAAAAACTTAAAATTAATCCAGAAATTAGAATTTGCCACCAAAAAAATGATAAAAAAAGGTTAAAAGCTATAAACATGATTATAGATGGCACCACTACTAAGAGCGAAACAATTTGCCAACGAAAATCTTGTACAAAAACAATAATCATTACAGCAATTGCCATCCAATTCCTTGCAAGTAATAAATAATCTAAATCAAAAATATTGTTTTGTATTTGTAAATAAGACAAGACAAACAGCAGAGCCGTGCTTATCTCAACTACAGGATATTGCCAAGATATTTTCTTCTCGCAATACCTGCAACGCCCTTTAAGTAATAGAAAGCTTGCAACTGGCACATTATCATACCAATGAATTTTCTCCTTACAGTAAGGACAGAAAGATCTTCCACTAAAACTTTCATTAGCGTATAGTCTCCAAATAAGAGAATTCAAAAAACTACCTATAATGAGTCCAAAAATTATTACTATATATATCATATCTATATTTAAAAATTAAAATTAAAGTCTTCTTTTAAATCTAAGGCAGATCTATATTCTTCATCCATGATTAATGCTTCTTTAAGTTGTGCCTTAGCTTCTTCAGTGTTTCCCTGTTGGTAATAAAGCCAAGCTAAAGCTGTTGGCCAAGCTGGATCTTGAGAGCTTCTTTGCTTACCTTTTTTATTATACCAAACAGCGCTCTCAATATCATCTTTAAAGTAATATGAATCAGCTATTTTCTTTAAAATTGGAACTTGGTATAGATTGTAGTTATATGCTTTCTTATAAGCACTTATAGCTCTGTCATAATCCTTGTTTTCATAATAGATATCACCTTTATTCTCCCAAACTACACTAAGGTATTTTTTTAACTGCTCTCTGTGCTCACTATTTAACCTTTCATCTTCTATATTAGGTGTTTTATTTATAACTACATCATAATGTTCTAGAGCCATATCAAGCTCTCCTTCAAGGAAATAACTATCACCCAAAGCTAAATAAGTCTTAGGGAATTCAGGTACTAACTCAACTGCTTTTTGGAAATTATCTTCTGCTTTATCATAATACCCTAAAGCTGTGTTTATTCTGCCTTTCACAAAAAAATGGTCGTAGGTTTCTAAATTTAAACTATCTTTTATGTCCTCAAGCTTTAGCTCTAGTTCCCTATATGGTTTTTGCTTAGTTTCAATAAAAGAATATGATATTAAATCAGCAAAATAAAGATCATAATGTTTGTGACTATAACCTATGTCTTTACTATAATTATATAAAAGTAAAGCTTCATTGTGAATACTAGAAATACCAGCTCTTTTACTAGCTAAGAAATAATGATTAGCGATAAGTTTCTGTAGCTGTAAATGAGCAAAGAGTAAAAAGATTAAAAGTAAAGAAAAGATTAAAATATTTCTCAAGTTCCTATCAAAACTCAATCTAAGCACAGCGTAATCTTTTTCCTCTTCATTACTCTCTTCCTTTTTATCATTATCATTAACTCTACTATTAGCTCCCACAATTATTAAAGCACCAAATAACCAAAAGTAGAAAGAAGTGACTATTATCTCAAAAGAAAATAGTAGTGTAATTAAATAAGCAATTAAACCTAAAATTAAAATAGCCACCTGATAATTACCACTTTTAAAATCTTTCTTAGCTTGTAGAAACCAAGATCTAAGTATCATAAAGTATGCAATTAAAAGCACTATACCACCTAACAGAAGATAATCTAAAATAATATTGTGAGCTCTATCGACATAAGTGTTAAGTTTTTCATGCACGGCCCAATCCTTGTTATAAGCGCCTCTTAAAAAGTGTTTTTGTTGCTCGGGGCCATAACCAATAATTGGACTTTCAATAATCTTATTATAAGAAGCTTCCCAATATAAAAGACGCACAGCCCCGCTACCTTTTTCAAGATCTAAACTAGAGCTAAGTCGCTCTTTAAAATATGAATTAGAGAGTAAGGCTGTAAAGAAAAATACTAAAACCAATACAGTTAAAACAAAGCTCTTTTTTTTGATATGACTTCTCTTTTTGGCTAATAAATAAACTACCATAATAAATATAGCAAAAAGAAAGCCTAGCCAAGCACTTCTAGAACCAGTGAAGACCCAAGCTAAGACTGAAACTAAAGCACTAAGTAGCCAAAAATATTTCAAATACTTACGCTTCTCTGTTTTAAAAAGATAAAAAAGAATTGGTATTACCATTACTAAAAATAATCCTAGATAATTGGGTTGACCTAGACTTGAAAAGGCTCTTCTAGTCTCAATAGCAGCTTCCCTCCATGTAAAAAAATCAATACCAAAGTATTGTAGGGTAGCATAAAGACTTACTAGAAAAACTGATAAGCCTATTGTTTTATAGATCTCTTTTATCTTTAATAAACTATTGTTAAAACTCAAATTAAATAAAAGCAATACAAACCAAAGGTATAAGAATAAATGAGTTAAAAGACCAAATTGACGAATGTAAGAACCCCAGAAAGCTTTATTAAAATCAAAAGCAAATACTGTAGTAAGGATTAAGATTAAAATATAAATACTAGGCCACAATACATGCTTAAAAACTTTTTTATTTATTTCTATCTTCTTTAGATAAATGACTTTAATTAAAGTAGATACAAATAGACCGCCAACAAAGGAATACAAAACAACAATCTTAGGATAATTAAAGACACTATCTAAAAAAGAAAAGCTATCAAAAACAAGCGGCAATAAAAATATTGCCCCTAAAATAAAAAACTTTATAAATATATCTATAATTTGAAGCTTTTTTAAACTAGTTTTCATATGTCTATTATAACAGCTCCAAAGCTTTTTTAAAATAAAACAAAAGCTCCGCAGTAGAGCTTTTGTATATATGATATTTCTTTCTATTATTAACTAAGAGATAATATATTTAATCGTTATTTTAATTCTATTTTATTCTTTAATCTTCTTTTTTCTTATTTACAAAATCATTCCAGACAACTAATAAAGGGCTAGCTAAGAAAATAGAACTATAAGTACCAATTAATACACCAATAGCTAGTGCTAAAATAAATTCTTTAATACTTTCTCCTCCTAAAAATAGGATGGATAAAAGAACTAATAAAGTAGTAGTAGAAGTATTAATTGATCTGGTGATTGTTTGATTAACACTTATATTAACAGTCTTTGCAAAATTATCTAGTTGTTTAAGTAAATTTTCTCTAATACGATCAAAAACAATAATAGTATCATTAACACTATAGCCTAGCACCGTTAGAATAGCTGCCACAAAAGGGGTGTTTATTTCTAAGTTCATAAATTCACCAAGTACTGCAAATACACCTAAGGTAATTATAATGTCATGAAATAGTGCAATAATAGCAACAATACCATATTTCCATGAAGATACTGGTTTAGAAACTTTCTTAAATACTAAAGAAATGTAAATAACAATAATAATCAGAACTAAAAACATGGCATTAATAGATTTGTTTTTCAATTCTTCACCAATTGAAGGTCCTACGGAGTCAAAACGTAACTCCTCAATTGAAGCCTGTCCATCAGCTGTCTCACCTTCTTCAATACCATAACTATCTTCTATAGCACCAATAACTTCTCTGTGAATGTTCTCTGTATTATCTTGGAATCTTAAAATTACAGTATCATTTTCAGTAGACTGAACTACTAAACTGCTTAACTCTAAAGGTTCTAAAGCTTCTTTAATTTCAGTATTATTAACTTCTTGATTGTGAACCTTAAGCTCCAATAAACTACCTCCAGTGAAGTCTAGACCAAAATTAAGTCCCCAAACTGCTATAGCTACAATTGATAAAGTAACTAGTATAGCGCTTAAACTAAGCCAAATTTTTCTAAGTGGAATAATCTTATACATATTATTTACTATATTTATTACTAATCCCCATTAACCAAGGTTTTTTATTTAAATACTTGCTCTTTACCATTAACATAAAAGTGCGAGTTATAACGATAGCGCTGAACATGGAAACTGAAATACCAATAAACAATGTAGTACCAAATCCTTGCACTGAACCAGTACCAAAAAACATTAATACTAAACAAATGAATATAGTAGAAATATTTCCATCTCTAATTGATGGCCAAGCTCTTGAGAAACCTTCATCAATTGATTGCCCTAAACTTTTACCTGACTTTAATTCTTCCTTAAATCTTTCAAATATCAAAATATTTGCATCAACAGCCATACCAATGGAAAGTATAAAACCAGCAATACCTGAAAGTGTTAGAGTTACAGGTTTTAAGGCATAGATGAATAAAAATATTCCAATAGTTATTAAAAGTATGGATAAAATAGAATCAAATACTTTCAAATCATGAAAAGTGTAAATCATTAATCCTATAATAATTATAACCATCAATAAAGCTAAGATAAGTGAAATAGACTTAAATATTGCTAGTACTGTTAATCCATATATAGCTAATGAAAGCACTGCTAGTAATCCCGGTATTCTATAGTATATTATTAAAAATAGAGCTACTAAGACTAAACCTAGGATACCAGCTTGTAAACTAGTGTTAATTGACTGAGCGCCTAAACTAGCACCTACAGTTTTCTGACTAACTAATTCAATTGGTACAGGTAGTGCACCAGCATTAAGTCTTTGAGTTAAAGTTTTAGCTTCTTCTAAGTTAAAATTACCACTAATTACAGCCTGACCTCCACTAATTTTCTCATTAACTCTAGGAGCGCTTATAATATAACCATCTAGAAATATTGCTATAGGACTGCCAATATTTTCTTCAGTAATTTCTGCAAACAATTCTGATCCTTCTTTATTAAACTCTAAAGATACTTCTGGACTGTTATCGGTAGGATTGAATTGAACTACAGATCTTTTTAAATGCTTACCACTAAGTTCTGTATTTTCCCAATTTTCATAATCATTTGCTTGATCCTGAATATTAATAATAGGGGAATTAATATCCTCTTGACTTAAATCTATGCTTGTAGTAGCTGTGGTGGTAGCAGTAGAAGTAGCGGTGCCATCAGTTTCAGGCTGTATCTCAATTTGACTTGACTCAATCTGACTTGGATCAAAATCCTCAGGTCTTTCTTTAAACTCTAAAAGAGGTGTATCACCTATCATGTCAGTAGCCTCATCAATGTCAGTAATACCAGCAAGCTCTACTATTAAACGATAGTCACCACTAGCATTACGATTAACTTGCACTAAAGGTTCACTAACACCAAAAACATTAACTCTTCTTTCAATTACATCTCTTACCCCAGATAAAGCCTCATCTCTACCACCCTCTGGTACCTCGCTAACGTCAGCCTGATAAACAAGATGTGTACCACCCTGTAAATCAAGTCCTAACCTAAAAGGCTTTTCTTGAACTTGAGGTAAATTAACAGTGTTGTTGCTTGCTTCTTTAGCCCATGAAGCTGCTTGATTGTAATAGGAGCCTCCTGCAATTAAAAAACTCAAAACAGCAAAAACTAATACTAAAACAAAAATCCATCTTCTTTTTCCTTTTTGAGATGGTTTAAGTAAACGATTCCAAGTGATTTTTTTCATACGGTTTATTCATTTAGCAAATTGTATTTGTTGAATTAATCTTAAAACAAATGTAAATAAAAATCAAGGGATAATTAAAATTATTAACTTATAAGAATAAAATGTAATTTTTTTTAGAAATTAAAAAACAATTAATTTATAAGTATTTTATTTTAAGCTTGAATTATTGCTTCTTTTGTGTTAAAGTGAATTTATCTTTATTAAATAATAACTATAGTGAGAGCTTAGAAAGCTTATTATAAATAATAAATATAAATTATAAATAATATTAATTAATATAAATATGCCCCTTATACCAACAGTAATTGAAAAATCAGGTCAAGTTGAAAGAGCCTATGATATATATTCTAGATTATTAAAAGATAGGATTATATTCTTAGGAGAACCAGTTAATGACCATGTTGCTAATATAATTATAGCTCAATTTCTATTTCTTGATGCACAAAACAAAGGAAAAGATATTAAATTTTATATTAATTCTCCAGGAGGGTCAGTTAGTGCAGGTTTAGCAATATATGACACTATGCAATATATAAGCTCACCTGTGTCTACTATTTGTGTAGGAATGAGCGCCTCAATGGCTTCTACCTTGCTTGCGGCTGGAGAAAAAGGTAAGCGCTTAGCTCTTCCAAACAGTGAAGTTATGATACATCAAGTTATGGGAGGAGCTGAAGGTCAAGCTAGTGATATAAAAATTAGAGCTGAACACATCTTAAAGACTAGAGATAAAATGAATAAGATACTAGCGAAACATACTGGTCAAAAAATAAGCATAATTGAAAAAGATACTGACAGAGATTTCTTTATGAGCCCTAAAGAAGCTAAAGCTTATGGAATTATTGATAAGATAATTACATCATAAAAAGAATATAGTTTTATATAAAATAGGCCAACACTAAAGTGTTGGCTTTTTTTATGTCTTCCTCTAAAACTTGTTAGATTGTATACTCTGATTATATAAACCAATATATTTTCATATGCTTGAGACCATACGAAACTCAGAGTA
>Ga0306869_1000115_pt1 | contig 46282 bp, 43 predicted proteins | sample AntRauTorckE6833_FD_190421 | JGI IMG/M metagenome (GOLD analysis project Ga0306869, IMG submission 190421) | Saline lake microbial communities from Rauer Islands, Antarctica - Metagenome Torckler E6 #833 (v2) (version 2) | ecosystem: Environmental > Aquatic > Non-marine Saline and Alkaline >... | reverse complement strand
AAATAATGCTACAGGAGATATAGCCTGTGATCATTACAACAGATATAAACAGGATATACAATTGATGAAAGAGATCGGAATTGATTCTTATCGATTTTCAGTATCATGGCCCCGTATTTTCCCCAATGGTAAGGGTAAGATCAATCAAAAAGGGATTGATTTCTATAAAAGATTAACCGATGAACTATTGAAAAATGGCATCAAACCAACTGCTACATTATACCACTGGGATTTACCCCAGTTTTTACAGGAAAATGGTGGTTGGGCTAATCGCGATACAGTAAAGTATTATCATGAATACGCGATGAAATTTATTGAGCAGTTTGAAGGTAGAATCGATACCTGGATTACTCATAATGAACCCTGGGTAGCGAGTTTTCTAGGACATGCTTTTGGACATCATGCTCCTGGAATTCAAGATTTTAATACCGCACTACAGGTTTTACACAACATATTACTGTCTCACGGTATGGTGGTTAAAAGCTTTAAAGAAGAAGAAATAGATGGCAAAATAGGTATAACTGCTAACTTAGGAGAGTTTCAACCTGTATCAGATGATAAAGAAGATTTAGCTGCTGCCTGGAGACAGGATAACTTTATAAACAAGATTGTATTAGACCCATTATTTAAAGCATCTTATCCTAAAGAACTATTTGAATTTCTAACAAAAAATGTTGGTGATATAAAGATTGAAGATGGGGATATGTCAATAATCAGTTACCCAATGGACTTTTTAGGTATAAACTATTATTCCAGAAATATAATTGGATATGCCGAAGAAGCCAATATATTAGAAACAGAAGAAATAAAAAACGAAGAGGGTCAGTATACAGAGATGGGTTGGGAAGTTTATCCAGAAGGACTATATAATGTATTAGATAGAGTCAATAATGAATACACTGACCTTCCTCTATATATTACTGAAAATGGAGCAGCATTTAATGATAGGCTTTCTGAAAACGGTAAGGTTAATGACCGTGATAGAATAGACTATTTAAAAGGACATATAATCACTGCTCATAAAGCTATTCAGGATGGAATACCGTTAAAAAGATATTATGTCTGGTCAATAATGGATAACTTTGAATGGGCTTATGGTTATTCAAAAAGATTTGGCATGATTTATGTAGATTATAAGGATGATCAAAAAAGATACTTAAAAGAATCTGCCAAATGGTATAGTGAAGTAATTAACCAAAATGGAGTACAAATAAAGGATTGAAATTATCAAAATAAATAATGCTCCATTTTCTTACTTTAAAAGAGAATGGGGCTTTAATCTTCTGTATTGAAAAAAGTCTTATATTTGTTGCTATTTCGCTCATTATATTATAAAATTATAAGATAGAGTAGTAAAATATTAACAATCTTATGGAGTTGATTTTAATGAAAGGATCCAAACCTGAGATAGATAGAATAATCTTGGTTGTTCTTGACAGTGTTGGGATTGGAGCATTACCTGATGCTGAGCAGTATGGTGATTTAGGTGCAAATACACTTGTTCATACTGCTGAAGCTGTTAATGGACTAAAATTAGATAATTTAGAAAAGTTGGGTTTAGGAAAGATTGATAATATTAAAGGATTAAAAAATGATTTAAAAAGCAGTGCAGTTTATGGAAAAATGGAGGAAAAATCAGTAGGTAAAGATACTACAACCGGGCACTGGGAATTAGCAGGTTTAGTATCAAAAAATCCTTTTCCAGTTTATCCTGACGGTTTTCCTGACGAAGTTATAAATCAATTTGAAAAAAGAATTGGTAGAGAAGTTTTAGGTAATAAACCGGCTTCAGGTACTGTAATAATTGAAGAACTTGGGGAAAAACATATAGAAACAAAAAAACCAATTGTATATACTTCAGCTGACAGCGTATTCCAGATTGCTGCCCATGAAGATGTCATTTCAGTAGCTGAGCTTTATGAAATGTGTGAAATAGCCCGCGAAATACTTCAGGGAGAACATGGTGTAGCAAGAGTTATTGCCCGTCCCTTTGAAGGAAAATTGGGTAATTTCAATAGAACAGAGCGTAGAAAAGACTTTTCATTAGCACCACAAAAAGAGACAATTTTAGATAAATTGAAAAAAAATGATATACCGGTCTTAGCAGTTGGTAAGATCGAAGATATCTTTGCAAATAAAGGGATAACTGAGTCTAATCACACCGTAGATAATATGGATTCAGTAGATGCCCTATTAGACTTTATGAAACAAAAAGAAAAAGCCTTTATCTTTGCAAACCTTGTTGAATTTGATATGATTTTTGGTCATAGAAGAAATGCTCAGGGTTATGCAGATGCATTAGAGGACTTTGATGGAAGGTTACCTGAAATTATTAATACAATGAATGAGAATGATATGCTTGTAATTACAGCTGATCACGGCTGTGATCCAACCTATAAAGGAACAGATCACACTAGAGAGTATGTTCCACTTTTGATTTATGGTAATAAAATAAAGCAAGACTATAATCTAAATACAAGAGAATCATTTGCAGACTTTGCTCAAACTACTGCAGAAGTATTTGGTATAGAAAAACTTGAATATGGCCAAAGCTTTTTAACAGAAATTTTAAAGGAGGAATAATCAAATGATTGAAAGCATTAATCAGGCAGTTGAATTTATTGAATCAAAAGTTAACTTTAAACCTGATATTGCCTTAATTTTAGGATCTGGTTTAGGAGTTTTAGCTGAAGAAATTTCAGATAAAAAGGTTTTAAAGTATGAAGATATCCCTAACTTTCCTGTATCTACTGTTGAAGGACATGCCGGACAGTTTGTATTCGGTAATTTAGAAGGCAAAAAAGTAGTTGCTATGCAGGGACGCTTTCATTACTATGAAGGCTATAGTATGCAGGAGATTGCTTTACCTATTAGAGTTATGTATAAACTGGGAGCAAAAAATTTAATTGTAACCAATGCAGCGGGTGGAATAAACAGAAACTTTAAACCCGGTAATTTTATGATCATTCAAGACCATATCAATTTAATGGGAGATAATCCACTAAAGGGAGAAAACATAGAAGAATTTGGTCCAAGATTCCCAGATATGTCAGAGGTATATAATAAAGAGTTAAGAGAGCTTGCAGAAAAAACAGCACTTGAAAACAAAATAAATACTGTGAAAGGTGTTTACTGTGCCTTAAGCGGTCCCAACTATGAAACACCTGCAGAGATTAGATATTTAAGAAGCTCTGGAGGAGATGCAATTGGAATGTCTACAGTTCCTGAAACAATTACAGCAAATCATATGGGAATGGAGATACTTGGAATTTCTTGTATCACAAACATGGCAGCAGGAGTTTTACCTAAACCATTAGATCACAAAGAAGTAATGGAGATTGCAGAAAAGGTAAAACCTAAGTTTTCAAAACTAATTAGAGGTATCTTAAAGGAAATGTAATCAGGAGGGTAAACTTATGCGAGCATATGACTTAATATTAAAAAAGCGTGAAAACAGTGAACTTACAAAAGAAGAGATTGACTTTTTAATTAAGGGTTTTACAGAAGGCAGTATACCTGATTATCAGATGTCTGCTCTTTCGATGGCAATATATTTTAATGGAATGTCAGATCGAGAAATTGCTGATTTAACAATGGCAATGGCCAAATCAGGAGATCAAATAGATTTATCTAAGATTAAAGGCACTAAGGTAGATAAGCACAGTACTGGTGGAGTTGGTGATACTACATCATTAGTTTTAGTACCTTTAGTTGCAGCAGCAGGAATTCCGGTTGCAAAGATGTCGGGTAGAGGTTTAGGACACACCGGAGGCACTATTGATAAACTAGAGTCAATACCGGGGTTTAAAACCGAGATAAGTATGGATGATTTTATTAAAAATGTAAATGAAATTAATGCTGCAATTGCCGGCCAGACCGGTAACTTAACACCAGCTGATAAAAAACTGTATTCCTTAAGAGATGTTACAGCAACTGTTGATGCAATCCCTTTGATCGCAAGCAGTATAATGAGTAAAAAAATTGCGGGTGGGGCAGATGGCATTGTACTTGATGTTAAGGTTGGTTCAGGTGCATTTATGAAAACAATTGAAGATGCAAGAAAGTTAGCCAAAATAATGGTAAATATCGGTAAAAAACTTAATAGAGATACTATTGCTGTCCTTACAGATATGGAACAACCATTAGGTCAAGCAGTTGGTAATAACTTAGAGGTTATTGAAGCAATTGAAACTCTCAAGGGTAAAGGACCTAAAGACCTTGAAGAGCTCTGTTTAGTATTGGGAGCTAACATGCTTAAAATAGCAGGCAAGGTTGAAGACTATAATAAGGGTTATGAACTATTAGAAGAACTTTTACAAAACGGTAAAGCATTTGAACAGTTTAAAAAACTGGTCAAAAAACAAGGTGGAGATGTAACTTATCTTGATAATCCTGATAAATTTAAAAAATCAGAATATATATATGAGATTAAAGCTAAAAAAGATGGATATCTAAACCAGCTAAAAGCTATTGACATTGGCTTAGCAGCAATGCTAGTTGGTGCAGGTAGAGAGAAAAAAGGGGATAAGATTTTAAATGAAGTTGGTGTAAAGGTTTATAGTAAATACGGTGAGAAAGTTAAAAAAGGACAAAAAATAGCAACCCTACATTATAATAAAAAAGATAAGAACTTTGAAGAGGCCGTAGAGAAATTAAATCAGTCTTTTGTAATAAAAAATGAAGCTCCTAAACATAGAGAGCTAATTTATGAAATAGTTGATTAAGCCTAGAAAATATAAGGAGTGAAACTCAATGAGTATTTTTGATGGTGACAGACTACCAATAGATATATTCCAAATAGATAAAGATAGAATGATCCATGGTTGGTATTCTGATGTATACTTTAGAAATATTACCAATATTTTAACCACTTTATCTGAGGAAAGTTATACACTTAAAGATGAAGATATTGGAAACATAGAAGTAGAAATGCAGATTTTCCCCCGTAGAGAGCCGTTTTCTATACTAGGTGGAATTGATGAAGCATTAGCTATTTTGAAAGAATCAACCGGATATAAAAATGAAGACGGTGAGTTTGTAAATACCTATGATGAATTAGAAGTATTGGCCTGTCAGGATGGTCAAAAAGGATATTATAAAGGTGATCCTGCAAGAGTTGATCCAATTATAAAAATTAGGGGTAGATACAGAGACTTTGCACATCTAGAAACTCCGATTATTGGTTCATTAACAGAGGCCTCCCGGATTGCAACCAATGTGTATCAGGTAATGGAGGCTGCTCATGGAAAAGATGTTTTGTTTTTCCCGGCTCGTTTTGCTCACTATAAACTTCAAGCATTACATGGTTACGCCTATTCTTTAGGTGTTAATGCATATAATGAAGACTATGGACAAAATATGAGTCGTTATGTATCAACCGATGAACAAGGAGCTTGGTGGGGCGGTAAAGGTGGTGGAACAATCAGCCATTCCTATATTGCGAGTTTTTTAGGTGATACAACAGAGGCAATGCTGCAATTTTCAAGACTTATGCCCCATGATGTAAACAGGATTGCTTTAGTTGATTTTGATAATGACTGTGTAAATACAACTTTAGAATTACTTAAAGCAATGTATGATAAGTATGTTGAACTAAAAAATAATGGTAATTCCAATGAAGCAGACAAGTATAAATTATTTGGAGTACGTCCTGATAATTCATCAAGTCTAAGAGATAAAAGTATTGAACCATTAGGGGATAAGAAATTAGATAATGGAGTTAATGCTCGTCTTGTCTTTAAGCTACGCAAAGAGGTTGATCGTGCATATAAAGATTGGGATTTAGATCATGATGAAATAGAGTTGGCTAAAAAGTACTGTGAAGATGTAAAAATTATAGCTACAGGTGGATTTAAACCTAAAAAAATTAAAGAGTTTGAAGAATCTCAAGTACCGGTTGATATCTATGGTGTTGGCAGCTGGCTTTTATCTAACAGCTCAGTAGAAGGTACTAAAAATGACTTTACAGCTGATGTAGTTAAAGTTAAAAAAGATGGTGAATGGATTGATATGGTTAAAGTAGGCAGACAAGCCTGTGACAATGAATGTCTTGAAAAGGTAACAGACTATTAAACTATCGGGGATGATTTCATGGATTTAATTATATCACATGAAAATACAGATATAGATGGATTAGCAGGTATTGTAGCTGCTTCTAAACTGTATACTGATTCCAAAGTTGTAATTTCTGAAAACCTCACAACCTTAGCTCAGAAGTTTTTAGCTTTGTATAAAGATGAGTTTGATATATCTAGATATGATGAAGTTGATTATACTGATATTAAGAGAGTAATTGTTATTGATACCCATGAACATGACAGATTAGGTAGATTTATAGAACTAATTAACTGGGATCAAGTTGAAGTAATTGTCTATGATCATCACCCCCATCAGAAAATGGATTGGATCGATATCGATTTATCTGAAAATGTAGGTTCTGCCACATCAATAATAGTAAATAAGTTAAAAAGAGAAAATATTAAGTTGAGTCGTTCAGAAGCAACCTTGTTTGCATTAGGTATATCAGCAGACACGGGAAACTTCATGCATTTAAATACAGAATCAGAAGATCTGATTGCTTTTGCCTATCTATTAGATATGGGGGCAAACAAAAAAGTAATTAATGAATATCTTTTAGAAACCCTTGATAAAAACCAAAAAAAGGTATTTGATCTTTTAATTCAACACAGAAAAGATATTCAGATAAAAGATGAAAGTATTACAATGTTTACCTTGAAATATCCTCGTTATGTAACCGGATTAAACAATGTTGTAGAAAAAATCAAGATATTATACCAGCTTTCTGTTGTTTTTATTTTAGTAGAAATGGAAGGCAAAGTAATAATAATTGGTAGAAGTAGTGATGAAAATATTGATTTAGAAGAAATCTTTACCGAACTTGGAGGAGGGGGTCATTCAGGAGCAGGTTCTGTTTCTATAAAGACCGATCTTGAGATTGCTAGAAATAGATTAGAAACATCTATTAGAGATAAAATAAAGTTTGCTGTAAAAGTTAAAGATGTTATGCAAACTCCCCTTAAACTAAGTCAAGACCTTAAGGTAATCAAAGTAAAAGAAATAATGGAAGAAAAAAATATAACAGGTGTACTTTTAGCAAATGATAATCAAGAAGTAAAGGGTATCTTTACAACCCGTGATTTAAGAAGGTTAAATAAAACCAATGATATATATCGGGTTCCTGTAAAAGGATATATGACAAAAAAGTTGATTTATATAAAGCCTCTTGATACAATACACCAGGCTCAGGAAAAGATGGTTAAACATGATATAGGTAGACTGCCGGTAATGGATAATAATGAAAATGTTATTGGTATTATAACCAGAAGAGACATTTTAAATCAGTACTATGAAAAGGAAACTGAAAGTCAAAATCAAAATCGATTTGTAAGCTCATTAGTATCTATTACCCCTGAAAAAATCAAAGTATCAGAACAGTTAGATAAGTTGTCTAATAGTATAAAAAAATTATTTAAAAACATAGGCAAGATTGCTCAAAAAAACGACTGCAGGATCTTTTTAGTTGGTGGAATGGTAAGAGATTTACTGCTGAATCGAGAAAATGTTGATTTTGATTTTGTTGTAGATGGCAATATAGAGAAGTTAATAAAAGAAATAGCCCGTCAATATGAGGTTGGTTATAAGTACAACGATAAGTTTAAAACCGGTAACATGGTTATTGATAACCGACTGGATTTAGATTTTGCGGTATCTAGAAATGAACTATACACACATCCTGGAGCACTACCTAAGGTTAAAAAGGCAGATATATTTGATGATCTATTTAGAAGAGATTTTACAATAAATGCGCTTGCAGTTGCTTTACATCCGACTGAATACGGTTATTTATATGACTTTTTTAAAGCCAGGGAAGATGTTAAAAACAGAATATTAAAGGTGCTGCATCGTTTCAGCTTTTTAGATGATCCAACACGTATCATAAGAGGGATTAGATTAGTATTACAGCTTAATTTAGATATTGAAGATGAAACAAAAGCATTGATGCAGGAATCAATAAGATTAAGCAGGCTTTCAGATGTTAGCTTTTCAAGGGTTTATAAAGAATTGAGACTTTTATTTGAAGTAAATCCTGATCTTAAATTTGTTAACCTATTAAAAGAAATTCCATTTTTAAGGCTGTTATATAATGATTATAAAATTCCTAAAGATATTGAAAAAAAATGGCAGAGAGCAAATGAACATCTTGCATATTTTAAAGATAATAATTATAATGTTAAGAAATGGACAGTATATTTTTCATTAATATTTTCCAAAATACCACCTTCTGTAATAGAACATTGGTCTTTAAGTTATAAAGCAAAAGAGATTATCTTATTTAACCCAAGAGATTATAATATAGAAAAAATAACAAATAATAAAGGTAAGGTGGATTTATACATTCAATTAAAAGTATTAAGTAATGAAAAATTGATTCTTTTATTAGCAGAATATGATGATAAAAACTTAAAAGAACAGATATATTTTTATCTAGAAAAAATGTCAGATGTTGAAATTGAAATTAACGGAAATGATTTAATTAAAATAGGATATAAAGAAGGGCCTATTATTAGTGAAGCTTTAAAAGATGTTAAAAAAGAGGTCCTTAAAGGAAAATTAGTAACTAAAGAAAAGCAACTAGAACATGCAGATAAAATTAAAGATAGATTAGAAAGGAAGTAAAAGATGTCTAATATAATGGAATTAATTCTTGTAATACCGGTACTCTTGTTATCTCTATCAATACATGAGTATTCACATGGATATGTATCATATTTATTAGGAGATCCAACACCTAAGGATAATGGAAGATTAACTTTAAACCCAATTAAACATCTTGATTTAATGGGTAGTCTGGTACTTTTAATAACCAGAAGAATTGGTTGGGCAAAACCTGTACCTATTAACCCTCGTTACTATAAGAATCCAAGAAAGGGCTTAATGTTAGTGGGAATAGCTGGTCCAGGTTCAAACCTAATTATGGCGATATTTTTTGCTCTAATATTTAGAACAGTGATCTTTTTTTCAAGTGCAACATCAGTTGGATCAATTGGTGTTCAGGTTAGTGATCTACAGTATGTATTATTAAGGTTTTTACTGTTAGCAGTTATGGTTAACTTAAGTTTAGGCTTTTTTAACCTTCTACCGATTCCTCCTTTAGATGGTTCAAATATTCTTAGAGGAATACTCCCTCGTAATTTAGAAAAGTATTTAAACAAATTACAGGGTCCTATTGGAATGGTAATTCTTTTAATTTTAGCATATACAGGTATTCTATGGAGTATGATTAGCCCCTTTGTGAACTTCTTTTTAGGGGTATTAATATAAAGTTAGCAGGGTGAAAATTATGGATTATGAAGTAAAACTGGATGCATTCCAGGGTCCTCTGGAACTTTTATACCAGTTAGTTAAGAAAAATAAAATAGAGATCAGTAAGATTTCACTTGCTAAAATCACCGGTGAATATTTAGACTATATAGATCAAAATATTATGGATTTAGAGTTTACCAGTGAGTTTTTAGTAATAGCTGCAGAGTTGATTGAAATTAAAGCGAAGTATCTACTGCCTAAAGTTGATGATGAAGACGAAGACGAAGAAGAAAGTCTTGTTGAGAGATTAAAAAAATATCAACTGTATAAAGAACTTTCCTTTGTACTAGCAGATGAGTTTGAAACTAAAAGAGATACTTTTGAAAACAGTAGTAATTTAGATAAGTACCGCAACTTTGAAGAAGAGGTAGTTATAGATATTAATTTAAAAGACTTTAAAGAGATGTATTTAAAGGCACTTTATTCTGACAATGATCTAGAAGATGATGATATTGAGGAAGTAGAGCATATTATCATAGAAAAAATAAAGGTTGAAAAAAAGATTAATGATGTTTTAAATAAACTAAGTCATTATAAACAAATTAGTTTCTTTAAATTAATAAATGATCATGAAAATATAATGGAGATAGTTGTTACTTTTTTAAGCATATTAGAGCTAATGAAACTAAACAAGGTTAAGGTACTACAAGATGACCTTTTTTCACCAATTGAGGTTTCATTAGCATAGAGCAGGTGATATAAATGAATGAAAAAGATATGGCAAAGATTGAAGCATTGGTGTTTGTAGCTGAAAAACCGGTGGGAATAGATAAACTTTCTAGGGTATTGGATATGAAAATATCAGAGATAAGACCCATCTTAGAAGAAATAAAAAATGAATATCAAAAAGACAGTCATGGGTATGAATTTAATAGTTATAATGATCATTATGTATTTGAAACCAAAAAAGACTATGGTGATTTAATCTTAGATTATATGAATGTTTCAAAACATAAAAAATTAAGTTCTGCTGCCTTAGAGACTCTTGCAATAATAGCATATGAACAGCCGATTACAAGAAGAGAGGTAGAATCTATTAGAGGTGTTAATGTAGAAAGGACACTTTCGACTTTAGAAAAGTATGATTTAATTGAAGAAAAGGGTAGAAAAGAATCGATTGGTAATCCAATAATCTATGGAACAACAACGATCTTTTTACAGAAATTTGACTTAGATGATATAGATGATCTGCCTAAAATAGAGGACATAGACTACAAGAGTGTTTTTGATGAAGATTAAAAAAGGAATATTTCAATTTTTAAAGAATATTGTAAGTAGAGAAAGGATGTCTTTTTGATGGAACGCCTTCAAAAGGTAATGGCTCATGCTGGAGTGGCTTCTCGCAGAAAATCTGAGGAGATTATTGCAGCTGGTCGAGTGAAGGTAAATGGAGAAACAGTCAAAGAAATGGGAACTAAGGTTGATCCCCAATATGATGTAATCGAAGTAGACGAAAAAAAGATATCCAAAGAAAAAAAGGTGTACTATAAATTGTATAAACCAACTAATTATGTAACAACTGTTGATGACCCCCAAGGAAGAAATACTATATTAGATTTGATTGACGATATTAATCAAAGGATTTATCCAGTCGGTAGGTTAGATATGGATAGCAGTGGTTTGCTTATCCTTACAAATGACGGTGATTTAACTTATAAGATCACTCATCCTTCCCACGAATTAGAAAAAGAGTATGAGGTTGTAGTTAACGGTAAGTTAGATTCAAATAGTTTAAACAAATTCAAACAGGGGTTAAAATTACAAGAAGGAAAGACTTCACCAGCAAGAATTTATAAGATAAATGAAGATAGTAAAAACACAACCTATAAAGTTATAATTCACGAAGGAATGAACCGGCAGATCAGAAAGATGTTTGAAAAGTTAGGACACAATGTTGTGAGCTTGAAGAGAGTAAGAATTGGCAATATTACTTTAGGAAGTTTAAGACTTACAGAATATAAGTCGATTTGTAAAAAGGAACTACAAGACCTATTAAGGTTATTATAATAACCTATGTAGTATAAAACAAGGGGGAGATCACATGGAAACATTAAAAGTTTCAGGTACATCTGATCCTAAATCTGTAGCAGGAGCAATCGCTGCAGTGGTTAAAGATGAAGGTAAGGTTGAATTACAGGCGATAGGAGCTGGAGCAATTAATCAAACGGTTAAGGCTATTGCAATTTCCAGAGGATATGTAGCACCTTTGGGAATAGATTTAATTATGATACCTGAATTTATTGAAATAGAAGTAGACGATGAGGTTAGAACAGCAATTAAGTTCACTGTTTCACCCAGAAGACAATAAAAAAACATATGTTTATTTAACTATAATGACTCTGGGCCTATCCTAAGTATGGGATAGGTTTTTTCTTGTAGATAAAGTAAATGTTGACGAGGTGAATATATTTGTTTTTAAAAAAAGTAAAAATAAAAGGATTTAAATCATTTGCAAACACAATAAACTTTAAATTTGATATTCCAATAACAGCTATTGTTGGACCTAATGGTAGTGGAAAAAGTAATGTAGTAGATGCTGTCCGCTGGGTATTAGGAGAACAAAGTGCTAAAAACTTAAGGGGTTCAGAGATGGCCGATGTGATATTTGCCGGTAGTCAAAAACTACCAGCAGCTTCATCTGCTGAAGTATCACTGTTTTTAGATAACTCTGAACGTATATTAGATATTGAGACTGATGAAGTAAAGATATCCAGAGAAGTAACAAATGACGGTCAGAGTGATTATTTGATAAATGATAGCAAGTGTAGACTAAAAGATGTAAATGAACTACTTATGGATACAGGTTTAGGTAATAATTCCTATTCAATAGTTAGTCAGGGTAAAATTACACAAATAATAAATTCTAAACCTGAAAACCTAAGAGAGTTATTTGAAGAAGCAGCTGGTATCAGCAAACACAAATCAAGAAAAAAGGATGCTGAAAAAAGGCTTGAGAATACAAATTCTAACTTACAAAGAATAAAGGATTTGGTCTGGGAATTAGAAAAACAGTTTGAAAAATTAACAAAAGAAGCTAAAAAAGCTAAAAAATATAAGAACTTAAAAAGTGAATTAAAAGGTATAGAAATTAATTTATTATTAGACCAGTACCAGGAATTATCAGTAAGAATTGATGAGTTAGAGAACAAAAAAAATAGTTTAGAAAATATTATAAATAAAAAAGAAACAACTGCTGAAAATAAAAAAGAAAAACTACATATTAAAAAAGAAGAATTAAGAGATTTAGAAGTGAAGTATGATGATAAAAAGGATGAGTTTTACCAACTTAAAACTAAAAATGAAGAAGTTAAAAATAGAATTAATATAATAAAAGAACGCAGGAAAAATTTAATTAGAGAAAAAGAAAACTTAAGTGAAGAAATAATGAAGTTAAAAGAAGATTACAACAACAATGAAACAACAGTTGATAACTTGGATATTAAATTAGAAGATCAAGAAAAAAAGTTAAATCTTTTAGCTGAAAAAAAAGACAGTATTGAAAAAGACTATAATTCTCGTGTTGAAAAACTAAAAAAACTTAGATCTAAATTGAATAACTATCGTGAAAACTTAATAGAAGAAAATGTTGATATAAATCAGTTAAAAAGAGACTTTGATAAGTTAAAGGAAAAAATTAAGTATCGCCAAAGGGCATTAACCGATTTCCAGGATCAAAAAGAACAGATTTTAACTAAAAGAGCCCATATTAATAACAAAATTGATTTAAATGAAAAAGAACATAATAAAACTTTACAAGAGTTAGAAAAAACCAAAAATGAATATCAAGATTTAGAACAAAAACTTGATAGTTATCAAAATAAGTATGATCAACTAGAGACTGAATATGAAAAAATACAGGATGAACTTTATCAAAAAAAATCTCGCATGGAATTTATTAAAGAACTTAAAAAAGATTACTCCGGTTTCTATAAAGGTGTAAAGTCAATTTTAAAGAGATCTGATAAGTTTTCTAAGATGTATGGAGCAGTTGCTCAACTAATTGATGTTAAAAAAGAATTTGAGACAGCTGTTGATACTACTTTAGGTAATAAACTGCAAAATATTGTAGTTAAAGATGACATTACTGCCCAAAACTGTATTAACTATCTTAAAGAAAGCAATAAGGGAAGGGCAACCTTTCTACCAATTGAATCCATAAGGAATTATGGAAAAATTAATACATCAGATTTTAATAATGTTGATGGGTTTTTAGGCTTAGCTTATGATTTTGTTGATTACAAAAAAGATTACAAAGATGTAATGGAATCTCTATTAGGTAATACAATCATTACAAGTGATCTAGATTCTGCCATTAAGATTTCTAATATAATTAATAAAAAACATAAAATAGTCACAAAAGATGGAGATGTAATATATCCTGGAGGTTCATTATCAGGTGGTAGTAAAAACAAAAAGAAAAATGATCTTTTAAGCAGAGATCGTGAAATTAAAGAACTTAAAACTGAAATCAACAAACTAAATGATAAGATCGATCAAATTGTGAAAGACGGTCTTGATATCAAAGAAGAGATAAATAACTTAAAAGATAAAGAAGAAAGTTTAAAAAACAAGACACAACAGCTTAAATTTAAAGCTGAAAACTTTCAGGAAAAAATGCAAGAACTACAGCTAGATCATGAAGATACCGTTAAAAATCTAAAAAATATTGAAGATAAGATCGATAGTGAAAATGAAAGTTTAAAAGAACTTAATAAAGAAAAAGAAAATTTAAATGGTATTTTTGAAAATAATAGTCAGGACTTTGATGAAGAAAAAAATATAATTAAAGATAAACAAGATGAGATTGATAAATTAAATGATAAAATAGAAAGTATTCGAGAAGACCTCACTAATATAAGAGTAGAGTATGCAACTGAACAGGAAAAACATAAAAACTTAAAAAAAGAAAGTGAAAACTTAAAAGAAAGTTTAAAAGATAATCAAATTTTAAGAGAAGAGAAAATCAAAAGAATAGATGAGATAGATGAAGAAACTAATTCTCTTACAGAAAGAAAAGATAAGTTCATAGCACAAAAACAAGAGTTTGAAAATGAAATAACACAAAGGGAAGATAATTTAAAAAAGCTAAACAAAAAATTATCTAAAGTAAGAGAAACACATGATAAATTAGAAGAAGAAGTAGAATTACTTAATACTGAACTAAATAATAAAAAAGATAAATTACATGAGATTAATATTGAGTTTACTAGAAAAAGTGATAAGGAAGAAAGTATAGTAAATCGCCTTCATAATGAATATGAATTTGATGTAGAAAACGATGAATATGAAAACAGAAAAGAAGTAGAGAACAAAAAAGAAGTTGAAAACAAGGTTAATGAACTGAGAAACGAAATATCTAAACTCGGGAATGTCAATACCGGTGCAATTGAAGAATATGAAGAACTCAAAGAAAGACTGGACTATTTACATGAACAACAGGATGATCTTAATTCTGCAAAAGATTCAATCGTAAATATAATCGAAAGAATAGATGAAACAATGATGGATAAGTTCAAGACTTCTTTTTATCAGATTAAAGAAGAGTTTGAAGAATTATTTGTTGAACTATTTAACGGTGGCAAGGCAGAACTAAACTTAGTTGATGAAGATGCACTCCTAGAAACTGGGGTAGAAATAATTGCCCAGCCTCCTGGTAAAAAATTAAAGAAATTAACATTATTATCAGGTGGTGAGAGAGCTCTTACAGCAATTGCCCTAGTATTTGCACTACTTAAGGTTAATCCTAGTCCATTTTATATTTTAGATGAAATTGATGCTCCATTAGATGATGTAAATGTTGTTAGGTTTTCAAACTTCTTAAGAGAGTATACTGACTTTGCTCAGTTTATTGTTGTAACTCACAGAAAACACATGATGACATCAGTTGATAATATCTATGGACTAACAATGACCAATCGAGGAGTAACTGAATTGGTTTCTTTAAACTTAAAGGAACAGATCCAATAAGATACAGGAGGTAAGATAAATGTCAATATTTAAAAATGTAGATGAAAATGAAGATGAAGATAAAGGATTATTTCAAAAACTAAAAAATGGATTAAATAAAACTAAAAAAGGCATTTTTGGAAAGATTAATGATCTTTTTACTGGTGGTAAAGAGTTAAATGATGATTTCTTTTTAGAATTAGAAGAAGTCCTTATCCAGGCAGATATAGGTGTACACACCACCATGAAAATGATCGATGATTTAAAATTGAAGGTTGAAAAAGAAGATATTGAAACCACTGAAGAGTTTTACGGAGTATTTAAAGAAGAACTAAGTCAGTTTTTACAGGAAGAAAAAGGTGGTTTAACTTTAAATGATGGTTTAAATATCATTATGGTAGTAGGTGTAAATGGTTCTGGAAAGACTACTACAATTGCAAAGATAGCAAGTAAGTTTAAAAAACAAGGTAAAGATGTCATGATTGCTGCTTGTGATACCTTTAGAGCTGCTGCAATTGACCAGTTAGAGGTATGGACCAATCGCTTAGGGGTAAGACTTATTGCTCAAAAAGAAGGTTCAGATGCAGCTGCTGTAGCTTATGATGCAATCCAATCAGCTCGTTCTAAGGGTTCTGATGTTTTAATTATTGATACAGCAGGACGTCTCCATACCCAAAAGAACTTAATGGAAGAGTTAAAAAAGGTAAAGCGTGTAATCTATAATGAGGCTGAAGATGCACACAAACAGATTCTTTTAGTTTTAGATGCTACAAATGGCCAAAATGCGATTTCACAGGCTAAGCTATTTCATAAAGCAGTAAATATTGATGGTATTGCTTTAACAAAATTGGATGGAACCGCAAAAGGCGGAGTTGTAATTGCGGTTAAAGATGAGCTGGGAATACCAATTAAATTAATCGGAGTTGGAGAAAAGGAAGATGACTTACAGTCCTTTAATCCCGATAATTTTGTAGACGCCTTATTTTCTTAAAAAAAACACCCTTGACATAAACTAAATGATGTATTATACTATGCTCTGTGAGCAAGTGTAAAGTAATAATACTTAACAAGCATGGTGGTTAAAATGTTAGACAAAACAATTGAAGTAAGTATGTTATATGATTACTACGGTAAACTACTGACAGATAAACAAAAAGAAGTAATCGAGCTGTACTTTTATCAGGACTTATCACTTGGTGAAATTGCTGATAATTTAGATATTAGCCGTCAGGGTGTTTATGATCACCTGCATCGAGCTGAAGACACTTTAAAAAAGTATGAAGATAAATTACAGTTGGTTGCAAGAAATAAAAAGAATATAAATTTAGTAAATGAATTAATAGATTTTCTGGATGGTAAACAAGATATTGACCAAAAAACAAGATCTTTTTTATTGGAAAAATTAAAAAAGATGAATAAAAATATTTAAGCTGGAGGTCTTTTTTAAATGATTTTTTCTGGATTAGCAGAAAAACTGCAGAGTACTCTAAAAAAATTGAGTAGTAAGGGTAAGTTAAATGAAAAGGATGTTGATTCTGCCTTAAGAGAGGTTAAACTTGCTCTACTAGAAGCAGATGTAAACTACAAAGTTGTAAAAAACTTAGTGAATAATATAAAAGAAAGAGCAGTTGGCCATGAGGTAATGGAAAGTCTAACCCCTGGTCAACAGGTTGTAAAAATTGTTAATGAAGAGTTAACCAAGTTAATGGGTGGACAGCAGAGCGAAATTAGTATTTCACCAGAACCCCCAACTTTAATTATGTTAGTTGGTTTACAGGGTTCAGGTAAGACAACTACTGCTGGTAAATTAGCTAAAATGTTTAAAAATGAAGGTAAAAACCCATTATTAGTTGCCGGTGATATTTACAGGCCTGCTGCAATAAGACAGCTTCAGGTTTTAGGTGAGCGTTTAGAGATTCCAGTATTTTCAATGGGGGATAAACAAAGTCCTGTTGATATAATAAAGGCTGGTCTTTCAAAGGCTGAATCAGATGGCAATGATGTAGTAATATTAGATACTGCAGGTCGTCTTCACATTGATGAAGAGATGATGGATGAACTACAGGATATTAAAGAAAGTACTGAACCTGATGAAATTCTTTTAGTTGTTGACTCAATGACAGGTCAAGATGCAGTTAATGTATCTGAGAACTTTGATAAAAAACTGGGTGTAAATGGAGTTGTTTTAACAAAACTTGATGGTGATGCCCGTGGTGGTGCAGCACTTTCAGTTAAGGCTGTAACCGGAAAGCCGATTAAGTATATTGGTACCGGTGAAAAATTAGATAACTTTGAAGCTTTCCATCCCGACCGTATGTCCAATCGAATATTGGGTATGGGTGATGTGTTAAGCTTAATCGAAAAGGCTGAACAGTCTATAGATAAAGAAAAGGCTAAAAAATTAGAAGAAAGATTAAAAAATAATCAGTTTACTTTTGAAGACTTTTTAGACCAGCTTGAACAGTTAAGAGATATGGGACCACTTGATGAGATTATGGGGATGATACCCGGAATGAGTGGTGCAAAACAACTTAAAAACTTACAAGTTGATGAAAAACAACTCGATCACATTGAAGCTATAATTAATTCAATGACCAAAGAAGAAAAGGTCGAGCCTAAAGTGATTAACGGAAGCCGTAGAAAAAGAATTGCAAAGGGTAGTGGTACAAGTATACAAGAGGTTAATAGACTTCTAAAACAGTATAGAGAGACTAAAAAGATGATTAAACAGTTCAATGGTTCTAAAGGCAAAGGTTTAATGGGTAAGATGAACTTACCGTTTTAATATAAATAAAGACTTTAATTTTTTCAAGGAGGTGAAGTTTAATGGCTGTTAAGATTAGACTTAAAAGAATGGGTAAAAAAAGAAGTGCATCATATAGATTGGTGGTTTCAGATTCACGTAATGCTCCAATCGGTAAATTTATTGAAGAGTTAGGTTATTATGATCCTACTACTGAACCAGAAACATACAAGATTGATGAAGAGAAAGCACTTAAATGGCTAAACAATGGTGCAAAACCATCTAACACTGTTAAGAGCTTATTAAAGAAATCAGGTATTTATAAAAAGTTTCTAAATAAGGAATAGTAAAAGGAGGTTTCTCCTGTGGATGAATTAGTAGAAGTAATTGCAAGATCTATTGTGGATAAACCAGAAGAAGTAAAAACCAAAAAGATTGAAGAGGACAACACTACTTTAATTGAACTATCTGTTGCTGAAGATGATATGGGTAAAGTTATCGGTAAACAAGGTAGAATTGCAAGAGCAATTAGAAAAGTAGTAAAAGCTTCAGCTACCAAAGAAGGTAAAAAAGTTGAGGTTAAAATCAAATAAGTTTGGTGAATTATTATGGAAGATTTAGTCACATTAGGAAAGATAACTAAAAATCAAGGTAATAAGGGTGAGTTAAGAGTAGCCCCTTATACAGACGATTTAAGAAGATTTGAACTTTTGGAATCTGTATATCTAGTAAATCCTAATCAAGTTGAAAAGAACAAAAAGATAATTGAAGATATGTGGTATCATAAAAGTTTTGTGATCCTTAAACTTCAAGGTATAGATGATATCGGTGAAGCTTTAAAGTATAGAAACTATGAAGTTATGATAAAAGAAGATGAACTTTTACCATTAGCTGAAGATGAATACTATATTGAAGATCTTATCGACCTTGAGGTATTGCTATTAGATGATAGTAGATTAGGAAAAGTAATAAATGTTTTAGATACTAAGGGAACTGATATATTAGTTGTAAAAGATCAAAAAAAAGAGTATATGATTCCAATGAGCAAAGAATATATTAAAGAAATTGATTTTGAAAATAATAAAATATACATTGATCCAGTAAACAAGATATTAGACTTATAATCTTAGGGGGATAAAAATGCAGTTTGATATTTTAACATTGTTTCCTAAAATGTTTAAAGGCCCCTTTTCAGACAGTATTATAAAAAGAGCAGTTGATAATAACATACTCAATATTAACTTAGTTGATATAAGAGACTATACAACAGATAAACACAATACTGCTGATGACTCTCCTTATGGTGGTGGGGCAGGTATGGTTTTAAAGGTTGAACCAATCTATTATGCCCTCAAAGATATTACAGAAGACTTTAAAGACAAAACTACAAACATTTTATTAACTCCACGCGGAAAGCAGTTAAACCAGGATATGGTTAAAACTTTAAGTAAAAAAGACCGTTTGGTTTTAATATGTGGACACTATGAAGGTATAGATGAAAGAATTAGAGAAAACTTTGTTGACCATGAGGTATCAATTGGAGACTATGTACTTACAGGTGGAGAAATACCTGCTATGGTATTAGTTGATACAGTTTCTCGTATGTTACCAGATGTACTTGGTGCAGATGAATCCAAAAAACATGATTCTTTTTATAATGGATTATTAGACTATCCTAACTATACAAGGCCAAGAGAGTTTAAAGACATGAAGGTTCCAGAAATATTAACAAGTGGTAATCATCAGTTAATTGATAGGTGGCGTAAAAAAGAAGCCCTAAAAAGGACTTACTTAATGAGACCTGATTTAATAGATCAAGATAAATTAACTGAAACTCAAAAAGAGCTGCTAGAGGAAATAAAAAAAGAAGTTAAAGGAGATCCTAATCATGAATGAGAATGTATTTATTGCACTACTTCATCATCCGGTATATAATAAGGATGGTGATATAATAACTACTACAGTAACTAATTATGATCTACATGATATTTCCAGAGCAGCAAGAACTTATGGTATAAATAAGTACTATGTAGTAAACCAGCTTAAATCACAGCAGGCTTTGGTTAAAAGAATGCTTGATTACTGGACAAGTGGTTTTGGAGCTGATTATAATAAAACCAGACATGAAGCCTTTAAAGTTATGGAAATCATAGATACTTTAGATGACACAATAGAAGATATCAAAGATAGAACCGGTGAAAAACCTGTTATAATTACTACTAGTGCTAAAAAAAGTGAAGAAACTATGTCATTTAAGAACTTAAGTGAAAAGATTAATCAAACTAACCGTCCGTATTTAGTAATATTTGGAACCGGTTGGGGATTAACAAAAGAAATTATTGATAGATCTGATTATCTTTTAGAACCTATCGAAGGTAATACAGATTATAATCATCTTTCGGTCAGAAGTGCAGCTTCAATAATTATGGATAGACTTCTGTCCTAATAAATATTAAAGATTACTTTAAGTTTCTGAAAGGAGGTACGATGATGAATATTATCGACAACATAAATAAGGAAAACATGAGAGACGATATACCAGAATTTATCGCTGGTGATACTGTTCGTTTGAAGGTAAAAGTTGTTGAAGGTGGTAAAGAAAGACTTCAGCAGTATGAAGGAGTTGTAATATCAAGAAAAGGTAGCGGCTCAACTGAGACCTTTGCAGTTAGAAAGATTTCTCACGGTGTAGGAGTTGAAAGAACATTCCCAGTACATTCTCCTAAAATTAAAGAGTTCGAAGTTTTAAGAAAAGGGGATGTAAGAAGAGCTAAATTATATTACCTTAGAGAAAGAAGAGGTAAAAAAGCTCGTATTAAAGAAAAAAGATAGTATAAGAGGACTTTTAAAGGGTGAGGGAATTTTCCAGCACCCTTTAATTTATTTTATTTAGAAATTTTAATAATTTATAGGTGAAAGTTAAGAGGTGAATATTATGAACATATATCCCGGTCATATGGCAAAAGCTAAAAGGGTATTAAAAGAAAATTTAAAGAATGTTGATTTAGTATTAGAAGTACTAGATGCGCGAATACCAAAATCTAGCCATAATAAAGAACTTAAAGAAATAACAGAAGACAAAGAAAAGATATTAATATTAAATAAAAAAGATTTGGCCGAAAAAAGTATAACGGACCAATGGGTTAGTGAGATTGAAAAATATGTTAAAGCAATTAAGATGAATGCTGTAAAAAAATCGGGTATGAAAAACTTGATTAATTTAATGGAGAAAAAGCAAGAAGAGATTAATGAAAAAAGGTTGAATAAAGGTATAAACCAAAGACCGATTAGAGCAATAGTAATTGGAATCCCAAATGTGGGTAAATCAGCTATTATAAATGCACTAGCAGGTAAGTCTTCTGCTAGAACAGGTAATACACCAGGTGTTACTAGAGGAAAACAGTGGATTAAAGTTTCAAAAAATATTGAACTTCTTGATATGCCTGGTATACTTTTTCCAAAAGCTGAAAATGAAGATACAGCCTATAAATTAGTCTTAACTGGTGCTATTGAATTAAAAAAAGTTGATACAGAGATGGCAGCATATAAATTATTAAAGTTTTTAGACCAACTTGAAAAAATTGATACAATTAGTGAATATTATGAGATTGATATATATGAAGGTGAACATCCCTATGATATTTTACCTAAAATCGGAAAAAAAAGGGGCTGTTTGATGAGTGGTGGAAAGATAGACCGCAATAGAGCAGCTAAACACCTTGTAAATGACTATAAAAAAGGTGTTTTAGGTAGGCTATCCCTTGAGATAACAGGTAGTGATCATTTTGAATTTTAATGAAATGACCATAAAAGAAATTAAAATATATATAGACAAGTATGATGATGTTGAGCAAATTGATTCTGGTATTATTAATGGTTTAGAAAATGACAGTAGAAAAGGTGTAAATAAGATAGCTGAAAGAATTCATAACAAAAAGAGAAAAAAAAGAAAAAAACAAAAAATGTGGCAAAAACAAAATGAGATATTAAAAAAATATGAAAAAAAAGGTTTTGAATATATAGCCGGTATAGATGAAGCAGGACGGGGTCCTTTAGCAGGACCTGTAGTTTCTTCAGCTGTGATACTAGATACCTCAAAACCCATTTTAGGTTTAACCGATTCAAAAAAAATTAGTCTATCTGAAAGAGAAAGGCTTTTTGATATAATTTTAGATGAGGCAGTTTCGGTTGGGATTGGAATCGTTAGTAATACCATAATTGATCGGATGAACATTCATCAAGCAACATTTTTGGCAATGAGAAGAGCTATTGAAGACCTTAATTATAATCCTGGATTTGTATTAGTTGACGGCAACCAAAAGATACCAGAGATTAAATGTGAGCAGGAAGCTGTTATTAGTGGTGATTTAAAGATCAATTCAATCAGTGCTGCTTCGATAATAGCTAAAGTTACTAGAGATAGAATAATGGATGAATTACATGAAAGTTATCCTACATATAATTTTTTAAGTAATAAAGGGTATGGAACACAGGAACATATCTCTGCTATAGAGAGTGATGGTCCTTGTCCTTACCATAGATTTTCCTATAAAATAGTGAATGAGCATAAAAGAAAGAGTGGTTTTAATGAATACTAAGTATCTTACAAGAGGAGCTTTAATAGCTGGACTTTATGTTATAATAACATATATATTATCTCCTGTAAGTTTTGGTCCCTTACAGTTTAGGGCTTCTGAAGCATTAACAGTTTTACCAATTTTATATCCGGAAGCAATTCCAGCTTTATTTATCGGAGTACTGCTTTCAAATATATTAGGTGGACTTGGTATGGTTGATATAATTGGTGGCAGTTTGGCTACATTGATTGCAGCTTATGGTACTTATTATTTCAGAGATTCTTTTCTTGCATATTTAAGTCCAATAGTTTTAAATGGGTTTTTAATTAGTATCTATTTACATTTACTTTTTGGTATTCCATATTGGTTAACTGTAGTACAAATATCTTTTAGTGAAGCAGTAGTAATTTTTCTTTTAGGATACCCGTTAATACAGTTTTTAAAAAGGCGTAATCCTTTAAAAAATCAGGATTTGGAATTCTTGCAATAAATGGCAAATTAAGTTATAATTTAAATATGAACAGGACTTATTATTAGGAGGGATATTAATGTTAAGCAAAAAAATGGAAGAACAACTAAATGAACAGATAAATGCAGAAATTTACTCTGGGTATTTATATTATGCAATGGAAGCTTATTTTGAAGATCTAGATTTAACTGGATTTGCAAACTGGATGCATGTACAAGCTCAAGAAGAACTTTTACATGCTCATAAATTCTTTAACTATATTAATGAACGTGGTGGAAGAGTAAAATTAGATGGAATTGAAACCCCTAAAAATGATTGGGAATCACCCACTAAAGTATTTGAAGAAGCATATGAACACGAAACAAAGGTAACTGAAAGAATCAATAATTTATATGATTTAGCTCTTAAAGAAAAAGATCATGCAACTGCTTCTTTCTTGAAATGGTTTATTGATGAACAGGTTGAAGAAGAAGCTTCTGCAGATGAAATAGTTAATAAGTTAAAAAGAATTGGAGATTCCGGACATGGTATCTTTATGTTAGATAGTGAGCTATCAAATAGAATGCTTGATACAGCCGAATATTCTGAAGGTAGTGAATAAAGGATAATATCATTGATAATATGTCATGAGTTTTCCAATTAAGGAACTCATGGCATATTTTTATCTAAATCAATTTAAATAAGGAGATGGAGGTTGTTTATATGGGTATATTTGATAAGTTTAAAAAGGTATTTACATCTTCCTCTGATTCTAAGATTGTTAACTTATATATTGAAGATAATAAATGTGGTAATAAGATGAGAATTGTATTAAGAAAAGGATATGATATTCAAAAAAATTATGATGATAATGTAGAAGGTGAATATCAGATACATAAAGTAATTGTTTGTGATAAATGTTATAATAATGTTATCATAGATGTTCAATTTGATAGAAATTATAATATTATTAACAAAGCAATTGAAAATGGGAAGTTTCTTACCGAAGATGGTTTTAATAAATAGTTAAAGACAGCTGGGAGGTCTATATGATATTCAATTATCCTAATATGTTAACTGCAGTTAGATTACTATTAATACCAGTTTATATATATTTTTTTCTTAAAGGAGAATATATAATAAGTGGTATTGTGTTTTCTATATCTGGTCTTACAGATTTTTTAGACGGTTATCTAGCTAGAAAATATAATATGGTAACAGACTTAGGAAGACTTCTGGATCCATTAGCTGATAAATTAACATTGATCAGTATTTTAGTTGTCTTAATCTATATGAATGTAATTCCTAAGATTATCTCTATAACATTATTAACCAGAGAGGTTTTTGTGTTATTTGGTTCTAGCATAATGTATTTAATGGGTAGAGACTTAATAAAACCTACTCTTTTGGGAAAATCTTCAATGTTTTTATTATATGTTGCAATTGCAGCAAGTTTACTAGACCTAGCATTTATTGATATGCTTTTATATTATGTTGTTATTCCATTAAATATTATCTCAGCTTTAGATTATATCAGAAACGCGTATAAAAGTCTTTAAACTTGAGGAGATAAAAGATGAGTATCTTATTAAAAGATATTAAAGAAATATATAGTCCAAACCAAGATTTAAATATGTTTAATCATGTAATAATAACTGATCGTAAAATCGATAAAATACTAAAAGAGATTGATATAGATAAGCATAATTTTGATAAAATTATTGACTGTAGGAATAAAGTTATTTTACCTGGTCTTATAAATAATCATACTCATAGTTCAATGTCAATTTTAAGAGGTTATGCTGATGACTTGGTTTTAGATAAATGGTTGAAAGATAAAATATGGCCAGCAGAAGCAAAACTAACTGAAAAAGATATTTATTGGGGAGCTATGTTAGCGGTTTTAGAAATGATCAAAACTGGAACCACTACCTTTACTGATATGTATTTTCACATGGATAAAGTAGCAGAAGTTGTTGAGAAATCTGGTATAAGAGCTGTTTTGGGTGAGGGTCTAATAGAAGAAAATGACGGTCTTGAAGGTCTAAACAATTCATTAGAGTTCGCTTTAGATTATAATAACAAAGCAGAGGGAAGAATTAAGACCTGTATGGCACCTCATTCTGCCTATACCTGTACTCCAAAATATTTAAAAGAAATTAGTAATGTTGCTTTAGAAAATGATCTTTTAGTTAATATTCATGTTAGTGAAACAGAAGATGAGGTTAATATAATAAAAGATAATTATAATACAACCACAGTTCAACTATTGGAAGATATTGGTTTATTAGATAATGATATTATTGCTCCACATTGTGTCTATGTTAATGATAAGGATATTAAATTACTTAAAAAGAAAAATGTGGGGGTTGTATATAATCCATCAAGTAATATGAAGTTAAGCAGTGGAATTGCTCCTATAAGTGAACTATTAGATAATGACATAAATGTCTCATATGGAACTGATAGTGCTGCTAGTAATAATAACTTGGATTTAATTGAAGAAGCCAGAATGGGTTCTTATTTACAAAAAGTGTCAACCGGAGATCCTAGAGTTTTACCGATTGAAGCCAACTTAAAAATGTTAACCTTAAATGCAGCTCAAATTATAGGTTATTCAAATTTAGGTGAAATCAAGGAAGGTTATCTGGCTGATCTGGTATTAATAGATACTAAAAATATACCACACCAGTATCCCTCCTATAATTATCTATCAAATATATTCTACGCTGGTAATGGTGGTGATGTAGATACTGTGATTGTAAATGGTGAAGTTCTTATGGAAAACATGAAGTTAATAACGATCGATGAACAAGAAGTATATAAAAATATAAATGATATTTCAAAGAAGTACCTCTAGAAGGGAGTGTTTTAATTGAAAAAAGGATTTAGATATATTTTTACATCATTCATTATAATATTAGTTGCATTATTAATTGCAGTTTTTGCAGGCGCCAATTTTTTTACGGAATGGGCCTGGTTTGATAGTTTAGGTTATCTACAAGCATTCTTATTGATGTTTTTCTCCAATTTCGGCTTAAGAATTCTAATTGGTCTAGTATTTGCAGTGTTTGTTTATGTTAACCTTTCTTTTACAAAGAAAGTATTTAATAAGTACTTTACTGAAGAAAGAGTAGAAAGTGAAAATGTTGAGTCTTTATTTAAAGATGGAAACAAAAACTTTTTAAACTGGTTAACTAAAAAGAAATTAAACTGGATTTATCTTGCTGCAAGTATAGTTTTAGGATTTTTATTTAGTTCTGTAAGTTCTGAGCTCTGGAAAATAGTTTTAAAATATTTCAACCAGACTCCATTCGGAACCACAGACCCAATCTTTGGCAGAGATATAGCATTTTATGTGTTTAGTTTACCGTTTTATAGTTTTATCAAAGAAATGGGTATGGTATTAATCATACTAACAATTGTGGTGGTTGGAGTAATCTACTTTATAGCTTCAGGTATTAGTTCATTCTCAGAGATGAAAATGAAGTTGTCAAACCGAGCTAAAAGTCATATTACAATATTATTATCCGGCTTTTTACTTTTAAAAGCCTGGGATTATAGGATTGCAATGTATGAACTATTGTATTCTCCAAGAGGGGTTGCATTTGGAGCAAGTTATACTGATATAAATGCAAATCTATTAGGTTTAAAAATTCTGTTCTTTATCGCAATAGCTGTAGCTGTTGGTTTATTAGTCAGCCTATTTAGAAAAAATTATAAGATACTTGCTTGGGGATTGGGAATCTGGTTAGTTACTTCACTTATCTTTGGTGGAATATATCCTGGATTTGTCCAAAGATTTCAGGTTGAACCAAATGAAATAAACCGTGAGGATGAATATATAGGTTATAATATTGAGATGACATTAAAGGCTTATGGTTTAGATAATATTGAACAAACTGACTTTAATGTTGACAATGGACTTACTACAGAGGACTTGGAAAAAAATAGTGAAACAATTAAAAACATCAGATTATGGGATCCAAGACCACTTCTTACAACCTATAATCAGATTCAATCATTAAGACAGTACTACCAATTTCAAAATGTTGATGTTGACAGGTATACAATAGATGGTGAGTACAGACAAGTTATGTTATCAGCTCGTGAGATGAACCAAGATTTACTTTCTGGACAGGCTCAAACCTGGATTAATCAGAAGTTAAAGTATACTCATGGTTATGGAGTAGTAATGAGTCCTGCTAATAGATTAACTTCTGAAGGAATGCCTGAGTTTTTCATGCAGGATATTCCTACAAAAGTTAATGTTAATATAGAATTAAATAACAATTCTATTTATTATGGTGAAAAAACAGATAACTATGTTATTGCTAATACTGATTCTACTGAATTTCATTATCCACAGGGAGATAATAATATTTATATTTCTTATGATGGTAATGGTGGAGTACCAATGGGTGGATTAATTAAAAAATCGATATTTGCTTTAAGATTTAATAACTTAAAGTTTCTTTTAAACAATGATATTAACCCTGATAGTAGAATTATGTACTATAGAAATATAAATGAGAGAGTTAGAAAAGCTGTTCCATTTTTAGAGTATGATAGTGATCCTTATTTAGTTGTTTCAGAAGGAAAGCTATATTGGATACAGGATGCTTATACTACAACAAACAGATATCCTTATTCAGAACCTGTAAATAACTCAGTAAACTATATTAGAAACTCAGTAAAGGTTGTAATAGATGCCTATAATGGTGATATGAACTTCTATGTTATTGATGACAGTGATCCTTTGGCAAAAACCTATCAAAAGATCTTCCCAGATATTTTTGTAGATGGAGATCAAATGCCTGAGGATTTAAGAGCTCATTTAAGATATCCAAAAGATCTATTTAGAATTCAGGCTGAACTTTATTCCACTTATCATATGAAAGATCCTTTAGTCTTTTATAATAAAGAAGACTTATGGAATATTCCAAATGAGAATTATGGTGGAAATACAATTAAAATGGAACCATATTATATAACAAGTAATCTACCTGGTAGTGATGATCAGGAGTTTATCTTGATGCTTCCATTTACACCTGCTACAAGAAATAATATGATTTCATGGATGGCTGGGCGTTCTGATGGAGATAATTATGGTGAATTAATATTGTATCAATTCCCAAAAGACAAATTAGTATATGGACCTAGTCAAATTGAATCCAGGATCGATCAAGATTCTGATATTTCACAACTCTTAAGTCTTTGGAGTCAAAGAGGTTCACGTGTAATTAGAGGTAATTTATTAGTAATTCCTATTGAAAGATCAATACTTTATGTAGAACCTCTATATTTACAGGCTGAAACCAGTGAGTTACCTGAACTTAAAAGAGTAATTGTTGGTTATGGTGGACAGATTGTAATGCGTGAAAACCTTGAGCAGGCACTAAAAGCAGTATTTAGTATGCAGGAAGGTGAAGACGTTGGTACAACAGATGAAGCTATTCCTGGTTTAGATACTGAACTACCTGGAAATATAAGAGGACTTGCTACAAGAGCCTTTGAAGTATATCAGGAAGCTCAAGAACTACTAAGACAGGGAGATTGGCAGCAGTATGGTGAACGTTTAGATCGTTTAAATCAAATACTTGAAGAACTTAAAAATACTAGTGAAGAGTTAGAACAAGAAGTAGTACAGTAAGTTGAAGGGATTGTTATATGTTAAAAGCAAGCAAATTCAATGAATATAAAACAGAAAATGATATAGATGTATATATAAATAATACTGATAAGTTCAAAACAAACTATATACAAATTGATATAATAAGGCCTTTAAATGATGAGAAAGATGTTTCAAAAAATGCTCTGATACCCTATGTATTATATAGAGGGACTAATAAGTATCCTACAAACCAGGATATTTCTAAAAGATTAGATGCTCTTTATGGTGCAGACTTAAACGTGTCAGTGGCCAGAAGAGGTGAAAATCAACTTTTAAGGTTTTCTATTGAAGTTATTAATGATAAGTTTGTTAACACCAAAGAAAATCTTCTAAAAAATTCAGTTGATTTCCTCTTTGAAATGCTTTTTAATCCTCTTTTAGAAGATGGAGACTATAAAAAGGAATTTACAGACAAAGGTCATAATTTTCTTGAAGAAAAAATTCTATCATTAAAGAATGATAAAAATAGTTATGTTATAGAAAGGTGTTACCAGGAAATGTGTAGAGGGGAGGACTTTTCCCTCTACACTCTGGGAACATTAAAAGGTCTAGAAAATAGCCTTAATGAAAACCTTTATCAATATTTTAAAAAGGTATTAAAAGAAAGCCCTATCGAAATTTTTGTTATTGGTGATGTTGGTAATCATAAAGATGTTTACGAATATGTTAATAACAAATTTAGTTATGAACGCAATAAAAATCTTCAGATCAACAATACTACATTAAAAGTTGATGGATTTGATAATTTAGAGATTGAAGAAGAAGACCAAGTTACCCAGTCCAAACTTTGTGCTGGAATCAGAGTTCCAATTACAAGAAATCATCCCCTATACTTTGCCTTGATAGTATATAACGGTATGCTGGGTGGTTTTAGCCATTCAAAACTATTTAGTACTATAAGGGAAGAGCAAGGCTTAGCATACTATATAAATACCAGATTAGAGTCTACAAAGGGTTTGATTTTAATTAATGCTGGAATTGATATAAAAGATTATCAGACTGTAAAAGGTATTATTAGAGAAAAACTTGCAGAAATGTCTGATGGTAAATTTGATGATAAAAATTTAAACTGGTCTAAAAAGAAACTAATCAACAGATATAAGATATTAAGTGATAACAACCACAGTATAGTAGATGCTTTTTTATTAGGACTTATAAATGATAAAAAAGATTCCTTAAACTATGTAATTAATTCAATTAAACAAGTTGAAAAAGAAGATATTATTGAAGTGGCAAAAAAAGTTGAACTTACTACTCATTTTTTACTAAAACCAGGAAGTGCTCAAGATGATATATAAAAAATTTGAAAATATAAATGAAGAATACTATGAGAAAGAGTTTGATTCAGGGCTGAATGTTATTCTCATACCACGTAATAAGTATAATAAAAAGCAGGCAATACTTTCTGTAGATGTAGGTTCTGTGGATTTAAAAATTGAAGATAAAAACAATAAAATTCATCAATATCCTAAAGGTATTGCGCATTTTATGGAACACATGTTATTTGAAAATAGAGAAGGTAGTATTATTGATAAGTTTTCTGAAATTGGAAGCAGTGTAAATGCCTATACCGGTTTTAATAATACTAATTATTATTTCAATACAACAAGTGATTTCTATTTATCATTAAAATATTTATTTGATTTTGTATTAAATCCTCATTTTGAAAAAGAACGAATTAATCATGAAAAAAATGTAATAAATCAAGAAATTAATATGTATCAAGATAGTCCAGGTTGGCAGTCATTTTATCAATTGTTGCAATCGATGTTTTTTAAGTATCCTATAAAAGATAATATAGCGGGAACTTCAAAAAGTATATCAAAGATAAATAAAGATACTTTAAAAGATTTCTTTGAAAAGTTTTATAGTTTAGAAAATATGACTTTAGTGATAATTGGTAAAATTAGTCCCAATAAGTTATTTAACTGGGTTGAAGATAATTATTCAAGATATGATTGTAAAAGTATTAATTATAAAAAGATATATCCAAAAGAACCTAAAGGTATTAAAATAAAAGAAAAAGACCTAGCAATGAGTATATCAAGACCTATCGTTAGTATTGGCTTTAAAGAAGACAATCCTTATAGAGATAAGCTAAAAATTATAAAACAGGATATGGTTACAAATATGACTATGGAAATGATCTTTGGAAAAAGCAGTAGTAACTATCATGATTTATATAATCAAGACCTAATTGATGAAAATTTCTCTTTTAATTATATGAGAGAAAAAAATACGGGATTTGCCAAAATTTATGCAGAAACTTCTCAAGTTAATGAAACAATAGGTGGTATAGAAAATATTTTAAATAATTGGGGAAATAATTATGATGAAAAAGAGTTCGAAATTATTAAAAACAAGTATATAGGTAGGTACTTTCGTTCTTTGAATTCTTTTGAGAATCTTTCTTCTCAAATTATTAAATACAGTAATTTAAATTATAACTATCTTAATATTTTAGATACAATGAGAGATATTAAATTTAATGATATTTTAAAACAGTACAATAGTTTATTTAAAAATAAAAACCATGTGAAAATATTAATAAAGCAAATAAAAAAATAAATTTGATTAATTTTCTTGAAATGTTATATGAATGGTGTTATAATCACAAGAAATAATGAATGAAGGGAGCTGATATATGAGTAACTAGGAGCAGAGAAGAATTTCATTTCATTATTATTTTCAATCAACTGAATATTAAAATGCTAAGAGAAGAAAGGAGTAGATAGTAGTGATAGAAAAAAGAGATCGATGGAGTAATCGTGCAGCTTTCGTACTCGCAGCAATTGGTTCTGCTGCTGGTTTAGGTAATGCCTGGCGTTTTCCGTATATGGCTTATTCAAATGGAGGGGGAGCTTTTTTAATTCCTTACTTTATAGCACTTTTAACAGCAGGTATACCTTTAATCGTCCTTGAATTTTCAATGGGACAGAAAACTCAGCGTGGTGCACCAGGTGCATTAGGAAAAGTTGCAAGAAAGTTTGAAGGCTTTGGCTGGTGGGCAGTAATTTCCGGTACAATAATCACCAGTTATTATGCAGGTGTAATGGCCTGGGCCTGGGACTTTTTAGCAGGATCATTTACTTTAGGATGGGCAGAAGATGCTGGAGCATATTTTTATGAAGAAGTTTTACAAATATCTTCTGGACCCGGTGATTTAGGTGGTTTTTCAACACCAGTACTTATTGGATTAGTAATTACATGGGTTGTAATTTATTTTATATTAAGAAATGGTGCTCAAAGTGTAGGTAAGGTTGTATTAATTACAGTACCTTTACCGATTATATTAATGGGTATCTTACTTATTAGATCGGTAACACTTCCAGGAGCAATTGAGGGAATAAATTATTTTTTAGAACCAAACTTTTCAATGCTCACTAACCTTAGTGTGTGGATTGATGCCTATTCCCAGGTGTTCTTTACACTTAGTTTAGGTTTTGGTATTATGATTGCTTATGCTAGTTATATGCCTGAAGATTCCGATATAATTAATAATGCTCTTATAACTGTTTTTGCAAATTCAGGTATTAGTTTTATGGCAGGTATTGCAGTATTTGGTACATTAGGTTATATGGCTCAAACTCAAGGAGTACCAATTTCTGAGGTTGCTACAGCTGGCGTAGGATTGGCATTTGTTGTTTATCCTAATGCGATTTCCTTGTTACCTGGAGGCGCATTTGTTGTAGGATTATTTGGTTTTGTTTTCTTCGCAATGTTATTATCACTAGGAATTGATTCGGCATTCTCAATTGTTGAAGCTGGGGTTGCCGGCATAAAAGATAAATTTGGAGGCAAAAAAAGAACTGTTACACTTTATTATAGTTTATTCCTATTTGTAGTCGGACTTTTATTTGCTACAAGAGCTGGTTTATACTGGTTAGATATAGTTGATCATTATGTAAATACTTATGGATTAGTTGTTGCTGGACTAGCTGAATCGATAATTATTGGTTGGTACTATAAACCAAAAGAGTTAAGAGGTTACTTTAACTCAGTATCAGAATATCAGTTCGGCAGTTGGTGGGATGTTATGATAAAATATGTGACACCGATCGTACTAGTAGTCTTGCTTGTTAGTGAATTATTTAAAGATATTACAGCAAATTACGGTGGCTATGAATTTAAATATTTACTCTACGGCGGTTGGATAGGTGTTATTGGATTATTGATCGTTGCATCATTTGTACTTTCACGCCAAAGAGGTTTAGACGACACAGATGTCTAAAATAAGTATATAGAAGGGAGTAATATAATGAGTGGATCAGCAGTTGTTACATTGATTCTTGCTAGTGTTATATTATATGGAGGTCTTTTTGTAACATTAAGAAGAGCAATGAAGTCAAAGAAAAAAGAAGATTAAATACTTAAACATAGAGGGGTCTGATTATTTATTATAATCAGATCCCTTTTTTAAATATTAATGAGAAGTGGTGAAAATGGATAATAATAGCGAAATTTTAAAAAATGAATTAAAAGAAGTTGGTTTTGATCTTATAGGATTTACTATACCAAAATTAGATCAAAATTTAATTAAAAACTTTATAAAAAGACATAACAATGATGATCTCCCACCTTTTGTCCATCATGATATTGAAAGTATATTAAATCCTAAAAGTTTTGTTCCTTGGGCAGAAAGTGTTATTTTATTAGGGCTTTCTTATGACTGGGATGATAATGATAATAGTGATGGATATATCTCATATTATACCAGGGGAGAAGACTATCATAATGTTTTCAAAGAAAAAATGGAAAAAGCAGTATCTGTTTTAAAGAATTTCTATAAAGATTTAAAATTTAGTTACTTTGTTGACAATGCCCCGGTTTTAGAAAAGGTGTTTGCCCAACAAGCTGGTTTGGGATGGATTGGTAAAAACACCTTACTAATTAATGAAAATCTTGGTTCATATGTTTTTTTAGGAGAAATATTTATAAACAAGAAATTAAAGTATGACAATAAAACTGAAAATAAATGCGGTAGTTGTACAGCTTGTATAGATAACTGTCCTACCGGATCTTTAAATACACCATATTATCTTAATTATAGGACTTGTAGAAGCAGTTTAACACAAGTTAAGGGTATATTAGATAAAACACAAGAGAGTTTAATAGGCAATTCAATATGGGGTTGTGACAGATGTCAGGATGTTTGTCCATATAATAAAGACATACCAAAAAAATTGCATAAAGAATTAAAGCCAAAAATAAAAGGAAATATTACTGAAATATTGAATTATAATAAAAAGAGTTTCCCTGAAAAATGGTTAAACTCTGCTTTAAGCTGGCGGGGTATGAGAACTATTCAGAGGAATGCTTTAATAGCGCTCAAAAATAACAAGAATACTGATAAGAAGTATAAGGATGTTTTAATAAAAAAAATTAAAGATAACTCTCCAATTGTTAGATACTATGGATTTAAAGCATATATAAGTTTAGGATTTAACCTAGATGATATTAAAGAAATGATAGAAAACGAAAGTGAAATTGATATAGAAAATATTTTAAAAGAGGAAGTGAGATAATGCCTACAGTAAAATATGAAGATTATGAATATGAAGTTTCATCAGGTACTAAGGTTTTGGATTTTATTGATGAAATTAATCTTAAAGATAAAGAAAAAATAATTGGTGTTAAAATAGATAATGAGTTACTTAACTTACATCAAAAAATTAATTCAAACTGTGAAATTAACTTTGTAACACTTGAGAGCAGAGCAGGTAATAGATTATATAAAAGAAGTTTGTTTATGTTAATGGCAAAAGCAGTATATGAGATATATGGAGACGAAATTTTGAATATTGAACACTCATTAAGCAATGGAATTTACTGTGAATTAAGCGATAATAAAGTATTAAGTAAAGATGAGCTACAAACAATAATAGATAAAATGAAAGAAATCGTCAAAAAAGACTATCCAATCAAATCTTTGGTTGTTTCTAGAGAAAAAGGGTTAAAAATACTTAAAGAACAGGGTAATATAGAAAAGGTTAGAATAATTGAACAAAAAAATATTGAGAATGTAATTTTATATGAACTAGATGGTTATTATAACTACTATTATTATCCCTTAGTGCCTTCTACAGGACACTTAGATAAATTTCATTTACACTATCATTTTCCAGGCTTTGTTATGCTTTACCCTTACGCACATGAGCCTTATGAAGTCAGAGATTTTATAGAACAGCCTAAATTAGCAGACATCTTCTATGACTATGAAAAATTAGGAGATATTCTTAATGTAGGTTTTGTACCAGATTTAAATGAACAAATAGAAAAAAACGATTTTGGTGAATTAATAAGAATATCTGAAGGATTACATGAAAAAAATATTGCTAAAATAGCTGATGAAATTGCTTCACATAAAGAGATGAAACGGATTATTTTAATAGCAGGTCCTTCTTCATCAGGTAAAACTACATTTACAAAAAGATTGTCAACACAGCTTAGAATTAATGGTTTAAAACCGGTCTCAATTTCAACAGATGATTACTTTGTAAATAGAGATAAAACACCCATAGATCAAGATGGTAACTTTGATTTTGAATCATTAAAAGCTATTAATTTAGAGCTCTTTAACGACCATTTGGTAAAGTTAATGAGAGGGGAAGAAGTTAGACTTCCTGTATTTAACTTTAAGAAAGGTATTAGAGAAGATAGTGATACAGTATTAAAGTTAAAGTCCGATCAACCAATATTAATTGAGGGAATTCATAGTTTAAATAATAAATTAACTGAATTTATTCCTGATGATCATAAGTATAAAATATTTATAAGTGCTTTGACACAGTTAAATATAGATAAACAAAACAGAATTCCCACTTCAGATACAAGACTCTTTAGAAGAATTGTTAGAGATAACCTATACCGAGGACATACTGCAAATGATACTTTAGAAATGTGGGAGAGAGTAAGGAAGGGAGAAGAAGAAAATATCTACCCCTACCAGGAAAATGCAGATGTAATGTTTAATTCTGCCTTAATATATGAACTCTTAGTATTAAAGAACTGTGCTTTACCCTTGTTAGAGGAAATAGATAAGGATAATCCCTATTACTATGAAGCACAAAGATTATTAGAGGTCTTATACTGTTTTAAAACAATGCCATTTGAAGATGTTCCAAGAACATCTATTTTAAGAGAATTTCTCGGTGGTAGTGTTTATAGGAAAAAATAAGACTATTCAGAAAAAAGTTTGAAGTTTTTATCCAGTATTTTTTCAATTTGTTTCCAGTTATGAACACGGTAAATCTCATTGTTATCATCTAATTCTCTATTATGGTACTTATCTACTAAAATTACTGGAATGCCTTTTTCTAAAATTGATTTAGCATTTGATTGGTTATCTTCAATAAATAGTTCTATATTTTTTTCAACTGCAAGATCAGCTTTTTGATCTTCGTGAAAAAGATAATCATAGTTAATATTGTGCTGTGCAAGCCATTTTATTGTTAGCGGTCTAAACTCTTTATGTCGAGCAGTTATTAAGTATATTAAGTGCTGATTTTTTTTAATTTTATTAATTATATTTTTTGCATTAGGGAAAACATCTACAGTTGAGTATACTTCATGAATTTTATTATTAATAAAGTCTCTTAAATCTTCTAAAGGTATATCATATGCTTCAGAAAAGTTGTATACATCTTTTTTTCTGGTAATTTTGTTTTCAAAGTAGTTGTTTAATGACCTTAACCAGATATTTTCCTGACCTTGTTTTTCATTTGTTATAACACCATCGATATCAATTCCAATATTCATTTTATTACCTCCAAAATTTCAATATATATATTAATTATGATATAATTTTTTTAGATACTCAAAAGTATTTTAACATTTATCTAGCAATATTTCCAGAAAGGAGTTGTTTTTTTGGCGAAAAATGTCGAAAAACTTATAAATTATTTTAAAGAAAAGTACCCTAAACCAGAAACAGCTTTAAACTTTAATAGTTCATTTCAACTATTGATAGCAACAATCATGTCTGCACAAACAACAGATGTTCAGGTAAATAAGGTAACTGAAACACTTTTTGAAAAATATCCCGGTCCAAAAGATTTTGCAAAATTAACTAATAAAAAACTTCAAAAAGAAATTAAAACTATTGGTCTTTATAAAAATAAAAGTAAATATATTATAAAAACAAGTAAGATTATTTTAAATGAATTTAATGGTGAAGTTCCAAAAAATAGAAAAGATTTAATTAAACTATCAGGTGTTGGTAGAAAAACTGCTAATGTAGTTTTGGCAAATGCTTTTGGACATAAAACAATTGCTGTTGATACACATGTATTTCGTGTTTCAAACAGATTAGGTTTAGTTGATACAGATAAAGTAGAGCAAGTTGAACAAGGTCTTATGGAGGTTATTCCAAAGAAGTACTGGACAAAGTTTCATCATTGGTTGATATTTCATGGAAGAGAAGTATGTAAAGCGAGGAATCCGCTATGTGAAAACTGTGAGATAAATGTGTACTGTGATTACTATCAAAAATTAAAGGAGGGTAAACAAGATGAAAAAATTTAGAAGAATAATTTATTTAACTGCTATATTAATTATAATATTTTCTATTTCAATATCTGCACAAAGCTTATTAAATTCAGGTATAGAAGCTTACAATAACAGTAATTACCAAAATGCTATTGATCATCTGACAAGTTATGCAGCTGAAAATCCTGATAACTATTTATCAAACTTTTATTTAGGTCTAAGTTATACTAAACTCCATCAGTATGGTTTAGCTATTGATTCGTTTAACTATGCACGAGAAATTAAAGGTGACTCATATAATTTGTTGGTTAATTTAGGTCGCGCATACTATAATGACAATCAAAAAGATAAAGCATATGATGTCTTACTTAAAGCACAAAACTTTTCTCTTGTAGATGAACAGGTATATAATCTATTGGGATTAATCCATATGGATAAAAGGGAATTTGATCAGGCAGTTGATAAGTTTAATGAGGCTATTAAACTAAGTGATGACAATTTTTATGTTTACAATAATTTAGCTTTATCATATATAAATCAAGGGGAGTTTGAATCTGCTAAACAGGCAATAGACAATGCTCTTGAAATAGGTCCAACAGTACCTTATGTTTATAATAATGCTGGAATAATTTATGAAAACCTAGGTCAATATGAACAAGCAGTTAATTATTATGAAAAGGCACTTGAACTAGATACAAACTACAAAAAAGCCGAGATAAACTTAGAAAGAGTTGAAAACAAGATGCCTTAAGGGGGAAGATGATGTTAAAGAAGTATGATATAGGACAAGTATATATGGGTAGGTTAGACAAAGATGATGATCTATTAGAAAAACTAACTGAAGTTATCAATGAAAATGAAATTGATACTGGTGTTATAAAGGTTATTGGTGCTGTACAAAATGCTAAAATAGGTTTTTATAATCAAGAGACATATCAATATGAATATATGACATTTGATCAGGAAATGGAGATTGTAAGTTGTATTGGTAATATATCTTACCTTGAAGGTGAAAGATTTATACATGCCCATATTGTTTTAGCAGATCAAGATGGAAGCTGTTATGGAGGGCATTTAGCTGAAGGAACAAAAGTTTTTGCCAGTGAGTTTTATATTCAATCACTAAAAGGTGATAAGTTAAACAGAACTCATGATGATAAAACCCAGTTAACATTATGGTAATAGAAAGGGGCATAATTAATGAATAAGATATATGTTTTAGATACTAATGTATTATTAGATGACCCTAGAGCTATTTTTGATTATCAGGATGATGAAGTGATTATTCCATTAGCTGTCTTAGAAGAATTAGATAATCAAAAAAAGCAGACCTCTGATATTGGATATAATGCAAGAGAGACTTCCCGTATTTTAGATGAACTAAGACACAAGGGTAAGTTAAATAACGGTATAGAGTTAGAAAACGGTGGAAAGTTAAAAATAGTTATTGATAAAAAAGAACTTAAACTACCACCACATTTAAGTGCAACTAAATATGATAACAGAATATTAAGTACTGCAATAAACTTAGTAGAAGAAAATTCAGAAAAAAATATAATAATGGTTTCAAATGATATAAACCTAAGACTTATAGCCAATGCTTTTGATGTTGAAGCAATCGATCATAAGGGTAATGGAATAAATGGAGAAGAACTGTATGATGGATTTACTGAAATTAATGTTAAGGCTGAACTAATAGATAAATTCTATCAAGATAATGAACTTGATCCTAAATTACTTGATGAAGAATTTGAAAAGTTGCATCCGAATCAGATGTTTCAGCTCTCTACAGTTGATGATAGTAGTAAAAGTGCTTTAGGTAGATTTGATGGAAAGAAATTAGTTCCCTTGATTTTTGATAAAAAAGCTCCAATGGGTATTACTCCTTTAAATAGAGAACAAAAATTTGCTTTAGAACTTCTATTAAATGATGATATTAAAGTAGTTACAATCTCAGGTAAAGCGGGAACAGGAAAAACATTACTTGCTTTAGCTTCTGGATTAAAAAAAGTTATAGATGATAAACTCTATGACAGAGTATTAATTGCCAGGCCAGTAATACCAATGGGCAAAGATATCGGTTTTTTACCAGGTTCTGTGGAAGAGAAGTTAGAACCATGGATGCAGCCAATATTAGATAATTTAAATCTAATTATTCACAGTAACAAAGGATCATATTTATCAATCGATCAGCTAATAGAAAATGATTTTATTCAAATTGAAGCCCTTACTTATATAAGAGGGCGTTCAATACCTAATCAATATATAATTATTGATGAAGCACAAAATCTTTCTAAACATGAGGTTAAAACCATTTTGACAAGGGCAGGAAAAGACTCCAAAATTATTCTAACTGGAGATCCATTCCAGATTGATAATCCATATTTAAATAAAGTAAACAATGGCCTTTCTCAGGTTGCAAACCATTTTCATGAACAACAAATTGCAGGTCATATAATGCTTAAAAAAGGTGAAAGATCTGAAGTTGCAAAAATTGCTAGTGATATACTTTAATTTAAATATTAAGAAATTCTGATTAAATTTATCAAATTACTTGACAGACAAATATATCTATTGTATACTAATTTAAAATTAAATATTTGAAATTACCTCATCTTTAACCAGGTGAGGTAGAGGCGCAAAACTTATCAGTAACTATTTGTTAATATGAACCCTTATAAATAGTGAAAGGAATTTTTGCCGAAGCTTTTAATTTCTATGGTTTTAGATCTTAAAGGCTGGGCTTGTATATAAGATATACAGGACTGTCATTGAAATATTACTCATATTTCAGTGTTGAGCTATCTTATCAAAAAGGAAAGAGGAGGTGGTTTCTACTGGTGCCTACTGGTGCCTAAAGAATTTACACCCAGCGGAAATCCCGCTGGGTTTTGCTATTTTATAGTAAAAAAAATTAAATAAAAATAATAAGATATATAAAAATGGAGGTATTAAGTATGGAGAACTATGGTATTATATCACTTATACCACCACTGTTAGCAATCATATTAGCATGGTGGAGTAAAGAAGTTATTATTTCGTTATTTATTGGTGTTTTTTCAGGGGCGGTTATATTATCTAACTATAACCCAATTGTTGGTTTTGTAAGTACATTAGACAATTATATGTTAGGTTCATTAGCAGATTCATGGAATGCAGGTATTATAATATTCTTACTTTCTATGGGTGGAATGATTGGTATAATTAATAGAGCAGGTGGAGTACTTGCAATTGGAGAGTATGTTGCCAAAAAGGCTAAATCAATTAGGAATACTCTTTTAGTTACCTGGTCAATGGGTGTATTAATCTTTTTTGATGATTATGCAAATACTTTAATTGTTGGTAACACTATGAGACCTATTACTGATAATATGAACGTATCACGAGAAAAATTAGCTTTTATTGTTGACTTAACTGCAGCAGCAGTTTCCAGTATTGTTCCAATATCAACCTGGATAGCCTTTGAAGTTGGTGTTATAAATGACGGTTTTCAAAATTTAGGAATTGAAGCAAGTGCATATGGAACCTTTGTACAGACAATTCCTTATAGGTTTTATTCTATTTTTGCACTTGTTTTTGCCTTAATTATAATTTATACAATGAAAGACTTTGGACCAATGTATACCGCAGAACATAGAGCAAGAACAACTGGTCAGTCTTTAAGACCGGGTTCAAATCCTATGGTTTCCAAAGAATTAGAAGAAATTGAAAAACCAGAAGGGGCTTCATTTTCAATTATTGATGCATTTTTTCCTATTGTAGTAGTAATATTAGTTACAGTATTTGGCCTCTGGTACAATGGTGGAGGAATGGCAGCTGATGTTAGTATACAAAATGCATTTGGTGATGCAGATGCAAGTGTTGTACTACTATGGGCATCATTTGCCGGTGGCTTAACAGCTGGATTATTTGCACTACTTAAAGGTATCTTAAATATTTCAGATGTTGTTGAAAGCTGGATTGATGGAGCAAAATCAATGTTTATTGCTACAATGATTTTATTATTAGCTTGGTCTATTGGTGGAATTACAGATGATTTAGGTACTGCTGACTTTTTAGTAGGACTACTTGAAGGTAACTTGCCTGGATTTTTAATTCCAGTATTATTATTTGCAATTTCAGCATTTATAGCATTTACAATTGGTAGCTCTTGGGGAACAGTAGCAATTGTAATGCCCCTTGCAATACCTTTAGCATATAATATTAGTTCACCAATGCTTCCAGCAATTGGTGCTGTATTAACTGCAGCTGTAATGGGTGATCACTGTTCACCAATTTCAGATACAACTATTATGTCATCTACAGCTTCAGGTGTTGACCATATTGATCACGTATCAACTCAACTACCTTATGCATTAACAGTTGCCGCAGTAGCTGCTTTGTTTGGGTTTTTACCATCTGGATTTGGAGTTTCACCTTTAATAACACTTCCAGTTGGTATAGTTGTACTTTATATTATAGTTAAAGTATTTGGTAAAAGTGTTAAAGAAGAAAAGCTTGAAGAAGTTAGTATGGAACATTAATAAAAAAATATAATAATAATTGAGAGTGTGGCTTTCGGGTCACACTTTTTTTATTTGCAGGGAATACTTTTTTAATATAGAATCTATTATATAACATAACAATAAGGAGATTTTTTAAATGAAAAAAACAACTGTTGTAATAATTTTAATATTTGCATTTATAATAGGTATTTCTCTTCCCTATTTATATCATAATTACCGTCCTTTAATAGATAAATATGTTGAGGGAAACGGTAATCCAACAGAACAAGTTAAAGAAGTTAACAATACAAATCAAGAACAAACAGGAAATAATATAGAAGAAAAAAAAGAAATAGATTCAGCTAGTTATTTTGCTAAAGCACAGGACCTATTCTATGAAGGCAACTACAGCAGTTCAATGGATACTTATCTAGAACTCTATAACTTAGGTTATGATGGGTTAGATTTGTATAAAAATATGACAATAATAAGTGACTATTTAGATAATCGTCCTAAAGAATTAGATTATGTTTTAGACAATGCATATAATAGATATAATGATAATGTAGAATATAATTATTACTACGGTAAGTACCTTTATGAAAACTCTCGAAGTGATAAAGCAGTTGATGTATTGAACCATCTTTTAGTATTACTGGATGATAATGATCTATCAAGCAGAAAAAAAGCATTAGTTTATTATTATTTAGGTAAGTTGTATATAAAAAGAGATGACAGTGATATTGCATTAGAGTTTTTTAATGAGGGTATAAGTATTAATAATCAAATTATTTTAAACTATATATCTGCTGCAAAACTATATGAAGAAAAAGGTAACTTTGCAAAAGCAATTAAAATGTATCAAAATACATTAGATCAAGATCATAGTTTGAGTTATCTATATTATGATTTAGCAGTATTATATGATGAAAATGAAGAACCATTAAAAGCACACCGTTATTGGGAAAGAAGTCTAAACAGTGGAATTAATGTTGAGACAGCTCGAGCAAGAATTAAAGAAATAGAAGAAAATTATCCCCAATATTTTAAAGATGAGGTTAGTGAAATTGGTCTAAAAAGGGAGATTAAATGGGCCGATATTATTGAAATAAATCCTAATGAAATATATAGTGAGATAAGAATTGGTTTACAGGACAACATAGATCGTATCCGTTTTCAATCTAAAAGTGACTTTAGGATTAGCCAAAATGGTATAGTATTATTTGAAGGTGAAAAGAATAATCAATATCAAATAAACTACAATAATAATTCTTTTTATGTGCTTAGAGATGGTAATGTTATAAGGAGAATAAATAACCCAGAGAAAATTAAGATTAGTTCTAACAATGAAAATAACCTATTTGCCCTATATGATATTAAGTTTGGACAAAATTACTTTTGGGCTGGTTCAGAAACAAGACAGTATAGAGGTGACATATACTTAGATCCTGTTACTGGGAATAGTTTAAATTTAGTTAATTATATTGATTTAAGTTCATATCTACTATCTGTTATTCCTTCCGAAATGCCTGCAAGTTGGCCAAATGATGCTTTAAAGGCTCAAAGTGTAGTAGCAAGGTCATACATCTTAAATAGTTTAAATCGCCATAAAAGCGATGATTATGACCTCTGTGCAACTGTACACTGTATAGTCTATGGGGGAGCACAGAATGAACACAGCAGTACATCAAAGGCTGCGATTGCAACGAAAAATGAAGTAATTACTCATAATGGAAACATTATTGATGCTGTATTTAGTAGTAACAGTGGTGGTTATACTGAAGCAAGTGAAAATGTATGGGTAAATGAACTTGATTACTTAAAAGCACGTGATACTTCAACTAATAACGAATATGAATTTCCTTTAGAGCCTTATCAAATAGAGGAATGGTTTACTGAAAAACCAAGCTCATATTCTGATAATAAATATACTACAAGAAGTAGTTATCGCTGGATAAAAGAACTTGATATACAATATATAGAGCAAAAACATGGTTTAAATAGGATCAGTAAGGTATATGTGTCTAAACGAACCAAAACAGGTACTGTAAATGAAGTTACTATCACAGGGGTAAACAAAACTATTACAATTGAAAATTCATCAATTAGAAGAGCTTTAGGTGGACTGAAAAGCAATAAATTTATTATTAAAAATATTTATAGAGATAATGAATTAATAGATTTGATTGTATTTGGAGCAGGTTGGGGACATTCTGTAGGAATGGACCAAACTGCAGCAGCTGGTATGGCCAGTGAAGGTATTACTTATGATGAGATAATAAAGTTCTTTTATCCAAATACAAAAATTGAGCTGCTTGAAAAATAAATACTTGATATTTTAAAACTATTTAGTTATAATATTATCAAAGTAAATAAAAATGTCTTCAGGGCATGGTGAAATTCCAGACCGGTGGTAAAGTCCACGAGCAAGCGCTGAACTGGTGAAATTCCAGTACCGACGGTACATATAGTCCGGATGAAAGAAGATAACTATTAAATTTATGTAATTATGCCCTGTGTATTCAGGGCATTTTCTATTTATAGAATACTTTTTTAGGAGGAATTACAAGATATGGATATTAAAAAAATTACAAATATTGGAGTATTAGTTGGACTATCTTTAATACTTATGTTAACAATTCGTTTCCCATTGTTTTTACCATTTTTGATCTATGAACCAGGTGATATACCAATATTGATAGTTGCATTTTTATATGGACCACTTCCAGCATTAGGTGCAACTTTTATACTATCTGTCTTAATGGCAGCATTAACAGGATTGGGAGGACCTTTTGGAGCTTTCATGCACTTTTTAGCCACAGGTCTTTTAGTTGGCGTTGCCGGTTACATATACAAGAAAAATCATACTAAAAAAGGTGCAGTACTCGGCTTGGCGGCAGGTTCAATTGCAATGACTGCAGTAATGGCAGGAGCTAACATATTATTAAACCCTATATTTTATGGTATACCGTATGAACAGACTATAAGTATGTTATTACCGGGTATAGTTCCCTTTAACCTAACAAAGGCTGTTATTAATTCAGTTTTAACTGTTTTAGTTTATAAAAAGATTGCTGAGTTTTTAAAAAGTAAGGGGCTATTAACTTCATTGGATAGTGGGACGTAAAGTCTGTGTTCAATTTAGATGATTAAAATATCATTATATATAATAGAACTCTTTGTAGTAAAAATAGCTATAAAGAGTTTTTTATTATCTAAATTATAAATACTTCTAATATAATATATAAAATAACTTTATTTATAATCATGATTATGCTATAATCAAAACTGTGAAAAAAATAACATAAGAGGTGATTAAAGTGGAAGAACAAAAAAAGAAAGTGATCATTGAAAAGATAAGAAAGACTGCTGAAAATCATTTTAAGAGAGGAGACTATTTTTGTTCTGAATCAGTTTTAACTACTATCAATGATTTATTGCGGCAAGAATTCGAACCTGAAATAGTTAAACTGGCTTCAGGATTTCCAGTTGGGATCGGTAAATCTGGTTGTTTGTGTGGTGCAGTTAGTGGTGGAGTTATGGCATTAGGGCTTGCTTATGGCAGAGAAAAACCAGGTGTTGATATGCCTAAATCTTTTCCTATAAATGCTGCCTTACATGATTATATAATTAATAAGTACGGTTCAACCTGTTGTCGAGTTTTAACTATGGAATTCGATGATTTTGACAGTAAAGAAAGGGCGGAACACTGTTATCAAATAACAGGTGAAGTAGCTGCCTGGATTGCCGAAAACTTTATTGAAAATGGTATAATATAGGATTTGAGGTGTAAAAACATAATGAAAAATATCATAAAAAAAATACCTTTACCTATAACAGGTTTAATGTTGGGACTGGCTGGGTTAGGCAATCTAGTGGTAGATTATGGTAATATTTTTAGAAACACTTTAGGTATTATTTCTGGTTTATTAGTTCTATTTATTTTATTGAGAGTAATATTTGACTATAAGAACTGTTTAATTGAGTTTGATAACCCTATAATTGCAAGTGTGGTATTAACATTTCCAATGGGTATCATGATTTTATCTACATATATAAAACCTTATTTAAATAAATTTGCAATAAACACATGGTACTTTGGTATCTTACTTCATACAGTATTATTGTTGATTTTTTCATACAAACATCTTAAAAACTTTAATATAAAAAAGGTTTATCCAACATACTTTATTGTATATGTAGGTATAGTTGTCGGTAGTGTTACAGCACCTATCTTTAATAATATTGTCTTAGGTCAGTATTTATTTTATTTTGGTTTTTTATCTCACATGGTTTTACTTCCTATAGTACTATATAGAGTTGTAAAAATTAAAGATATTAAAAAACCTGCTCTGCCAACAATAACTATATTTACAGCCCCTGCAGGACTATGTCTAGCAGGGTATATGAGTGCATTTCCTGAAAAAAATATATTATTGTTAAGTTGGTTGATATTTTTAACTTTAGTTTCGGTTACCGGTGTAATTATATATTTACCAAAAATGATTTCAAAAGAATTTTATCCCAGCTATTCAGCAT